>ERZ780023.2-NODE-2-length-100060-cov-6.46238_pt1 | contig 100060 bp, 108 predicted proteins | sample MGYA00511863_ERZ780023 | MGnify/ENA primary metagenome ERZ780023 (study PRJEB29588, sample SAMEA2162138) | human gut metagenome | biome: human gut; feature: human-associated habitat; material: faeces | place: Denmark | collected 2008/2010 ...
TCGTGCATTTGAAGTTTGATGTGTCCGATTTCTCCTGCCGCGTTAGAAGCACCTCTTACGAGTTTGCCGTTAACGATTAAGCCTGAACCGATACCTGTGCCGACAGTGATACAGATTAGGTTTTCGCATCCTTTGCCTGCTCCGTAATTAAGTTCGCCTAAAGCCGCGCATCTTACGTCGTTGTCAACGCGTGTCGGAATATGGAATTCGTCTTCAATAAGTTTTGCAATCGGAACTTCCACCCAGCCCGGAATATTTGGCGCGTTTCTTACAACGCCTGCTTTGTAGTCAACTTGTCCGGGAAAGCCGAAGCCAATTCCTTCTATATCTTTTGTTGAAAGTTTAGTTTCTTTCATAAGCTCGTATATAGCTTGTTTAATATTGGTTACTGTGTATTCGTAACCCATTTCGGCACGTGTGGGAACGGAATTTGAATAAAGAATGTTTCCTTTATCGTCTACCAGCGCAATTTTAACGTTTGTTCCGCCAACATCAATACCAATTCTGTTTTTAGCCATTTTATATCCCCCATATGTCTATAACAATATGATATGACAAACATGGAATTTTTGTAATATTTGGCTACGAAATAAAATCTGTGAGTTGTCTGCCGACTTTGCGGCAAAACTTTGAGTATTCGTTGTTTATGGTGCCGTAATCGTTTATGAAACTTTCAACCCATGTTCCGTCTTTGATTTTGAAGTTTTCCGTAATAATTTTTATGTTCGGATTGTTTATGTTTTTTATGGGTTTTGCTGTCAGGAGGATAATTTTGAATGGTTTGCCTTTTCGTTTTTGTTTAAGGATTTTGTAGAGATTATTGACAGTGTTTTTGTTGGGAGTTTGGTCGAAGTTTGAGTAGATGAAAAAAATGTTTTTGGGCGAATTAATAATTTCAAAAAAGTTTTCAATTCGTTTTTGGTATCTTTTTTCGAACTGTTCTCTTTTCAGGTGAAAGTCGTGCGGGTATGTTTCTTTTGTGATTTTGAGGTTGTCGAAGAAGTTTGCGAAGTCATTTTTAATGAGGTTTGCGGTCTGGTTCAAATCAAGGCTGTATTTGAGGTCAAAGGGTAGTGTTTTTTCGCCGTAAATTTTTCTTGGTTTGAGTTTGACAGCGGTAGTGAGCACTCTTGGCAGGCAGTTGCTGCCGAGTGAAACGATATGGAAGTTTTGTTTTTTGAAACTGAAGTAGTCAATGACAGAAAAATAAAACAAAAAGTTTCTGACATTTTTTCTGAGCTTTTTTGAACATATCCAAAATATCAATATTTTTATAATCAGTTTTTTTAGTTTGAAAAGGTAATACATTTTTATCTTATATTGTGTAAAATATCTCTATTAAACCTGAATATTTGCAAAATATTGCAAATAAATATTACATTAATATACTTATATAGTCAAATTATGCATATCTATGCGTTAACTTTTTAGCGCAATAGTTATAGAGTTTTATCTATGAATGCAGAAATAAAGAAATTATTATGCTTACGAATTAAAAATTTTAGAGAAAGTACTAAACTTTCTCAAGAAAAGTTTTGTGAAAAGGCAGAAATAGATGTCAGAACTATGAGCAATATAGAAAATTGCAGGTCTTTTCCGTCTTTTGAAACAGTATGCTCTATAATAAATGCCTACAAGCTTGAGCCAAACAAGTTACTTGATTTTATAAAATATGACAAGACGGAAGAGGATGCACTAGACCTGTTAATTCTAGAATATTTAAAGAAATGTCCTGATGGTGTTAAAAGGAAAGTTGTCGATTTGTTAGAAGAACTTAAGTAGTTGTAATATTTGGTGAATATGTATAGAAATTAGCTGAATACTACATTACTTTGCTCATTTATAAAATCTATTATAAAGATATGAAATTTGATTATGACCAAAAGAAGCTAGGAAAAAGAATAAAAGAACTCCGAATATCAAAGTCTTTATCACAAGATGAATTGTGTGATAAAATTCTTGATTTTGACTCCCATTATTTAAGTAAAATTGAAACAGGCAAATATTCAACATCAGCCACAAGGCTAATAAAGATAATGAACGCTTTAGAGGTAACTCCTGATACATTTTTTGATTGTGAACATCTGGCATCTGAAAATGAATTGGATGAGATGGTTGCTCAAGAATACAAGAAGTTGCCATTAAATAAAAAAAGAGTTGTTTATAGGCAAATACAAATCTTAAATGAATATGAAAATTAACGTTAAGTACGAATTAAAAAGTTTAATAGCTAAGAAGGCAAGCTCTTTAAAAAAGGTTTGTGAAATTTTGGGACATAGAAAAAATGAACAAGTTTCACCAAATAATATTACAAATAAATTGAGACGAAAAACAATAAAGTTTGAAGAAGTTCAAGATATACTTGACGTTTTGGATTACCATATTGAATTTGTTGAAAATAAGAAATTATGAAATCTAATTACAATTTTAAAAGGCTTGGCAAGAATATTAAACATATTAGAAAATCTAAAGGGTTGTCGCAGGAGAAGCTTGCCGAGTTGATAGGTAAGAGCAGAAATTATATCGGATTGGCGGAAAGAGCAGAAGTAAATATTCCTGTATCAGTTATTTTTGATTTTGCAAAAGCTCTTGATGTTAGTCCAAAAGATTTTTTTGAGTTTTGATTTGTGCCCCCCACTTGAAAAAATTTTAAAATGGTTTATAATATATTAAAAGGGCGGAGCAAGTTCCAGCTTGCCCCATTAAAAGCCCCTATTGAGTGTTTTTTAGAACTAGCATCATCATTAATATGAGTGCTAGTTCTATTTTATCAACAACCACTCTATCACCCCCTTTCTCAGTTCTCATCCTGCAGTAATGTCGTGCTGAGCGAAAAAGGTAATAAGGGCTTACCCTTGTACTTATTCTAGTAAAAAAGCTTAAAGATGTCAATAAAAATGGAATTAACATTAAAATGTTTTCTCCCAATAAAAAACCGCCCCAATGTAGAAGCGGTTTTTTGTTTTTTTATTTTACCAATTATACAGATGCCAATGATTTAGCTCTTTCTAATTGAAGTGTGCAAGTTGTTACGTCGCAAACGCAAGATGGTCCGAAGTATTGGATTGCACCCGGGAATAAATATCTGTCGTTCATTGCCCAGTCTTCTCGGCAGCTTTCCAATGCCTTGAATACAGGTCCGTCAAGCTCTACAAGTGCTTTTTGAATAACAGGTTTCATTTCGCCGTGACGTTTTTCCATGTTCATCATCATTGTTAGAGGAACACCGCCTGCAATCCATTGGTCAGCAGGTGCTGTTAAGTTTCTTACTGATGATAAGTAGCCTGTTAAACCGAAGTTGATTAATGCAAAAGCGTTGAAGCCTAGTGAGTAGCAGTAATCAGCATCGAAGTTTGACGGGAATGCACATCTGCCTTCGTAACCGAAGAAGTGTGATTGTGCTGAGAATTTACCAATGTATTCCCCTTGTGATTTTAGTTCGTCTAATCTTGTTGAAATCATTTCGATTAAAAGTTTTTCAGTTTCGATTTTTGAAACCTGAACGTTTCCGTGAGGGTCGCGGTCTGCTAACAATTGACCTTTGATTAGAACAGGTAATGATGCGTAAACTTTTGCATTAGCAGGGTCTAATCTGTTTTCTACGATTTCAAATTTTTCTCTGATTGTTGTTGCGTTAACAAATGATGAATCAGATTCCAATGAAGCCATAATGTCGTTCAAGTTTGCTATCATTGATTTCATTTCAGGAATAAATTCAATTAAGCCTTCAGGAATGATTGCGATACCAAAGTTTTTGCCCATGTCAGAACGTTTTACGATGATGTCTGTCATGTAGTTTACAACTTGTTCCAATGACATTTTCTTAGCTTCAACTTCTTCTGAAATCATTGTAATGTTTGGCTGTGTTTGCAAAGCTGCTTCCAAAGCTACGTGAGAAGCGCTTCTTCCCATAATTTTTACAAAGTGCCAGTATTTTTTAGCAGAATTAGCGTCACGTTGAATGTTTCCGATTAATTCGCCGTAAGTTTTTGTAGCTGTGTCAAAACCGAAAGAAATTTCGATTTGTTCATTTTTCAAGTCGCCGTCAATTGTTTTAGGGCAGCCGATAACCTGAATTCCTGTGTCGTTTTTAACAAACCATTCAGCTAAAAGCGCTGCGTTTGTGTTTGAGTCGTCGCCGCCGATAATTACAACAGCAGAGATGTTTAATTTTTTACAAACTTCCAATGATTTTTGGAATTGTTCTTCGGTTTCCAATTTTGTTCTGCCTGAACCGATGATATCGAAACCGCCTGTGTTTCTGTATGCGTTCATAAATTCGTCAGAAAATTCCATGTATTTTCCGTCGATAATACCTGAAGGTCCGCCTAAGAAACCATATAATTTATTAGAAGGATTAGCTTGTTTTAAAGCATCGTATAAACCTGCAATAACGTTGTGTCCGCCGGGAGCCTGTCCGCCTGAAAGGATAACGCCCACATTTCTAACTTCTGATGAGTGAGAAGAAGAAGTTGTTTTAAAAGTTACAACTGGTTTGCCGTAAGTGTTTTTGAATAAATTTTGAATTTGTTCTTGATCTCTAACTGATTGTGTAGCTTCCCCTTCAACCATTTCAAGGCTGTTGATGCCTGAAGAAAGGCTTGAAGGAAGTTTAGGCTGATACTTTAATCTTTCGATTTGTAATGGTGAAAGTTTTTCCATAATCTCTTTCCTTTTTGTTAAGTAATACTTTTACAATAGATATTTTACAATAAAAACAAGATATTTCCATGCAGAAAAAGATTATTACATAAAAAGTTTTCAACCATTAACTTGTTTAGCGGAGATATAATTAAAATATTAGTAGGTTATGTATTTTTTAGCTTGCCGCTTTAATCTTTCTTGTTTGCCCATTTGTTTCAAAAGCTTTTCTTCAGGAGTTTTTATCCTGAATTTATTCAAAAACCATACTTTTGCCATTCTTAAACCTGCTTTGGAAAAAAGTGGAGCTTTAAATGAGGGTGCAGGTATTTGTCTTGCTACGTCAAAATTTTCTACTGCTAATTTTGCGTGCTCTTTTGAGGCTGCTTTAAATCCTTTATAATTGCCAAGCGCCGCAGAATATACAATATCTGATTTTAATTGTGCAATTTTTCTTGCAATTGGTTTTATCGCCGGATCAAATGAAACTTTTGCCATATCTGTATCCCTTTCAAGAGTTAAACTTCTTTTTTAAAAATCAATGTATCAATATTTTTGCTGTTAATATTGCTTTTAATTTCTTTAACAAGCGTAAATTTATTTTTTTGATAGTAGTCATAATCACAGGTGGTGTCTGTCCAAAGATATATGTTTTTAATATTATTTGAACGGCAGGTTTCGATGAGTTTTGAAAGAAGCATTTTACCCCCGCCTTTTTGAAGGCTTATGAAAAGACCTATCATTATATCGTTTTCCTGCATAACCGCTTTAACTTCTTTGCCGCAGGCTTCCAAATAATCGGCAAGTTCGACTGCTGTTTTTTGTTCTTTTTCATCCAGCGATTTTGCTTCTTCTTTAAACGAATTTATGCTGTCGTTTCTATCGAATTTTGTATTTGTGAGAATAAACCCTTTAAAATCGTAGTTATGCAAGGCAAAAGAATATTTACGGTTTAAATCATAGTACTTAACCATAAAATCGTAAATCAGTTTTTGAAGTTTCTTTGATTCATGTATATATAAGTCACCCCAAACAAGGTGTGCAATTTTTGAGGCTGCTTCAACGTCTTTATCCGCAAAATTTTCTACTATCATATTAAGAATTTTCCGTTTTCATAAATGAGTTTGTCATCGGCATATATCTTAGAGTTATTTTTCATATTCTTAATCATGTCCCAGTGAAGTCCTGACACGTTTTTACCGCCTGTTTCAGGGTAAGATGCGCCGACTGCCATGTGAATTGAGCCGCCGATTTTTTCATCAAAAAGAATATTTCCTGTAACTTCCTGAATTTCATCATTCGTTCCGATTGCAATTTCGCCGATGCCTTTAGAACCCTCGTCCATGTTGAACATTGCTTCCAGATAATCTTTTCCTGTTTCGGCGTCAAATTTTACGATTTGACCGTTTTCAATCCATAGATGAACGCCTGTTGCAGAGTTTCCTCTGTAATTTTGCGGGAAGTCAAAGTAGATTTCGCCGTTAATATCATTTTCTACGGGTGATGTGAAAACTTCACCGTCAGGGTAGTTGTTCAGACCTGAACAGCTAATCCATTTTCTGCCTTCAACCCCGAAAGTTATATCTGTTTTTTCACCCGTAATTCGGACTTTTTTTACACCGTTCAAGTAATTTGCCCATTTGGTTTGTTTTTCATCAAGTTCACGAAGCTTTTCAACAGGATTGTCTAAATTCAGATAGCAGGATTTAAACAAAAATTCAGAATACTCATCAATTGACATTTTAGCTTCCTGTGCTAGAGCGTGTGTCGGAACATCTGCCACAACCCAAGCAGCATGACCTTTTGCAGAACGCTCCATAAGCATTTTTGACAAACCCTGTGAAGCTTTTGAACGTCTTGCAAGTTTGGTTAAATCTGCACGAGCCATGTTTTTAGTATTCATTGGAGCGCCGATTGAGATAAATTTATCAACAGTTTCATATTCAAGCTTAACAATCGGATCAATGTAGTCAAGCTGTTCGTCAGATGCGTATTTGATGAAAATATCAGACATATCTTCAAAAGATGTTCTCAAAATCGGATGTGCTCCTTTTTCGATAACTCTTTTATAAACAGCTTTTACAAGGTCTTTTGCATAAATGCTTGTTGCTCTGATTTGAACAAGATCGCCCTTTTGAACGTTTGTTGAATAATCAACCAGAACTTCTGCGTATTTATCCCAAATTGTTTTCATGATTTTCTCCTGTGGGTTTTGAAATTATTCGTCTTGAAGTGATTCATGTCCTGATTTATGAGTTTTTAAAAGCACTCCTCGTTTAGAGCTTTGGATAAATTCAATCATTTTTTCAATGTATTCGTTCATTGGAATTTCTGCTTTAATTTTTTCAATTGCTTGAGTTGTATTGTATTCATCAGAAATCAACAATTTGAAAGCTTCGTTAGTATGTGTTCTAACATCAAGAGGCACACCGCGTCTTTTCATTGCGATTACGTTAAGTCCGCGCGGAACAGGAGGACGACCTTCGCCTTTAGAGTAAGGAAGAATATCCTGACGGGAAGCAGAGAAACCGCTTATGATAGCCATATCGCCAATTCTGATATTTTGGTGGAATACGCTCATACCGCCGACAAATGCGCCGAAACCTACGTGAACGTGTCCGCCTAAAGTTACAAGGTTAGCTAAGATTACCTGATCATCAAGCACGCAGTTGTGTGCAACGTGAGAACCAACCATTAAAAGACATTTTTTACCTATTCTTGTGGTAAAATCACCGCAGGCAGCAGCTCTGTGAATTGTTACGTTTTCTTTGATAATTGTACCGTCGCCGATTACAACTTTTGTTGCTTCGCCTTTGTAACCCAAATCCTGAGGTTCAGAACCGATTGTTGCAAAAGGAGAGATTGTACAATCTTCGCCAATTTCGGCAAATTCAATGTAAGCATTTGCGATTACTCTTGTTCTGCTTCCTATTGTAACATTTTCACCTATAACTACGTATGGTCCGATAATTGCATCATCAGCGATTTTTGCTGACGGGTGTATAATTGCGGTTTTGTCTATCATCTTTTTTGCCCTCTCTGTTTACTTTTGTTAAATTTTCTAAGTCTTTGTCAGTCGCTCACATAGGTTCGCTCCCGCTCTTACCCTCTTTTTCTCTCAATACTATAAAACCAATTATAGTACAAATTAAGAGGGGTAACAATAATTTTATATTATTTTAATATGCGTTTTTATAATTCTAAACCGTAAGGGGTTAATTTTATAGGATTTCCGGGTGCCCATTTTCGGCTTACATAATCATATGCTTTATTTAACTGGGTGTCCATTATGTTTGCATATTTAGGGTTGTAGGTATCATAGCACATATTTTTTAAGATGCCGTATATTGCTTGAATGTCGCCTGTGTCTAAATTTCTGAAGTCTGTTTTTTCAGGCGGCAAATCAGGATTTTTAAACAATGATTTTTTAAATATATCCCGTATTGTTTTTATCAATATTCTGCTTTCTTTATCTGTTTTCGATAAATCAATTTTTGAAAGCATTCTGTTTGTATTGAGCAGTGCAAGAAAATATGAGTTTGCCATTATTGTGCTTTCTCCCGAATGAGAATCCGCATACATTCTTGTAAACTTATTTATTTGAGGGTTTTCAAAATAATCTTTTTCATGATTATTTGGATGAATAAATGCTTTGAAATCATTTTCTGCCAGTTCTACGCCCAAGTTTTTTTCGCTCCAGTTTATAACTTTTTGGATAAAACTTTTTGGAACGTGGGTGATATTATATATTGTATTTTCTTCTTCTTTAACTTTTTTCCAAGCATATTCCATGTTTTTAGAGAAAGATTTTCTTGCCCATTCATTTGCGCCCCAGAATTGTCTTAATGTTATTGATTTTTGTTTTGATAATGATATCGGATTTTCAAGCTCATCCGGATTAAAATCTTTAAAACCTTTACCCTTCATGAATTTACTTAAAGCAGTTTTAATCCTGTCTGCTCCAAAAATATTCCAGGCTTTGTTTGCTACTCGTGATAATATTTTAGCTCGTTCAGGGTTTTCTCTGTAAAATTCTTTTTGTCTTTCAGACATTTCATAAAGGCGTTCAGGATTTTCCTGATAATATTTTTTTAAGCCTTCTGAAATTCTTTCTTTATGTTCCTTTGACATCGGACCGCGTTTAATGTAAACGGGTTCACCGTCATTCAGTTGTGCTTTTCTGTCAAGTGCTGCAAGACGTTTTTCTGTCATTTCACGTGTAAGACGTTCGTTGTACTGCGCATCGGAGAGTTTGAGTATGTGTCCGTAATCTCTGTCTGCTATCGGAATATGTAATTTTGTCATTGTATAGTATAAATCCTGACCGTCAGCATATCGTTTTAAGTCGTTAAGTGAAAATCCTTCACCCCAGTATAATTTTATTAACTGAACCGATAAATCTTCATCGTTATCAAAAAATTCAAGTTCTCCTTTTTGGAATTTGTCAATGAAAGAACCTTTTGCTGCTTTTACATTATCAGATGGCAATACACCTTTAAATTCCGGAAAATTTTTTTTGATTGTTTCTAAGGAAAAAATATCTTTTAAACTTGAATAGAAATTTTTGTGGATATCTATTAAAGTTTCGTTTGCTTTGTTTCCTTCCTTAAGAATCATTCCTGCCCATTCACGAATGTTTAGCGGGTATAAATTTGATTTTTTCTTTGCAAGAATATCAAGTCTTTCAATAGTTTTTGCCAAATCCAAACTGTATCCGCCTGTAAAACTTAAGTAGTTTTGAGTAGACGGAAGTTCTGAATAATTCGGGGGGGGGGCACTGTTATAGCTTTGTGTCACGGCTGTTTTGCGTTGGTCGTTTTTTTGCTGAATGTTATATGGGGTAATATTGTATATTTTCATGTTTTTCTCCTGAATTATACTAAAATCAGTAAAAATATTTTTTGCTATGATATAGCAAATTTTTTTTTGTTTGTATTTATACTGTATATGAAAATCGCAAGTTATAATCCATATATTAATTTTGCATCTTTTAACCAAGCTAAAAAGCCTGAAATTAGTCTTGAAGAGGAAGAAATCTTATCGGATTTTCCGACAGCTAAAAAGGACAATAAGAAAAAGGTAATAAAATATGCTGTTGCAGCAGCGGCTGTGGCTGCGGTTGTTATCGGCGGAATTTATTATGTAAGACGCGGAAAAAAGATTAAAGAAACTCCTGATATTAATTTTAAAAAAGAACCTGTCCTGACAGGAAAAACACCGAATGAACCCCCGCAAACCAAACCAAATGAAGTTAATACTAAAAATCCAAAAGAAAATATAGAACAAAATAAAAATCCCGAAACTGTTAAGAAAAATGAAACAGTTGAGAAACAGGAAAAAACAGATAATAATTCTAATATAAATAAAGCTGAAAAAGAAACAAATGCCGTTAATAAAAAACCGTTTGATATGCCGGAAGAATATTTTGATTTTGCTAATTTGAAAGGCGAAAGAGAGGATAATATTGTCCGTCAATTTGAAAACGGAAAACTGTTGCGAGAGTTTTACAGTGAAGATAATAAAAATCTGACATTGTTCTCTCAATTTGATAGTGAAAACGGTTTTAGGTTACATGATGTTCAATACAGACCTGACAGAACAATTCATTCAGTAAAAGAGTATTCTAACAACGAATTTTTAAAAATGACTGTTTATGAAAAAGATGGAACAACAGTCAAACAAATTTTTAATGATGAAGATACTGCTTTGTTATACGAATTAGATCATTCATAGATTACTTATTGAAATATGTTATAAAATAGTTTATAATAATCTTAGTCAAAAAATAGTCAAGGAGCAGGTATTATGAATAGATTTAGAATACACTCGCAAAGCGGGGGGGGGGCAGACTTTTAGCTCCTGTAACAGGGTTTTTGCGGCTTGCTAAAGCATACACTTTAGCAGAGATAGTTGTCGTAATGCTAATTATTGCTGTTATAGTCGGCGTAAGCATAAAGGTAACCAAATCACGTTTGGATAATATCTTGTCTTATACATATTATTCAACGTATTCAACATTACGTTCTGTTACTGCTAATATGCTTGCTGATTACGATCCTGATGAGGAAATTTATCAGGCTAAAAATAATATTATTCGTTTTCCGTTTTTAAACTTATTTTCTGATAATGCTGCAAAAGCGGAAACAGTTAAAATATATGGTTGTCCGACTTATCATGTTTGGGATATATGGTCAAAGGATATTGGGGTTTATGGAAGTTATAGAGGTGATAACAGAACTGAAACGGATGCATCAAAATTGAATTGCGGTTTAAATTCTGTACTTGATTATCTAAGAAATGCAAAGGATAATGTAACCAATGAAAACCATTATATGTTATGTTCTGGCAAACGTGACGGAAATATAACGTTTGGTGTCGGTCCGGGTTACACATCCAGTGACACTTCAAAAAACTGTACATTCAGTTGCACTGATACTTCTCCCCAATATAACAGAGGCAGCTGTGGACCAATGTCAATAATAACAAATAATCTTACTTGTAATGAATTAATTTATTATTCATTTGAACTAAAGGGAAATTATTGTGTTCATGAGTATGAATGTCCTGAAAATACATACGCAACATACAGTTATGACAGCTATGAATCTTCCCCGTACAGAATGGTAAAATACAGTTGTGTTGAATATAAAACATGTCTTGACGGCAGTCAGGTAAAACAGGAGGAAAGCTGTCCCGAAAACAGCGGCGGCGGCGAAGTTGATCCGCCTGTTGTACCGACTTGTAATATCACACCGAGCGATGTAGAAGTTAAAAATCAATACTGTCTAGGCAAAGAATTTGACAGCAGCCCTGACGTATGCGGCTGGGTAGATATTACCCCCTGGCCTCCTGCTTGTGAAACAGGTAAAGAATGGAGTGCAGAACATTGTCAATGTGTAGCAATCCCTGCAACCATTCCTAAGAAAGGTGCAAATTTCTGTGAATTGTTTGAGCGCTATGTTAATATAAACCCTTCTGACAGTACCTGTAACGGAAGCAGTGTTGATACATCTACAACCGAGTTTTCAGACTTAACTCCTGATATAATTTTACGCAACGGTATCCGTTTGTATAACCTTCATCAGGATCCTGCAATAATATCTCAATTGCAAATAATAGGTATAGATACTGAAACAGCAGAAAAAGATACAAATCAAAAAGGTTACATAATATATGCAGATGTAGACGGAAGCAAGGGAAACTCAGTGTTATGGGAAGATGTTTACCCGTTTTACATAACTCTGTCAGGTCGTGTAATTCCTGCCTATGACAGAGGTGCAAATCCCGATGGTTCCGGAGGTGATAGTAAAGAACATCTTTCAGTAAGTATCAAAAATGAAACTTTCAGCGCTGAAGGACATCGGATATTCAGATGGTTATCAAGGAGCGTATCGTTTAAAGAAGGAGCCTGCCAATCAGGTTTTGTTTCAGAAAATACACAGTACTGCGTTGGAATGGCATATAATCAAGCGTGTAATTCCGTAAACTCAAATTGCGAACTGAAGCCGATAAAACCGTTAAAATTCTTCTGACCCCATACTCGATATAAATCATATTGACATCAGAAGAACTGCGCCCTGATATTATCAGGGCGCACGGTCTTATTATAAATTTTTATTTAAATTTTTTTATTTTAATGCAAATGTCATATCTGCTTCTACACAGATTTTTCCGTCAACTCTGCCGATGCCGTGAGCTTTGCAGATAGGGCCTTTAATTTTTGTAAGCTCAACTTCCATATCAAATCTGTCACCAGGTCTTACGATATTTTTAAATCTTACACCGTCAACTCCTGCGTAAAGTGTTAATTTACCTTCGAATTCAGGCATTGTCATCAAGATTGGAGCTGAACACTGAGCCATTGCTTCTAACTGTAAAACTCCTGGCATGATAGGATTTCCGGGAAAGTGACCTTGAAAGAATTGTTCATTCATAGTCAGGTTTTTATAGCCTTTGGCATATTTACCCGGAAGACATTCTGTAATTCTGTCAACAAGCAAAAAAGGATAACGATGCGGAATCATTTCCATAATTTGCATTGTATCAAATTGCAAAAGTTCTTGTTTTGTTTCTTCTGTCATTTTTATTACTCCTTATTTACATTCAATCAATTTATCTTTAAGCATTTTTGCTGTTTTAATGTGAACAGCGTGCCCTGCCTCTTTTACTAAAATTTGACATTTCAGGTTTAACGGGTTTACTCCTGTAAGATACAAATCTCCGATTAAATCCAAAATCTTGTGTTTTACAGGTTCATTTTCAGAACGAAGTTCTGATGTGTATCCTTCATCTTTTAAACCCAATGTATTTTCAACCGTTACCCCTTGTGCAAAACCAAGCATTTGGAATTTTCTTAAATCTTTATAAAAGCCGAAAGTTCTTGCTTCTATAATTTCTTTTTTGTTTTTGGGATTATAAACTGCCCAGCGTTTTGTTAAATCAGGGTGATCATAGTTAACTGCATAAGATATATATAAATCTTTATCAGGTAAAATTACAAGACTTGTTTTGCCGTTCAGGTAATATACAGGTTCAGACACAGTATAATATTTTGGCTTTTCAAACAGATGTTTTTCAATGCCTGCTTTTTCAAAAAGCTCTACCCATTGTTTAGAACTTCCATCGAGTGCGGGAACTTCCATTTCATCCATACAAATATCAATGCTGTCAATTCCGCAAAAAGCCAGCGCTGCTGATAAGTGTTCTGTCAGCATTGCTTTAGCCTTATTATTGCCCAAAACAACACAATGATCCGTAGCAAGAACATTGTTTGTAGCAGCTTCAAACGGCTCATTCCCGGAAACGAAATAACGAATTTTTCCTGTTTTTGACGGGAAAAATTTTACTGTACAGGGCTTGTTTTTCATCAAGCCGTTTCCGGTTATGGAAGTTTCTTTAAGAATTGTGGTCATTGTTAAAATTATCCTCAAATTCTTTTAGTAAAGGTTCATATTTTCTGAATTTAGCAAATATTTCCTGAGCATCTTTCATAGTTTTCAACTGTTTAATAAAATCTTTTCTTGGCATTGCAGGAATACCAACAACAATTGATCTTTCAGGGAAAGATTTAGTTACGCCTGCTTTAGCAGTAATAATTGTGTCAGAACCGATTTCAATGTGATCAGCAAGACCTGCCTGACCTGCAATGGTTACTCTGTCTCCGATAACGCAGCTTCCTGCAATACCTACCTGAGATACGATGAAGCATCCTTGACCGATTTTACAGTTGTGGCCAATCATAACAAGGTCGTCAATTTTTGTATTATCACCGATAGTAGTGTTTTCAATTGTACCTCTGTCAATAGTAGTGTTTGCACCGATTTCAACATTGTTGCCGATTACAACCGCACCGATTGAAGGAATTTTAAATATAACGTGTTTAGAATTAGTTTCTTTAATTTCTCCGTCTTTTCTTGCCTGTTCGATGTTATCAGGGTTTTCGGTAACAAAGCTGAAACCGTCAGCGCCTAATGAAACTCCATGATGTAAAATTACATCATTTCCTATTTGAACTCTGTCGCCAACGTTAACACCTGCGTGGAAGAAACAGTTTTTACCGATTTTAACACCGCCGCCGATATAAGAGTTTGCCAAAATTTTCGTGTTGTCGCCTATTACAGCATCGCGGGAAACTACAACATTAGGTCCGATTTGAACATTTTCACCGAGTTTTGCTGTTTCGTGAACTGTTGCTGTCGGGTGAACTCCTTTATTAACTTCGGGTTCTGTATAGAACATATTTAAAAGTTTCATCATAGCAAGTCTTGGTCTTTCGACTTCGATTGTAGTGAAGCCATCGATTTGAACTCCTAACGGAACAAGTGCTGCTTTAGCTTTTGTTTTGGAAAGGTTAGCAATTTCTTCTTCTCCCAAAGCTAATGCAAGTGTATTTTCATCAGATAATAAAGGCGGTGCAATCTGTGATATAGTTGCATCTTGAACCTTTGTTAACATACCTCCAGTGATATGTGTAATTTCTTCTAATGTAAAAGTTCTCATATATTTCTCCTTATTAATTATGTCTTGCTAAACATTTTTCATTTTTTCAATGGTATTTGTTGTAGATTTACCTTGAACAAAATCAATAAATTCAACTCTTGTTTTATTTTTTATCATGATGTCTGCTTCAGGAAGTGTTTCCATATTATAATCTGCGCCTTTTGTGTAAACATCAGGCTTCATTTCATCCAAGAGATTTTTAGGACTGTCTTCATCAAATAATACCACATAATCGACACATCTCAAAGCGCTTAATATTTCTGCGCGGTCATTTTCGTTGTTAATCGGACGGGAAGGTCCTTTAATGCTTTTGACGGATTTGTCGGAATTTAGCAAGACAATGCAATAGTCTGCAAAGCTTTTTGTTTTTTCCAGATATTTTACGTGCCCGACGTGCAGAATGTCAAAGCATCCGTTAGTTGTGACTACTGTTTTTCCTGCGTGATGAATTGTGTCAATTAAAGCTCTAATATCTTCTCTTTTTACTAACATATCCCTTTTTCCTGAAAATAATAAACTTATTTTAGCAAAGACAAATTATAAAATCAATAAAAAACCGCTTTTTAAAAGCGGTTTTTTATTTGTCTTTAAGCTATTTGCAGTGTCTGTTCCAAATAATCAAAAGATGATCTTGGTACATCAACTTCTTTTTTCAATGATTTGTCGACTTTTTTTGGAATTTCACTTTTTGCTTCTTGACTTTTTTTCAGGGCAATTTTTTTCATAATAAGTTTCTCCATAGTTTTCCCTAATTATTTAAAAACAATAGAGAAGTAATAATTGTCCAAAAGTTAATTTTTATGAACTTTTATTAATCGACTTTTGATTTAGGGTTCACAAAGTTTTTTAGCCACTTTGGAATTTTTGGTTTAGGTTTTTCAGATTGGTTATATTTGTTGGCTAAACCGCTTTTTATTCTGTCAGTCATTAATAATTGAGCTCTTTCAACTGAGGGGTAATACGTATCAACAAGTTTTTTGCCGTTGTTTTCGAGCGGGGTAATAATTAGTCTTTTTATTTGCATTGTTTAAAATAACTCCATTTCTATAAGTTTTTGACAAATTCTGACTGTGTTTAATGCAGCACCTATTCTAAGGTTGTCTGCAACGCACCATAAAGAAATTCCATTTTTAAAAGCAAGATTTTTTCTTATACGTCCTACAAATACAGGGTCAACGCCTGATGCATCGCGGGTTGTAGGATATTCAAAATTTTCAGGATTGTCAATAACTTTAATTCCGAAAGAATTTTTTAAGATATCTCTTACTTCATCGGGTGAAATTTCTTCTTCAAACTCGATATCTACTGCTTCGGAGTGTCCGTTGAAAACAGGAACGCGCGCTGCTGTACAAGATATTGGTGTATCTTCATCAAGGTGAAGAATTTTTTTAGTTTCGTTTGCAACTTTCATTTCTTCTTTTGTGTAACCGTTTTCGCAGAATACGTCGATTTGCGGAATTACGTTGAAAGAAATAGGTTTTTTAAAGCATTTGTTTTCAAAATTTTCCCCTGCAAGGTTTGCTTTTGTGTCGTCACGAAGTTCGTTGATTGCAGCCAAGCCTGCGCCTGAAACAGCCTGATATGTTGAAACGATTAATCTTTTAATTTTCGCTTTTTTGTTTAAAGGTTCAAGAACAAGCATCAATTGGGAAGTTGAGCAGTTAGGGTTTGCGATAATCCCTTTGTGTTTTCTTAAATCTTCGTCATTAACGTAAGCGATAACAAGAGGGACATCTTTGTCCATTCTGAAAGCGCTTGAGTTATCTACCAAAACACCGCCTCTTTTAACGATTTCCGGTGCGAATTTTTGAGAAGTAGCGCCGCCTGCTGATGCAAGAACAATGTTTACATTGTCAAAGCTTTCAGGTTTAGCTTCTTCAACCGTGTAGGTTTTGCCTTGAAATTCCAATTTCGTACCTGCTGATTTCGGGCTTGATAAAAATTTGATTTCGTTAAAATCAATTTTCAATTCGTCAACGATTTTAGTAATTTCTCTGCCTACAACACCGGTTGCTCCGAGAATTGCGATATTTGGTTTTCTCATATTCTTCTCCCTTATTATAATAATCAAAGTTTATTTAAAAATTAAGCAAATTTTCAATATCTGTATCTAAAAACTTTGACAATTCTAAAATTTTGCCTAATGACATATTAGCTTTTCCTGATTCAATACTTGATATGTAATTTACAGAAACATCCATTTTCTCTGCAAGCTTTTCTCTTGTCAGGTCTTTTTTAATTCTTTCAATTTTGACATTTTTACCAAATTTTTTTAATAAAGTTTGCTTGTTCATAACTTATAAGTATAAAAACATTGACTTATAACTTAAATCATGTTATAAGTTACATAATAACACTTATAAGTTGTAAAAGAAAGGGAAAAACTATGCAAGAAAAGTCATCAAATGAATTTAGCGAAGAATGTAACAAATTAATAGCAAAATTTGTTAGAAAATACCACAAAAATTATTCCAGGAAAAAAGATTACAAATTTTTGGTAAATTATATTTTAGAGAACTGGTTCGATAAGTTTGGCTCATCTTTGGTAGAGTTGGAAATTTTGCGTAGGTTCAGCATATCTCTATTAGAAAACGAAAGAATGTTTTCTAAATGCACTGAGGAGGAAAAATATCTTATTAATTTAACAGTTGATAATCTGGATTGTGCTATTGCACTAACTAATTCAACTATGGCAATGGTAAATGTAATTATACAAAAATTATAAAGGGGGAAAATCCCCCTTTTTTACATTATATTATCTAATCCGTATACAAAATCATTCTTCTCTGCAACATGTTTTACTGCAAGCAAAACACCCTGCATATAACATTTTCTGTCCATTGAATCGTGTCTGATTGTCATAATTTGACCTGATGAACCGAAAATTACTTCCTGTGATGCGATGTAACCCGGCATCCTTACAGAGTGGATATGAATATTTGAATATGAATTTCCACCCCTTGCGCCTTCTATTGTTTCAGTTTCGGGACAGTTGTTTTTAGCAAAATCTTCTTTTACTTCTGCCATCATTGCAGCTGTTTTAATCGCTGTGCCTGACGGGGCATCTTTTTTCTGATTGTGGTGAAGTTCAATAATTTCAGCATTATCAAAATATTTTGCAGCCTGTTTTGCAAACATCATCATCAAAACCGCGCCTGTCGAAAAGTTTGGAGCAATCAAACAGCCTGTATTTTTTTCCTGCGAAAGTTTTTTTAATTCCGCAATCTGCTCATCTGACAAACCTGTTGTGCCGATAACAATTTTGATGCCGTTATTCAAACAGTATTTTGCGTTTTCAAAAATTGATTTTGGCTGTGTAAAGTCAATAATAACATCTATATCTTCAACTCTGTGAGCTGCTTCAATTGTATGGTACATTTCAGGACTTGCAATATCGATTTTAGCAACGAGTTCTGTTTCAGGGCAATCAGTAACTGCCTGAACAACTTCCTGTCCCATTTTTCCCAAAGCTCCGCATACTCCTACTTTTATCATAATTTTTCTCTCCTTATTGTTTTTATGATACCATAAAAAAGTAAATTTTTATAAGGAGAGAAAACATGGCAGATGCAAAAATTTTAGCAACTATTGAAAGAAGCGACACTGAACAATTACAAATTTCTGTAAGCGAGTACAAAGGCAGAAGTTATTTAAATATGAGAATTTTCTACACAACAGATGACGGAGCTACATGGCTTCCTACTAAAAAAGGTGTTACTTTTGCGCCTGATCAATTGGATATGTTATCTGAAGCTATTGAAGAAGCTCGCAAAGAATTTATGGCTGAAGCCGAATAGAAAGGCTTTGACGTGAAATATGCTCTTGCACTGGTAAATATTAAAGGACTGGGAGTTAAGACTTTCAGTTATTTAATTCCCGATGATATGAAAGATATAATCAAAATCGGACAGGCTATACTTGTTCCGTTCGGGAGGCAGGGGCTCATTAATGCTTTTTGTGTGGGGTTTTCGGACTATCTGCCCGAAGAAATAAGGGCAAAAAAGATTAACAAAATCTTAGATGAAACCCCGCTTTTTTCTATCGAATATCTTAAGCTTTTGGAATGGGTGGCAAATTATTACGTCTGCGATTTAGTTACGGTTTTGAACGCTGCAATTCCTCTGAAACTCATTGAAAAAGCATCCAAAATGGAATTTGCAATCGAGTTTTTAAAATTTGACGGTGCAACAAAACGTCAGATGCAGGTTTTGGAAAAACTTAAAGAAGCAGGTAAAATGCCTTTGATTTTGTTTGAAAAATACGCCAAAACAACACGCGCAACAATAAAAAAACTCGAAGAACTCGGATGTGTTAAACTTTCTCAAGAGGAATTGTACAGAAATCCGCTTGATATTTTAAAAATTACCGAAAGAGAAGATTTGTATGAGCTTTCAGGTGAACAGAAAAAAGTTTATGACGGAATTTCAGAAAAAATCAAAAAAAATCCTTCTTCGCAAATTTTGCTTCACGGGGTTACGGCATCAGGAAAAACGGAAGTTTATTTCAAACTTATTGACGACACAATTAAGGCAGGAAAAAATGTTCTTTTCCTTGCGCCTGAAATTGCTCTTGCATCGCAATTGACAAAACGTCTTGCAAAAAAATTCGGAACAGAAGACGTTGCAATTTGGCACAGCAGTATTTCTGATGGTGAGCGTTATGATGTTTGGCAAAAACTTTATAAAAACGAAATAAAAATTCTTGCAGGTGCACGCTCTGCTGTCTTTGCACCTTTGCAAAATATAGGGCTGATAATTATTGATGAGGAGCACGAAGGCGCATACAAACAAACCACTCCGGCTCCGCGTTACGATGCCAGAGTTGTGGCCAGAAAGCTTTCTGAATTCTATAATTGCCCTCTGCTTTTGGGCTCGGCAACCCCTGATATTTCCTCTTATTACAGAGCTGTGAATTCAGAAAACTTGTTTGAACTGAAAAACAGATACAACAATGCAAAAGTTCCGCCTGTAACTGTAATAAACATGCAGGAGCACGGGCGTGCCGCTTACAGAAATGTAATTTCAATTCCGATGCAGACTGAAATAAAAGAAACTCTCGCTCAAGGTCAGCAGGTAATTTTATTAATTAACAGACGCGGATTTTCAACCTTTACGCAGTGTCAGGCATGCGGGCATGTTGTTGAGTGTCCGAACTGTGCAATCCCGATGATTTGGCACAGCAAAGACCAGATGCTCAAATGTCATTACTGCAATCACGTTGAATATTTTCCCGAGTTCTGTCCAGAATGCGGTTCTGATGCCTTAAAAAACAGCGGTACAGGCACACAAAAAATTGAGCAATACATTAAAGATTTGTTCCCTGAAAATAATATAGAACGTATTGACAGCGATATTCTTGTCAGAAAGGGCGAACACATAAGGCTTTTGGAACGTTTTCAGCGCAAAGAAATTGATATTTTGGTAGGAACTCAAATGATTGCAAAGGGGTTGGATAACCCGAACGTAACTCTTGTCGGAGTAATTTCCGCCGATGCAAGTTTTAACCTTCCTGATTTCAGGGCAAGCGAAAGAGGATTTCAACTCTTAACACAGGTTGCGGGGCGTGCAGGCAGAGGTGAGTTTTCAGGAAAAGTGCTTTTCCAAACTTACAACCCTGATTTTTATGCGCTTGAAAGTGCTAAGTCCCAAAACTACGGCGAATTTTATTACACAGAAGTTGCTGCAAGGCAGGAATTTGATTATCCGCCTTTCAGCCAGATAATAAGATTAATATTAAGCTCAATGAACAATTTCAGAGCCGAAAAATCAGCACAGGAAATAGCATTGCGCCTATGCACAATGATTGAAAAATACGGGATTTCTGAAAGACTTGAAGTGTTAGGACCTACACCGTGCGTTATTGAAAGAATTAACAGCAGATACCGTTTCCAAATTTTGATTAAAAACAAACTTGAAGAACGAGGACATCAATTTGTATCAAGTTTTTTAAACAAGATTACTATGCCCGGTGATATAAAGCTGTCAATTGATGTTGATCCGTTAGATATTTTATAACCCAATGGGTTGCGAAATGTTACAAGGTTAATAATTTGATTAGGATATTTACGTTTCTGTGTTAAGATAAGTTTTGTAGATACCCCATGATGTAACTTTTTTTACTCTTTTTACATTGTAGGTAATTCACAGGCGAGACCGTGAAGTTTCTTCACAGGCAGCGGATGATTACCCCGCCCAAAGTGGATAAGTATATTATTAAGAGTATCAGTAAAAGGAAACATTATGACATTAACTTTAACAAATGATGCTGAAGTTTTATTTTTCAGCGACTTACATTTATCCGAAAATCTTCAATCTGCGATTGATGATATGAATTTTGAAAAACCATCGGAAATTCAAGCCAAAAGCTATGCTCACATAATAGAAGGAATTGATATTATTGCGCAGGCTCCGACAGGAAGCGGCAAGACTTGTGCTTACGGTATTCCTCTTTTAGAAAAAATTAATAAAGAATCTGACCAAATTCAGGCATTGATTTTATGCCCTACTCGCGAACTGGTAATTCAGGTTCATAAAGAATTTGATAAGCTTACCAAATATATGGAAAACGTTAATGTGGTTTCTATATACGGCGGTCAAAGAATAGAAAGACAGCTTGATGCCCTGAAACGTAATCCTCAGATTATAGTTGCAACTCCAGGAAGGCTTATGGATCATTTGAGAAGAAATTCAATCAGTTTGAAAAATATTTCAATGGCGGTTCTTGATGAGGCTGATGAAATGCTTGATATGGGATTTAGAGAAGATATTTATACAATTCTTTCCGAAACTCCCGAAAACAGACAGACTATTTTGTTTTCTGCAACAATGGCAAAAGACATTATAGCTTTAACTAAAAAATTCCAAAAATCGCCGTTGATAATTGATGTTACGGATAATCTTTTGAATGCTCCTGATATAGAACAGTTTTACTATGAAGTAGCTGAAAGAGATAAACCCGAACTTATTACAAGACTTTTGGAATCAAACAGTTTGCAGCTTGCACTTATCTTTTGTAATACAAAAAGTAATGTGGATAAGCTTGTGGAAATTTTAAAAACTCGCGGATATTTTGCTGATGCGCTTCACGGTGACATGAATCAGGCTCAAAGAGAAAAAGTTATGAGAGGTTTCAGAAACGGCAGTGTAAAAATTCTTGTTGCAACCGATGTTGCAGGCAGAGGAATAGATGTGAAGAATGTTCAGGGTGTTTTTAATTACGACCTTCCACGCGATGATGAAGATTATATTCACAGAATTGGAAGAACAGGCAGAGCAGGTAAATCCGGCGCAGCTTTTACATTTATTTCCAAAAAACAGTTTTCTTCTTTGAAACGAATTGAAAAAGCTAACGGATTGATGATTACTAAAAAAGAATGCCCGACAGCCGATGAAGTTGATTCTTCAAAAGTCGAAAATTATCTTAAAAATTTGAAAGATATTGTAAAAAATGAAGATTTGACAAGACATAAGACTGTAATTAATTCTCTTGTTGATGAAAATAACTCATTGCTCGATATTGCAGCGGCTTTGTACAGACTTTCTTTAGATGAACAGCTTGAGAAAATTAACAGAAATATTGTTTTTGAAGAAGAAGTTTATGAAGAAAAAGAAAAGAGAAACCGCAGAAGACATTCAGGTTCTGCGTACGGTTCGCGCGGAAGAAACCAGAGAAAAGACAGAAATTCTGACAAACCGAAAAAATTTGAAAAAAACGAATCAGAAAGAAAAATCAAAGAGATTAAAAGCAAAAGAAAACAAATGATTGAAGAAATGGTTTTAGCAGTAAAGTCTTGTGAAGGCAGGGCTAAAAAATCAAAGAGAAAATCAAGAGTTTAATAAATTAAAAAGCTGACTTTTTACAGTCAGCTTTTTTTTACTAAAAATTATTTTTAATATATTCTTTTGTCAATTCACGAACTTTAATATCGACTTTAAATATTTCATCTATTGTTGGTTTTTGGATAACCTCATGTTCGTCAAATATTTTTTTTGTAATTTCATAAATATCATAAAGTTTTATTTTACCGTCTAAAAATGCAAATACTGCTTCTTCATTTGCCGCATTTAAACATACAGTTGCTGTCCCGCCTGTTTTACCTGCTTTATATGCAAGTTTTACTGTCGGGAATTTTTCATAATCTGGTTTTTCAAAATCCAGCCTTGCAATGTCACGGAATTTGAAACTTTTTGATTTAATCCCTTCAAAGCGTTCGGGATAAGTTATTGCATACTGGATAGGAATGTGCATACTCGGTAATCCAAGTTGCGCTATCACGCTTCCGTCAACATATTCGATTGCAGAATGCACAATGCTTTGCGGGTGGATTACAACATCAATGTCATCATAATCAAATCCGAACAAGTGATGTGCTTCAATGATTTCCAAACCTTTATTCATTAACGTTGCACTGTCTACGGTAATTTTTTTACCCATATTCCATCTTGGATGTGCTAAAGCCTGTTCAACCGTTGCATTTTTCATATCTTCAACAGATTTGTGAAGAAACGGGCCGCCAGATGCTGTTATGATTAATTTATCAACCTGATTAATATCTTTTATACACTGATGAATTGCGCAGTGCTCACTGTCTACGGGAATTATTTTAACCCCGTGTTTTTTAGCTTCCTTCATTACTATATCACCTGCCATAACAAGTGTTTCTTTATTGGCAAGTGCAATGTCTATACCGTTTCTTATGGCTGTAAGCGTTGGCTTTAAACCTATTCTGCCTGAACAAGCCATTAGAATAATATCGTTTTCTTTGTCAGAACAGATTTTTTCTAAACCGTCTTGTCCGAGACATGTATATTTAGGTTTAAACTTTTCAGCCTGTTTTTGTAAAAGTTCTTTATTATGACCGCCTGCAAGGGCGATAATCTCAAATTTATCCTGAAGTTTTTCGATTACTTCCAAAGCCTGAGTTCCGATAGAGCCTGTGGAACCTATAATGCTTATTTTTCTCTTCTTATTTTCCATAAATTAATTATATGACAAAAAGATTTTTTATTGATAAATAGGTGAAAATTTGATATAATTAATATGAAAAACTATTGAAAGGAGCACCAGCGTAGCCGCTGGACCCGTGACATTGGGTTATGCATAAATGTATAAGATTATTGAAAGGAGCAATTATGAAAAAATTTAGTCACATCGGGGGGGGGGCGATTTTTTAGTTTCTCTGCAATGGTTTTCGCGTCTTTTAATTTTTAAACGCAAAGCTTACACACTGGCTGAAATTGTTATTGTAATGCTTATTATTGCAGCTATTACAGGGGTATGTATTAAGGTTACAAAAGCAAAGTTAAACAATATTATATCGTATACTTATTATTCTACATATTCTACCTTGCAATCTGTAACAACAAGTATGCTTGTTGACTACAACCCCGATGATGAAATGTATCAGGCTAAAAATAATAATTTGTTTAATAAATTTAAACAATATCTTGCTGTTTTAATTAATATTCCTCCGGCAAGTGCTGATACGGGTACTCATGTAATATACGCCTGTGAAGATGTTTTTTACTATGAGTTTGGAGATTCCGTAGCAGGTGTACCATACTATTTCCCCCATTATAAAAAATGTATGCCTTATGGATATCCGTTAATTTATGAGCAGTTTAAAAAAGGAAATTATATAAATTGTCCCGGTAAAATAAATGATGCGTCTTATATGTACCCGTTTTCTCAAATTAAAAACCTGTCAACTTATGAAATTAACTGGACCAATATACCGTTAGAAGAATTAAAATGTTTTTATTCGTGTGATGGTAGCGGTAACGTGCAAGGAAATTGTGGCAATATGTCAGATTTTTACCATTTGGGTTGTGAAAAATACACATATGATTTGCGGGATTTTGAACCTGAATATAATTACAAACACGCGTTCAGTCCAGAAGAGGAACAAAAGTATATTAAGGCAACATCTCATTTTAACTATACCCTTAAATCCTCTACATTGTTGGATAATGGGGTATGTAAATATGAAATACAGTGTGACAGGGATTACCGTTGGAAAGATACAGGCTCTATAGACGGATTTTCAACAGGAAAATGTGAAAAATATCAGACAAGCTGTCCTGATGGAAGAGTTGTAGGACCATATGAAAGTTGTGAACTTCCCGAACCGGAACCTGATCCGGAACCAACTCCTGAGCCGGAGCCAGAGCCAGAGCCGGTACCGCCGCCTTGCAATGTTTCTCCAAGTGCAAATGAAGTGCAGGAACAGTATTGTAAGGGAAAAGAGTTTAATAACACACCGGGGGTATGTACCTGGGTAGATAAGCATCCATGGCCTCCTGTATGTGAAAGCGGACAAGAATGGAATGTAGATGAATGCAAATGTACTCCTATGCCTCCAACAATTCCTAAAAAAGGGATGAATTTTTGCAAACTTTTTGAACAGCTTGCAAATATTGCCCCAATTGGAAATGTATGTCAAGGAGATACTATTGCAGAAGGAACAACAGATTTTGCATCTTTGACGCCTGACTTGATTTTGCGTAACGGTGTGCGTTTATATAACTTGCATAAAAACCCTGATTTGATACCTGAATTAAGAACTTCAGGTATTGATGATGCTACTGCTCGAAAAGATATGAAGCAGCAAGGTTACATAATATATGCAGATATAGACGGTCAAAAAGGAGATTCTACATTGTGGGAAGATGTTTATCCGTTTTACGTAACCCTTTCAGGACGTGTAATTCCTGCTTATGACAAAACTCTAAACCCTGATGGTTCAGGCGGCGATAGTAATAAACATCTTGAAGTTAGCGTTAAAAATGAAATAATTAGTAATGACGGTCATAGAATTTTTGCATGGCTTTCAAAAAGTGTTCCGTTTCAGGTAGGAGCCTGTCAGGCTGGTATAGTTTATGAAACTACTCCATATTGTTCGGGGGTTGAATATAATTCAGTTTGCAGCCTCGTAAAGTCGAATTGTCAATTGAAAATACTAAAACCGGTAAAATTCTTCTAACCCCATACTAGAAGAATAAAGCCCTGAATATTTATTCAGGGCTCTTGTTTTTTTTATAAAGTTTATGTTATTTTGCTGTTTCTGTTTCGTTTACCTGTTCTTTAATAGAGCCGCTTTCATTAACGTAGTTTGTAACCTGTTTTAATGCAGGTCTGTAAGCGTTAACTGTTGCATTACCGCCTAAGCAGCCGCCTTGACAAGCCATTACTTCGATTAAGTTTCCGAGTTCACATACACCGTTTTTGGCATATTTTTTCAAATCTCTGATGGATTGCTTGTTCAAACCGTCAATTACAACAGGATGTGCTGGAATTTCTTCAGGTAGCAATGTCTGAACTGCTTTTGCAACTCCGCCTGTTACACAGAAGTTTCTTCCTTCAGCTGAGCTTTCTGTTTTAAATTTGCTTTCGCCGCATTCTGCAACCTGAATGTTTAATGCAATCATCCAGGCACCGATTTCTTCGTAATTCAATACAAAATCAACGTTAGGATTTTGTAAAGCTTCACGTCTTTTTGCAACGCAAGGTGAGAAGAAAACAGTTACTGCATCAGGATTTTCTCGTTTTACGATTTCTGCAGTGTAATACATAGGAGTTTTAGTGTCTGAACGGAAAGGTTTCAATTCAGGAATATGTTTATCAACCAGTTCGTTATATCCCGCACAGCAAGATGTTGTCATAAATTCAGCACCGTGTTCAAGTCTTTCAACAAATTCCGAAGCCTCATTTTTTGTTGTAACATCAGCACCTTGTGCAACTTCATAAACATCGCTAAAGCCGAGTTTCATGATTGCTTCTTTTAATTGAGCAGGAGTACAAGGAAGTTGTCCCATAATTGCAGGTGCAACCATTGCAATTACTTTTTTTCCTGCTTTTATGTTTTTAAGAACATCAATAATCTGGCTTTTTTCGTGAACAGCGCCGAACGGGCATGCTGAAACACATTTTCCGCAAGAAATACATTTTTCAAAATCTATTTTTGCGTGTCCGTTTTCATCTTTTGCAATCGCACCTACCGGGCAGGCATTTTCGCAAGGAACGATAATTTTTTGGATTGCCTGATAAGGGCAAACCTGAGCACACATTCCGCAGTTTTTACATTTAGCAGGGTCGATGACTGATTTTCCGTTTTTAACGGAGATTGCACCGAACTTACAAGTATTTTCACAAGGTCTTGCAACACAGCCCTGACATAAATCGGTTACGTAAATTCTTGAAGGTACGCAGCCTTTACAAGCTGTTGTTAAAACTGTCAAAGGATTTTCTTCGGGAACTTCTCTTTGTTCAGCTTTAGAAGCCAGTTCTGAAAGCAGAGTGCTGTCTTCTGTTTCTTCAATAGAAAAACCTAATCCTGCAATAGCTCTGTCGCGAAGGATTGCTCTTTCACTGTGGATACAGCATCTGTAAGGCACTTCGTGTCCTTTCGGACGCATATCGTAAGGAATGAGCCTTGTTTTTTCTTCAAAATTATCACTTAAGTAAGATTTTATAAGTCTTACCAAGATTTCTCTTTTTAGATGTGATGTTTGTTTAGGGGTATTCATACTCATCTTTTTCTTTTTCCATTTCTAATTTTTAGTGTACATAAATTTTGTTAAGCTTTTAATTTTTCATCAATTGCTTTTAAAACTTTTTCAACTGTTGCTTCTTTGATAACATCATCATTAACTTTAACGTAAGGAGCTTTTGAAAATTCCCAATCGATTGAACATAATCCCAGACAAGGAACGCCTGAAACTTCTACTTTGTCACCATATTTAGCAGGCACTGTTTCGATTAATTCCTGTAAATTTGATGAGCCCATTACAAAACAAGTTGTTCCTAAACATACTTTAACACTAATTTTTTTGTCCATTTTTTACCTTCCTTATCTTTGAGGATGTCCTCACATATACTGTATATTAACCTTCTTAAAGTATTTATCTTGAAGCACATTTGCCATTTTTTTGATTATGTTTTTTCTTATTTCAATTTCTACCGGTAAAGCAGGATCATAATGTGCCTGATTCAGCTTTGCACCTACCATAAAATTAATGCAATCGCTATCTAATAAAAATTTTACCAGCTTTCCTGCCGCGTTGTCAATATCGGTTGTTCCTGCTTCCAAATACTCTAAAGTTTTGGTTAAAGTCAGGATACCTTCGGTTACCAAATCAACGCCTTCCATATAAGAGCAAGATGGAAGTTTGCCGATACTGATTGTTGTATCCATTGTTATGGGGAGTCCTAATTCACGTGAAATCAGGTTTGCTGTTGTTCCGCCGCAGATTGCTTTTTTACCTTTAAAGTTTGCGAACATTTTTGCATATTCGCTGTCTTTGTTTTGGTGATAAGGCGGTCCTGTAAAGACCAAAGCTTGACGGGGTTCTCTAAAATATAATACGCATGCGGATATGTCGTCTTTGGGCAGCCTGTCGGTTTCAATATTTCTTGCCTGATTAACTATATATTGAGAAAGCTCTGTGCTTGAAATATCAGGATGTTCGTTAATTTTATCTTTTAAAAGTACAATCAGTCCGTCGCGTCTTAATCCGAGTTTTAATCTTCCTCCTCCAAGACCTGACTGGGTTACTCCGTCTGAACAAAATACAAGCCTGTCGCCAAGTTTTAATTTTATTTTATAAACTTTTAAACATCTGTTTTTAAATGTTTTAGATTGGATAGATTTGTACTCGGGTTTCATAACCTCGTTATCTCTTATCCAAATAAATGTAGGGTTGCCTTCTTCAACGATTTTAGCGTTTCCCTCATCATCAACTTCAATTGCAGAGAAAGTTGAATAGCTTATTCTTCTTACCTGACATACGGGTAAGGAGTTCATTATAATTTCTGCTGCTTTGCTTATTGGAATTTGATCACCTTCAATGAATTTCAACAGCATAGTTGCAGTCATACAGGAAAGTATATTGGCTTTTATACCGCTTCCAAGCCCGTCAGAAAGTACGGCAATCAATTTTGCTTCATCAGGATATCTCTTTGAGATAAAGTAATCCCCGAAAGCATTCTGATTATATTTTTTCATTTGGCTGCAATCAATATCTATGAACACGAGTATTCAGCTATTCACTCCTTTCCTCATAATCTTCCGCAATAGAGCTCAAAAGCGTTTCAGTTTCTACCATGTGTTCTCCAAGAAGACATGCGATTTCCTGTACAATTGAGATATTTTTAGAGATAACTTCATGAGCTTTTTGAGAAATCTTTTCCCTGTTAGTTTCAGTCGAAGTTACGTCGGTTATAACAGCACCTACAATTTCATTTTCTTCAATGGTAAATGCTGATATATCATATAGACGGTTTTTAGTATGATAACGTTCCTTATGTAAATCTTTTCCTGTTTTTAAAATTGTTTTAAATATATCGGAAAAATCTACAATTCTGTCGATAGCTGCACCTGTAAGACCATCGGGACGTGTTTTGAAAACGTCATACATATCACCTGTAAACATACGCATAAAGCTGTCATTTGCTTCAATAATATTCATATTATTATCAACCATAACAACTGCGGCAGGCATGCATCTAATCATTGCTGCTGCTTTACGCATTGCAATTTTTCTCATATAAGAAACGCACATTGATGTTTCAGCTTCACCGTCAAGAAGTGCCTTTGCCAAATCACGGCACGTTGCATAACCGCATCCTCCGCAATTTAGTTCATCATCTACGCTGTGTTTACCGATTTTTTTCAACGTTTGAAGAATATCTTCAATCGGGTAATCAGAGTTTACAACTTTTCTCGGTTCAATTTTATAATCAACAACCACTTTTGGCTGTTCAGGAATTTTTTCACGTTTCTTTTCTTTTGTCAAAATGTCAGATACCATAGTAATTCCTGCTTTTTCGGAAGAAATACAAGGACCTCCCACACATCCGCCTTCACAGGCAAGAGCTTCAATAAATATTGTTTTATCGAGCTTTTCAACATCCAAATTTTTTAATGCTCTTTGAAGCGAATGCAGTCCGCAAACTTCCAAAAGTTGAACATTGTCATTTACACCTGACTTTTTAATAGTTTCATTCATTCCGCCGTCAATAGGATAAAGAGTTCCTTCATAAGCTGATTCGGGAATAAATTGATATGTTTTGTCTTTGGCAACCTTTGAAATATCAATAATCTCGTCATTAAACCACATTCTTAATTCTTCAAAAGTCAAAGCAACATCAAAAAGACCTGAATAAGTAACTTCATTTTTCTTTCCGATACAAGGACCTATAAATACAATAGAGATGTCATTCCCGTAAGTTTCTTTAAGCATCTTTGCATGGGTCATCAGCGGAGAACCCACAGGCGTAATATATTTTGTGTATTCCGGTTTGTAAAGCCTTATATAATCAACTATTACAGGGCATGCACTTGAGATAAACAATCCTTTTTCTGAATTGTTTAACATTTGAGCTGTTTTGATAGAAACTTCCTGTGCGCCAAGTGCGGTTTCTGATACATCTTTAAACCCGAGCTGCTTTAATAAAGCAATCATTTTTTCTGCGGAATTTTCAAAGGAGGCTCTCCACGACGGAGCAAGAGAAACATAAACATCCTTTTGTGCAAGGATTAAGTTTTTTGCCTTATCAATATCGCTTCTAACCCTTTTTGCATTGGAAGGGCAAGCTTTCACGCAATTGCCGCAGGCTATGCATTTTTCGGGAATTACGGAGGCGTGTCCGTTTTCGATTTTAATAGCTTTTACGGGACATTCTCTGATACATTTGTAACAGTCGTGGCATTCATTTGTTAAAGTGTATACAGGATATTGATTATTCATTTGTACTCCTTCAGGTTAGCAGAAATTTGTCGGTTATTCGTTTAATAGTTTTTCTAAAATATCTTTTAATTTGTTTTCATCAACACTATGATATTCTTTACCGTTTATCAGAATATTCGGACCAAAAGCACATTTGTTTTCGCATCTTGCTCCTGATAATTCGATATCGGCATCAACTTCGTGTTCCTGTATATAAGCTTCCAAAAATTCCAAATTTTGTTGGTTTCCGCGCGCAAAACAAGAACTACCCATACATACTGTTATATTTAATTTTGGCATAACTACCTCGTTCAGACTACTCTTTTGCTAATGATATTTTACTTTATAATATCCTATAAAGCAAGTAAGAATTACTTTGCAATATTGCAAAAATTCAAAAATAGTTTATAATTATAATGTTAATAACGAAAGGAGGCAGCGAAGCTGCTTTCCATACTGGTCTATAAAAGAAAGGAAGCAATTTATGAGAAAATTTAGTAAAGAAGCTGTTGCGTCTATTGGAAAAGTCTTGACAGAGCTCCAATTTGACGGGTCAAGCAGCTATGCTTGCGGGGGGGGGGCAACCGTTTAAGCTCCTATAACAGAGGTTTCACATTAGCTGAGGTCTTAGTCACACTCGGCATTATTGGTGTTGTTGCTGCAATGACTATGCCTGTTTTAATTCAAAATCATCAGGAAAAGGTAACGGTTACCCGTTTGAAAAAAGTTTATTCCGTATTATCACAAGCTTATATGTCTTCATCAGCCGAAAATATAGATATTACCGAATGGGGATTGGGAGAAACCTTTTCTTCGGAAGGGGCAGAGGCTATTGCACAAAAAATGATGCCATATTTAAAACTCAATAAAAATTGCGGTTTTGGAAAAGGGTGTTTTCCTAACGGTGTTGTTTACAAATATTTAAACGGTACGAGCTGGTACAGAATTGATGATGCAAGCAGAGCATACAAGATGATTTTGTCTGACGGAACACTAATTGCTATTGAAAGCGGAAAAACTTACGGAAAAGTTTTTGTTGATATAAACGGATTTAAGGGACCTAATCAGGATGGCAAAGATATGTTTTCTTTTCGTTTGGAAAAAAACAGAGTGATGCCATTCGGTTATCAAGGCGATATTGTTTCTTTCGGGAAAAACGAAGGTTATGCTGCGTGGGTTATATATAATGAAAACACTGATTACCTGCGCTGCCCGAGTAAGCTGGGGTGGGATAAAGCTAAAAGCTGCAAAGGTTAATTCAATATTCTTGAATAAATTTCGTTAATGTTTTTCAGAAATTCTTCTTTATTGAAAATTTCATCAATTTCGACAGGAGTAAGAAGTTTTGTGACATCCTCGTCATTTAAAAGATTAATGCGAAAATCGCCGTCATTGTTGAAGGCTTCTAAAGCATTTCTTTGAACAAAACGATATGCTTCTTCTCTTGTCAAACCCTTTTCAATCAGTTTTAGAAGAACTTTTTGTGAGAAAACAATACCTCCGAATTTATCAGTATTTTTAAGCATATTTTTTTCATGTACTACAAGATTTTGAACAACGCTTTTAAAACGGTAAAGCATAAAGTCTACAAGAGTTAAGCTGTCAGGAAAGATTATACGTTCAGCAGAACTGTGTGAAATATCACGTTCATGCCACAGCGGAATATTTTCAAGAGCTACAATGGAATTCGCTCTGACAACGCGAGCAAGTCCGCATAAATTCTCTGATAATACAGGGTTTTTCTTGTGCGGCATTGCAGAGGAACCTTTTTGATTTTTACCGAAGCCTTCTTCCACTTCCAAAACTTCTGTTCTTTGAAGATGTCTAATTTCAGTTGCGAACTGTTCAATTACGCTTGCTATTAATGCTAACGACTGCATAAAATATGCATGGTAATCTCTTGATATAATTTGGGTCGAAATTCTAGCAGGTGTAAGCCCCAAATTTTTGCAGGTAATTTTTTCAACATCAGGCGATATGTTGCTGTAAGTTCCGACAGGTCCTGATATTTGACCAACCTTTATTTGTTCAAGTGCATGAATAAAGTTTGCTCTCTGACGTTCTAAAATATCAATCCAGTTACAAATTTTCACGCCGAATGTCATAACCTCGGCATGGATACCATGTGAACGTCCGATACAAACAGTGGTTTTATGCTTTTCTGCTAAATCTTTTAAAGCTTGAATTGTTTCATCCAAATCCTTTATGATAATTTTTCCGCTGTCTTGAATTTGAAGAGCAAAAGCAGTATCAATTACATCAGAACTTGTCATACCGACATGCATATATTTTGCAAGCTCACCCAGACTTTCGTTTACACAGGTTAAAAACGCTATAACATCATGACGTACTTCCGCTTCAATTTCATCGATACGTTTTAGGTCAAATTTTGCTTTTTTCTTTAACTCGTCAATATCCTTTTGAGGAAATTCTCCAAGCTCTGCATAAGCTTGTGCAACAGCTATTTCAACATCAAGGTAATATTGGAATTTGGAATTCATATCCCAAATTTTTTTCATTTCTTCACGAGCATATCTGTCAATCATACAACGATTATAACATAAAATTTAAAAAACTTTACAAAAAAGGCAATTATTGAAAAGATAAATACTTTATATATAATAGAGAGGATAATTATGAGTAAAGTAAATCAAACACAAGGAATTTTAACCGAACAGCAGTTTAATGCCAGTCCGTTTAAAAGTGTTATGTCTTATAAAGATTATTTGGATAAGGCATTGAAACTTGGTTCGGCTTTTACTTTTGCTCATGCATTTGCTTTGAAAAATGCTGAGGATGCGACCGAAAATATTAACAGTTCAGTAAAAGGCTACTATATGGAAAAAGAAGCTAAAAAAGCCGAAGCCGAAGATGAATATTATGCTGCTCTGGCTCAATATCAGGCTATGAAATCCGATCAGAAGACAGCAATCAGAGAGTTAAATTATGCAACAAATATTTTTGGCGAAAATTCAACACAATATTCTGATGCATTGAAGAGGTATAATTTGTCAGATAAGTCATTGTTTAATTCAGATGTGAACTTGAGTATTGCGAGAGCTCATTTTAACTTTGCAAATAACTCTGCATTTAAAGCGTATCTGTCTTCACGCTTAACCTAAGTATACATTTCGCTTGATTTTTTTCTTTTATATATTATCATGCATTTTGTAGAGTGCTTACGCCAATAATCACTCAACAAGAAAAGGAAATTACAATGAACTTAAAAAACAAAGAAGAAATCATTAAAGCTTACGGCAAAGACGAAAAAGATACAGGTTCTACTGCTGTTCAAGTTGCTATGATGAGTAAGAAAATTTCTGAACTTACAGAACATCTTAAATCTAATAAAAAAGACTTTGCTACAAAAAGAGGTCTTTTAATGATGGTAGGTAAAAGAAAAAGATTACTTTCTTACCTGAAATCTCAAAATCTTGATGAATACAGAGAATTGATTAAGAAATTGGGTATCAGAGGCTAGTTTTAAGCTGATGAAAATTTTTAAAAGGCTGTCTAAAGACGGCCTTTTTCAATTAGGAGTGAGGGAGCAAAGCGGCAGACAAATATATTATAAATCTGTTCAATGTCGTTAAAGAGGGCAAAAAATGAAAACTTTAAAATCAATGCGGCTGCAAATAGGTGTTTTCGGCAAAACTAATGTAGGAAAATCTTCTCTTTTAAACAGAATTACTAATCAAGAAATTTCTATTGTCTCTGAAATTGCGGGGACTACAACTGATGTAGTTGAAAAATCTATGGAACTTTTACCCGTAGGACCTGTAACCTTTCTTGATACGGCAGGACTGGATGATAAAACGCAGCTTGCAATGCAGCGTATTGAGAAAACCATGAAAATTATTAACCGTATTGATGTTGCAATAATTGTTTGTGATTTTAATGGTGTTGATGATTACGAAAAAGAACTTACTGAAAAATTCGATGAGCTGAAAATTCCTTATCTGATTGTCGTTAACAAGTCTGATGTAAAGAAAATTACTCTTGAAGGATTTGAAAATGTTTTGTATACATCAGTGAAAGATGACGAAAATATTGTTTTCAAATTTAAGGAAGCTCTTGTTAAACTTCTGCCTGAAGACTTTGTTAATTCACCGAAAATCGCAGGAGATTTAATTCCGCCTAAAAGTACTGTCATTCTTGTTATTCCGATTGATAAGGAGGCTCCTAAGGGAAGAATTATTCTGCCGCAGGTTCAGACATTGAGAGATTTGCTGGACAGCGATTGTCTGACTTACGTTGTAAAAGAATCTGAACTTAAAGAAGCACTTGAAAATTTAAAAACTCCGCCTGCTTTAGTAATTACTGACAGTCAGGCATTCAAACAAGTTTCTTCGATTGTGCCTGAAAACATTCCATTAACTTCTTTTTCTATTCTTTTTGCAAGATTAAAGGGTGATTTAGACGAATTCGTGAAAGGAGCAAAGGCTATTGAGAATTTGAAAGACGGCGATTTGGTTTTAATTCTTGAAAGCTGTACTCACCATGCAATAGAAGATGATATCGGCAGAGTTAAAATACCTAATCTCCTCCGTAAAAAAACAGGCAAAAATTTAGTTATTCACAATTATGCGGGTCATGATTTTCCTGATATAAAGGATTATAAACTTATAATACACTGCGGAGCTTGTATGACAAACAGACGTGAAGTTTTATCCCGTATTTTGCTTTCTGATAAGGCGGGCGTACCGATTACAAATTACGGAATTGTAATTTCATATTGTCTTGGAATTTTGCCGAGAGCCGTTAAAATTTTTGACAATATGAATTAAAATATTGCAGTCAGTTTTTTATTTTTTAAAATTACATTTTTATAATAATTAAATGTTTCCATAAACCATTTGGCAAGGTTATGAGGATTTTCATCAGGGTTTAAATAAAACCCTTGTATTTTGTCAGAATCATTGAACTGCATGTAAATATTTTCTCTGCCGTATTTGTCCGACGTTTTTTTGAAACTGCTTCTGCCGTTTTTAAAATATTCATCAAATGTTCCGTTTTTTACATAGTTAGCTTTTGACGGATGAAGTGTGCCTACCGATAATGTTCCGTATTCAGGATTTCTTTCTACGTAAGTTTTAATTAAATCAACAGCTTTACGAACATTGTTTTTCTGGTCTTTAAAATGAAAACTGTCAACATATTTTCCTATACTTGCCTGTTCTACAAATCTCATTTTGAAATTCTGATTATAACTGTTCTCATTCTGTAAATTTAAATTAACTCTCATACACAATACCCCTATAACACCATTTAACTATAATATACTAATTCGGAATATTGTAAAATAAATTACCTGAAATATTAATAAAATGTTACACAAGTAGTATTGTTATTTACTCTAAAGATATGATAAAAAAAACTGTATTTGGTTTTAATATACAATTATGTACGATTACGAGCTCGAAACCGAAGACAAAGAATTAAAAAAAGTAGGACTTGAATTAATGTTTATGACGCCCGAGAAGGGTTCTGTCGAAAATTGGGTTACGGCGGTTGAACTTGCTAAGATGGTCGACCTGCCTGTTGATACGGTTAAGAAGAAACTGGTTATTTTAAAAGATAAGGGAATAGTACGTGTTAAGGGGATTAACCCTAAATATTGGAAGTTTGATGATTACAGTTTTCAAAGAATGGATGAAGACGATGATGTCTACAAACTCCTTTGCAGTTTTGATGATGTTGATTTTGACAGATATTTTGCATATTAAATTCTCAGCGGATAATCTTTCGGAATTTTCCAGCCGTTCATTTGGATAAGTTTAGTACAATAAGGTCTTGTACGGCTTGTTTCTTTTTTACATCCGTATTCACCTTTAAATAAGCTTTCTCTTGTGCCGTTCCACATGTGTGTATATGGCTCAACACCTTTATTGTAATGATATTGAGATTGTTCCTCTTCGTTTGAAGGCCAGAAAGCAAATAAAAAACATTTTGTGCCTGACTGCATTTCATCCGGAGCAGAGGAACCGCTGTCTGTTTCATATTCACTGTAATATTTTGCATCAACATAAAAAATAATTGCCGAGGAGCTTATGGCTGCAAGGCTGCCATCGGGAAAATATGCAAGCACGCGTCCGTCTGATGATGTTTTTACATCAAGAAGATTTAAGTACGGACGCATATAGGTGTTAAACCAGATAAGGGGTATTGATTTAGACTTATCCTCATTTCCTTCTTCATCTTCCGCAAATCCTTCTCCTATGGTCCCCCAATCTTTTTTATCTCCAAAATCCACTTCTGCACGTATAACAGCCTGATTCATCGTACTGTAGAATTTTGCCAGACGGGTTTCTACAACTGTTTTTCTGTGATTTGCAATAAGTGCAGGCATGGTTAACGCTGCCACAACTCCGATAATTCCTAAAGTAATCAAAACTTCCGCAAGGGTAAATGCCTGCTTATACGTATTGTATGTAATGTAAGTTTTCTCCATAATAATCCTTTCAGTGAATTTATATTATAATTCTACCCGATAATTATAAAATAAATTCATATATATTGAAATAATTTAATAAATTTTAATAAAAATCATTAATCGATTTTAGTTGATACTGATACGAAAAATTGTAAAATTATTATTATGGATAACAAAAAACTTTTAGGTCAGAGAATTAAGTATTTTCGTAAAGCTAAAAAACTTACTCAGGAACAGCTTGCGGAACTTGTCGGCATGGAGCCTAATTCTATAAGTATTATTGAATCAGGCAGAAATTTTCCTACATTAAATTCTCTTGAGAAAATTGCCAGAGCTCTTGATATTGAGCTGAATATTTTATTCAGATACAGCAGAACACGAACAAATTCTGAAATCATTGATAATATAAATTTTGAATTAACTAAATTAAGTAACGAAAAACTGGAAAAAGTCCGATTATTTATAGAAGATTTTATTTTATAATTTACCCGGGTGCATTGCCCTCATAAAGTTTTGCCGGTTAGCTATGGCGGGTGAAGCGGCTACGCTTGTTTAAACACTATAACAAATAATTTAAGCAAAACAGATGCGAGGGATAAGCTTAAAGGTTTTGAGATAAGCTCAGGGTGATGTCCCCGAGTGCGTTAGCCTTATATAGCGGTAATAATAATACCGTTGTAATATCCTAAAATCATAAAAAGCGCCTTATGCACAGTCGTAAGCTGTGTCGGGTGAAGCGGCTACGCTTCATTTTCCGATGCAAAAATGGTCAAAGATATTGTTTAAAATATCGTCAGTAATTACTTCCCCTGTAATCTCATCCAAAAATAATAAAGCTGATTTTAAATCAATTGAAATTAAATCCTGAAGTTCATGAATTTTTGCTGCTTGAAGTGCTTGGGTTAGACTTTCGCGGCATTTTTCAAGACAATCTTGCTGGCGGTTGTTTGTCACAAATTCTGTATCTTCCAATGAGAAGTTGTAAGCTGTTTGCTTGATTTTTTCTTTTAAATTTTCAAGACCTTCTTTTGTTACGGTTGATAAGTAAAATATGTCTTTTTCTTTGTTTTGTGCAAGGTCGGATTTGTTTGCGATGATTATATGATTTTTGTCTTTTATCAAATCCAAAATAGCTTTATCATCATCAGTCATACCTTTTGAAGCATCATAGAGAAATAATACCAAATCAGCCTCATCAGCTGATTGTTTTGAATATTCAATACCTATTTCTTCAACTTTCCCTACTTCATCGTTATCACGGATTCCTGCGGTGTCAATTAAGGTAATTGCAACATCCCAGTCAAGGGTTTCTTTTATCACATCACGGGTTGTGCCTGCAATATCGGTTACGATAGCGCGTTCAACATTCAAAAGTGTGTTGAATAAAGAGGATTTACCTACATTAGGTTTCCCAACAATTGCAATTTTTATTCCTTGACGCATTATATTTGAGGATTTTGCACAGGCTAAAATTTTATCAATTTTTTCAAGTGTTTTTTCAAACTCGGTTATTATATAATCGTATTCCGGTTCCGCAACGTCTTCCGGAAAATCAATTCCCGCAACGATTTTAGAAAGCACGTTAAAAATTTCTGTTCTTATTTCTTTAATTTTTTGGCTTAGTGCACCTGAAAGATTTTTAGCTGAATGTTTTGCAAAATCTCTTGTTTTTGCATGAATTAAATCCGCAACGGCTTCGGCTTGAGATAAATCCATTTTTTTGTTCATAAAAGCACGTTTTGTAAACTCTCCGCGTTCAGCCATTCGTGCTCCGTTTTTAAGCACAACATCAAGGATATTTCTTATAACGTTAATCCCGCCGTGACAGTGAATTTCAATTACATCCTCCCCTGTATAGCTGTGAGGGTTTTTAAAAGGCAACAGAAGCACTTCATCAATTTTTTTCTCACCGTCAACAATCCAGCCATGAGAAATTCTTCCTGCTTCAAGATTTTTCTTTGAATAAATTTTATCAATAATTTCAAAACTTTTGTCGCCTGAAATTCTTATTACTCCAACCCCTCCTGTTCCGATAGGGGTTGCAATTGCAGCTATTGTATCAAATTCCTGTAATATATTCATAAGAAAATTATACACCAAAAAACGGGTTTTATAAAACCCGTTTTTTGGTGTAACTTTTGATGTTCTGCCAGTCGCTGCGTTTCTTTTTTTATTTCTCAGATTCTATACATATTGTTTTGCAATCTGCAAAGCTGCAGAGGCTGCCATTCCGTATGGTCCCATTGCACTCAGTACACCTGATGCAAGGTTTGCATAGCTGCCAAATCCGCTGCTTGAAGATTGATTTGCAGCATATGCATTTGCGTTATAGCTGTTTCCTGATGAACTGTTATTCTGTGAGCCTGAGATATAGTTCAATATATTCGAATTAGTTTGGTTTTGAAGGTCTTGCAAGAAATTTAAATAAGTATATCTTTGTGCCAGTTCGTTATTAACCAGCTCATCGCGTTTTGCCGTGATATCCTGTGCAAGGTTGCTCATTGCTTCTGCACGATTGCTTTCAATAGAGTTTAAGTTATCCATAAATACAGAGTTATCAAAATTGCCGAATCTTGATGCGATATCTGTTTTTAGTTCTTTTAACATAGGTGTATAAATATTATTTAACAGTTTCTGCCCGTTTGCAGTGTAAGCATTAAGCTGTGAATTTATATTCTTTTGAGTATTTTCATCAAAAACGTTTACATAAGGTAAAGATGATGCTAAAGAATTTTGAGCATAGTCATAAATTTTTTTCTCTGCATCGGTCATATTATAATTTGAAGTAACAGTATTACCTTTTTTGCTTGTTGAAGCTACGGTGTTACCGTTTACTGTAACAGTTCCTGTTGAATATGAAGGGTATTTAGATGATTTTCCCATATTAATTTATCCTTTCTCAAGGATAAAAATTTGATGAATTTTAAAGAGCGTTTGTATAACAATTATACCACGTGTCCTAAAAATCTGTAAAGTAACTTTTTTTTGATATATAATTTAATTATGGAAAATTTGGAAAAGATTAATCAGCTTATTGCTGATAAAAAGTTTGAGGAAGCTAAACAGGAATTAACAGGTTTAATTCATGGCGATGAAAAAGATGTGGAAGCTTTAAAATTATTAGGTTTGTGCCACATTAATTTGAATGAGTTTAAAGAAGGTCAAAGCGTTTTTGAAACGGTTGTAAAATATAAAGATGATGCATCAAGCTGGTTTTATCTGGCTAACTGCTACGATAATCAGGACGATTTTCTTCATGCAATTTCAGCTTACACTGAAGTTTTGAGAATGAGAAGCGGATATATAGATGCATATAAAAATCTTGCCGTTGTATATGTGAAAAGTAAAGAGCCTGAAAAAGCAGTTGAATTATGCAGACAGGCACTTGAATTTGTGCAGGATGATTACACTGTATATTATATTGCAGGAACTGCTTGTATGTCTTTGAAAAAATTCAAAGAAGCACTTGAATTCCTTGAAAAAGCGCTTGAGCTAAATCCTTCGCATTCTCAGTTATACAATAATTTGGGAACCTGTTATGTCACTATTGGAAATCTCGAAAAAGCTTATGAAAACTTTACTAAAGCAAGTGAGTATGATCCTGAAAATTCAATCACATATTTTAATATAGCTTCTATTCTTCAGCTTCAAAACAAGCATAAAGAAGCTTGTGAATTTTTTAGAAAAGCTTATATTATTGAACCTTCAGATAATTATCTTGTTGCACTTGCATTATCTGAGGTTAAATCAAATCAGCTGGAAGAAGCTATTACCCATTATAAAACTCTTGCGGCACACCATCCCGAAAAGCCTAACTTCCAGTATAATCTTGCTTGCTGTTACGAGGCTGCGGGTGAATACGGAAACGCTATTGTAATTCTTGCACAGCTTGTGCTTTTAAATCCGAAGTCTGTTTCGATGTCAAGAAAATTGGCTAATATTTATGTAAAAGTAGGAAAGCTGTTTAACGCAAAAGAGCTTTATGAAAAAATACTTTTACAGGGAAATGTTTCCTTTGAAATTTATTATGAATTTGCTCATATCTGCGTAAAAACTAACGATATGGACAGAGCAGAAAAGATTTTAAAAAAAGTTGTTGAGCTTAATCCTGAATTTGCACCGGCTCATAAAGATTTAGGCGTACTATATCTTAGCAAACGTCTTTTTGATTATGCTAAAGATGAATTCAATTTGGCTTTGCAGGCTGCTCCAAATGATTTTTCAATACTTTTTGAATACGCGAATTATCTGCATTCAACAACTGATTTTCAAAAAGCAGATGAGTATTATGAAAAAGCGCTTATAATCAATTCTGATGATCCCGATGCACTCGGTTTCTCTGCTTTAAACAAAATTCATTTGAAAGATTTTGATAACGCTTTAAAACACATTGAAAAAGCGATTACAAAACAGCCTGATAACGGGTTTATGTATTATATTGCAGGTAAAATCAAATTTCTTCAAAATGAATATGAAGATGCAAAAATGTATCTTGTTAAATCTTATGAGTTAGAAAAGACTCATGATGCCGAAAATTTGCTGGCTCTTTGCTATTACGAATTGGGTAATTACAATCAGGCAAACGAAATTTTTAAAAGTATGCTGAAAGAAAATCCGATGAACGTAAATCTTCTTTTGAACAGCGCAAGATGTTATGAAAAGCTTAATGATAAAAATTCCGCGCTTGAACTTTTAAATAAAGTTGTTGAATCTTTCCCCGAATGTGAAGAAGCGCAGGAAATGATTAGAGCTATTTCATAAAAATGTTAAGTATTGTATAAATGAATTTTAAATTGGCTGAAACCTGCTTATAATCCTTCATAGGATAGTATAGGATGCGGTGCGGGCGTGTTAATTTTTTTTGTTTCCATGTTTTTATAATACTGTAGGAAAAAATAAGGAATTATCATGTCCATAGATAAAATTACATTTAGAGGTGTTGAAACAGTTCAAAACCAGCCTGAAATAAAAAAAGAAGAACCGCAAAAAGAAACTGTAACAGAAGACAAGGAAAAATCAAATGCTGCAAAATATATGATTGGAGCAGGTATTTTGGCAGGTACTATTGCATTGGGCATTATCGGACATAAAAATAACTGGTGGCGTAAAGTAAGTAATGATGCGGGTGAAAAAATCGAAAATAAAGCAAGTGAAGTTTTAGATGAAGCTGCTTCAACAGTAAAACCTAAAGTGGAAGAAGTTATTACTCCAAAACCAAAAGACACTCACCCTGAGCCGTCGTTATTTAAAAATGCTGACGGCACTTTGAAAAATGGTTCGGAAGCTGTTGATATAATAAAACAAGGTAAGAAAACAGGAATTGAAATAAAAGCTTTTAAAGACGGTAACCTTTTATCTACAACAATGAAATCTCTGGATGACAGCGGAAACGTCATAAAGATAGAAGAAAAGTTTGCTGACGGAAAAATAACATTATTGGAAAAAGGTGAGTACATTCCGACAGCAGGTTCTGAACGTACGCCTAAAAAAGCCTGGTTCTATAAAGAAAAAACAGCAGATGGCAAAGAAAAATCAATGAGGCTTGTATTTAATAAAGACGGTACTTATACCACAAATTCAATGAGTATGAGTACGGAAGAAAAAAATATTGTAAGAGCTAAACTTAAAGAAATAGGTGTTGTTTTAAGAAAAACTGATGAACCGATTTTAAAAGGTATTGATTTAATCAATGCAAACCTTAATGCAATGGAAGGTAAATCAGGAAAAGAAATGCGCGATTTGATACTTGCTACAAAAGAAGAAATCAAACTTCTGGAAAATCCTGAGCAAAAAACAAAATCTCTTGTAACATTGCTTGAAAACATTAAAAAATATGCAAAACCTGAAGACTGTGATTTTGTATTTAATCTTGAGTTTGAAAAAGGCAGGAATGCAGCGTTAGCTAAAGAACTCATAGGTTTTGCACAAATTAATCCTGAATTCGAGCAAAAAATTATACGCGGCTTGCTTGATTCTAATTGCGGTTGTGATGTTGAAGAAATGACACTTATCAGAAGAATGCTGTTTGAAAGAGGTCTGAAACCAAAAGGTGTTATTGAGGGGCGCGGTCTGGTTGAAACGGATTGGGGCTGCACGGATACGCATTTCCCTGCAGGCAGATGGCTGGGCTTTTACAGTGATAAAAACTTGCCGAAATATAAATATGCAAACTTTGCTTATGATATGTCAATGGGCGTAGAGCCTAAACGTGCAGAAGCACTTATTCAGGAAATCACTGAAAATGCAGAAGCTTATGAAAAAGGACTTGGTGTTAAGGTTGAAGACTTGATTAAAACAATCAAATTTTCAACAATCAAAGATGCTAAATAATTTTCATAAGATTGGCATTAAGTCTTGTTAGAATTTCTAAAGTATTTTCAAGCGGGTATCTTGTGATGTTGTTAATATCCTCTTCAAAATTTTCGGGCAATTTTTTGCAGTGCAGTTTTGCATATTGCACAAGCCTTTTTTCTCCCGGATGAAGAACTTTGTTAACCGCGAAAAGTACATCAAAATAGCTTGCGATAAATGCTGAAATCCTATGATTAAGACTTACATAGTCTTTTCTCTTTAAAGCTTTGTCAATCTGTTCGTAAAAAGATGCTGAAATTTTATTTTTTAATAGCGGAAGATTATTGTTGATTATATTTTTTTGAAGCTCATCGGGATATTCTCCGCTTACTTTGTCCTGTAACGACTTGTACCAGTTTTCGGTGTCGTAAAGTATTTGTGAGAATTTTATATTGAAAATAAAGCAGGTAGAATAACCTACATTCGGATAATGTTTTATCCATGTATTTTCAACACAGTTCTCAATCCACTCTCTTGACCTGTACATTACATCTATCTGAATATCAGAGCCGCGTAAAATCCATTCATCTCCCGGACCAAAGAAACAATTATTAATTTCAAATTTATCGGAAAAAAGTTTTGCAATATCTGTTCGCTTGCCAATATCAATTTCTTTATCTGAGTAGATATATATATCATAATCCGATATTTCATCAGAGCTTTCTGTTGTTCTTGAGCCTGACAGAACTATTGCTTTTACATCATTTAATTTTTTAAATTCATCAATAATAGGATTAATACTTTTCATAGAATTATTTTAATACAAAAATACACAATTCAAAAAACCGGCCTTCGATGACGGTCGGTTTTTTATTTTTTTAATCTTTTTTACAAATCCCTAAATCAAACCTAAAACTTTTTTGTACCAGGAAAATGTCTCCAGTTCAATTCCGTTAAAAGTAGTTTTTAAGCATTGATTTTTTAAATAATTTTCGAATTCGTCATTAAATTTTGACTTCGGTTGTTTAATTTTAGTGGTTTTTGAAACTAACACTGTCATAGACCTTCTCCTTTTTGTTTTAAAGCGACCATATATAATTCTTGTATAAATTATAACATATATTGACAAACTTTTCTAGTGGCATGAAAACCGCAACATATCAAAATTTGCTCTCTGTGGCAAAAAATTGATGTAAATTTTTATTAAGTCTTGGATATACAGATTTGACATCTATATGATAATCATGTTTTGTTATATTTTCAATTGTCATGGCAGGTAATATAAGTGATGATTTTTGTGATAAAATTTCTGTATGATTTTAATAGGTGAAAATATACATGTTATATCAAAATCTGTTCGCGAAGCTCTTGTTTTACGAGATGAAAAATTTATCGGCGAACTGGTAAAACTACAAAAGAACATGGATTATATTGATTTGAATGTCGGACCTGCAAAAGGTGATATGGAAGGGGTTTTTGCTTGGCTAAGCAGTATTGTTAAAAAAGAATCCGATTTGAATATTTCTTTTGACACAACTAATTTTGATGAAATGAAAAGAGGACTTGAAGCATTTAGCGGAAAAAGTTTTATAAACAGCACTTCCAAAGATGAACCGCGTTTAGAAAAAATGACTGACCTGGCCTTAGAATTTGGCAGTAATCTAATCGCTTTGACATTAAGCAAAGAAACAGGCATTCCGAAAACTTCAGACGGCAGATTAGAGATTGCTTTTGAGATTTATGAAAAGTGCATGGAAAAAGGAATTGACAGTTCAAAAATATTTTTTGATCCTTTAATTCTTCCTGTGTCTGTTGATCAATCTCAGGCTTTAGAAGCTTTAAATACTATTAAAATGATTAAAGAAAGTTTTGAACCGCCTGTTAAAACAGTTATAGGTCTTTCAAATATTTCTAACGGCTCGCCTAAGGAAATGAGAGGGTTAATTAACAGAGTATTTGCAGTTTTGGCTTATGGCGCAGGTTTGGATGCCGCTATTATTGATGCAAAGGACACAGAACTTGTAAGGATTTTTCGTATGCTTGAAAAACAAAGTCCGCAAAATGGTATTGACGAACTTTACATATCGCTTGCGAGTATGATAGCGGATTTTTCGGATTTGAGTGATATAATTTACGATAAAAGTTCTGAGGAACAGACAAAAATTATTAAAACAGCGGGAATTTTAATGAATAATGAAATATATTCTCACAGCTTTACACAAATATAATTTTTGCTATAATGTTATTGTAAAAAGATTAGGAGATAGGGCAATTAAAAAGCATTTAATAATTTCGGCATTAGTATCTTTAGCACTTTCAGGTATTTCTGTTCAGGCAGCAATGACGCCTGAGGCAAATTCTTTATACCAGCAGGCTTGTTCAGCTGAATATCAGCAGGACTATGATACTGCAGTTGCAAAACTTACACAGGCTATCCAGATAGCAGGGGATGATGCACTTTTGTATACTAAACTCGCAGGTGTATACAGTGAAATGGGTGAGTATGAAAAAGCGCTTGTGATTTATGCAAAAGTTGCTGAAATGCGTCCTTCTGATGCTTTTATTTATATAAGTGTAGGAAGTATTTATGAAAATCAAGGTAAATATTTAGAAGCACTTGAATCTTACAACAAAGCTTTGGAAATATTTCCCGAATATAAATATAATTACTTAAATATCGCTAATGTTCAATATCAGTTGAGAGATTATAAATCTTCTATTGAAAATTACAACAAATTTTTATCAACTTATACTCAGCACTGGGAAGCCCGTGAAGCTCTTGCAAATTCATACCTGAGCGACGGTGAAGCTCAGCAGGCCGTTAACGAATACGAAAATTTGTATTCAAGAAATGTATCAGGATTTAAGGATTACGCAAATTACGGAATTGCTTTATTTAAAATTAAAAATTATGAAAAAGCAGCCGATATGCTTGAAAAAGCTATTGAAATTGATCCTGATAATTCATCAGCGCATATATCACTGGCTTTATCTTATCAGGAGCTTGGCAAAAATGAACTTGCACTGGCGCAGTATGACGTTGTATTCAGACAACATCCTTCTTTGCATTCTATAAGATTTGATTATGCAAACCTTCTTGCTGAAATGGGAAAAGACGAGGCAGCTGTTGAAAGCTATAAGATTTATATTGCTAATTACCCTGAAGATGCCAGAGGTTACCAGAATATTGGTATTGTATACAAGCGCTTGAACAGACTTGATGATACAATTGCAAATTTTGAAAAAGCTTTAGAACTTCAAAATGATAAAAAAGATGTTGAATTACAGGAAGATTTGGCAGAATGTTATCACATTAAAAAAGATTATGCTAACGCTTTAAAATACTATGATGAAGTGCTTCTTGTGAAAAAAGATGATTACGATGTAAGAATGAATAAAGCTCTTGTGCTTCATGCAATGAAAGATTACAATGATGCAATTACAATGTATACAGAACTTTTGAATGAAAAAGAAAGTCCTGCTTTGCAAAATAACCTTACGGCAGCTCTTGTAGCGCAAGCTAACGAATATTTGAAAGCCCAAAATTATTCACTTGCAACAGAAACTTATGAACGCGCAATTCAAAGAGGTACACAAGACAGTTATGCTTACTTTGGTCTTGCTCAAGCATACAGAGCTTGCGGTGCAAATGATAAAGCAACAGAATTTTATGAAAAGGCAATTTCATTGGACCCTGAAAAATCACAATACAGCAATGAGTTCGCTGATTTTATTTCGGCTACAAACATGGCAGGTAATGTGAAAGTTTCCGACACATCAGGCAAAATTGAAGATGTAACTATTTCTATGGAAAGTCTTAAAGCTGAAGAAGAAGCAGACTTACAAAAAAATAAGGACCTGATTGCTATTGGTGATGAAAACTACAAAAAGAAAAATTACGATGTATCTATACGCAATTATCAGGATGCTTTGAAAATTAATCCTTCAGATGAGGTTACATTGCTGAAACTCGGCAATATTTATAAGATGAAAAATGACAGCAAGAATGCAGCGAATTTCTACAAAAAAGCAATTTTTGTAAATCCTAATTATGCTGACGGCTGGTTTAATTTAGGTCTTGTTTATGCAAACAGCAAAAATGCTTCAGGTGCTAAGGAAGCTTTTCACAGAGTAATTTCTCTTGATCCTGATTACGGTTATGCATATTACGCTCTTGCCATTGCTTACGAACAGGAAGGAAACAACAAAGAAGCTTTAAATAACTATAAAATTTTCCTTACTCATAACAAAGATGAAGTTACGGCAAAAACTGTTCAGGAAAAAATTAAAAGTCTGGAAAAATGAAGAAATTAATTCTTTTTTGTCTTTTACTTCTAACATTAACAACTGCTTGTACACGTGACAAAGCAGCAATTCTGTTTAATAAAAATCCTATAACGAAAGATAATGTTTACGACCATTCTAAAGTCTTTCCGCTTAATTCAAGAATATATTATCTTATATTAATTCCTAAAAAGGTTGAATCAAGATATTTGTTTATACAAGTTATAAAAAAGGATAATGATTACGGCCGTTTGGGCTACAATCTTGTTTGGTCGCGTGATGTCAGATTGAAAGATGAAGAAGAACGTTTTTATTATGATTATCTGGTTTTAAACGAAAAAGGTTTTTATATAATGAAAGTGTATTCAAAAGACAACCCGCAAAAAGTTTTAACAACTGCGGAATTTTATGTATCGCGTTAAATGTAACGAAATGTAAATATGAATTTAAAAAAGCCCGAAACCCTGTCATAATCCTTCATAGGATAGGATAGGATAGGATGCGATGCCGACGTGTCAATAATTTTTGAGAAATTCCGTTTATATAAATGTGCAATTTACGAGATATTAAGAAAGGAGATTTGCGCATGGGACTATTAGGCATAAGCGGTATAGGAGGTAATCAAGAAATCCCGCCGAATACTAATGCAAGCAGTGCAGGCGGGAAAAAGATAGATGTTTCAGCATTATTAAGCAGGCTTAAAGTTGATGATGATCCGTTGCATCAGGCAAAAATCACTAATAAAGCTGCAATTAAAGAAATACATAATCAAGGGGTTAACGGCAGAGTTGTTGATCATCAGACAGTAGACCTTGAAAAGAGGATGGATGGTAATAAAATTACAACATTTTATGATGTTGACGGGAATGTTATATATGAAAAGACTACCTCATTTGACGGCAAAAAAGAAAAAGTAGTTTATTATAACAATGCAGGCAAACCCGAAAAAGGTTATTCTCTTTATCTTATGAACGGACTTTATGGAATGAAGGCTTTTAATTATACGCCTGACGGTAAAGAAAACGTTGATTGGATTACTAAGTAAAAAAAAACTCCGCTGATAGCGGAGTTTTTTTGTGTTTATTCTTCTGAATTATTTTCATCTAAAAGACTTGTCTGCGAAATGTTTGATTGGTTTTCCTGTTCATCTAAAGCAGCAACATCTTTTTTAATTGCTTCATCCTCATCAGGGTTTAGGATTTTGTTTACAGACATTACAGCATCATTATCCATAAGATTTTGAGCTCTTACACCTGTTGCAGGACGTCCCTGACGTGAGATTGAACCTGCATTCAATCTTGTTACAACACCGTTTGCAGTTACCATCATAATGTCATCCGAATCCTGTACAATTGTTAATGCTACAAGTCTTGATGCAGATGATTTGAATTTAGTTGCAATAAGACCGATACCGCCTCTGTTTTGACTTCTGAATTCTGAAAGTTTAGTACGTTTGCCAAAACCGTCAGAAGTTACTACAAGTAAGTCAGCATCATGGTCACGAGGAACAATATCGCATCCGACGATTTCATCGCCTGAGCGTAATTTCATTGAAGTAACGCCTCTTGCGCTTCTACCCAGCGGTCTTAAGTCTTCAATCGGGAATCTTATTGCCATACCACAAGATGTACCGATGATAATTTCATCCCTTGCAGTTGCAAGTTTAACCCAGTTTAATTCATCGCTTTCTTCAAGACCGATAGCAATAATACCGTTTCTTCTTATATTTGAGAAGTTGTCAAGTTCGATACGTTTGATATAGCCTTTTTTAGTAAGCATAATCAGGTTCAAATCGTGAGAGAAACTGCTTACAGGAACAACAGCCGTAATTCTTTCATCCTGATCTATCGGAAGAACATTAATTATAGGCAATCCTTTTGCCTGACGTCCGCCTTCAGGGAAGTCGTATACGTTCAGACTGTATACTGTACCTTTAGATGAGAAGAACAGTACTTTATCATGCATCATTGCAGTAAAGAAGTGTTGAATATCATCGTCTTCTTTTGTTTTAATTCCTGATTTTCCGCGTGTTGCACGGTTTTGTCTTTCAAATGTGTCAAGAGAAATACGTTTTAAATATCCCTGATGCGTAATAAATACAGCCATAGGAGTATTTGGAGTTAAGTCCTCAATTGTAACTTCGCCTTGTTCAGGTAAAATTTGAGTTTTTCTGTCATCTCCGTATTTTTCTTTATCTTCAAGAAGTTCTTCTTTAATAATGTCAAGAATTTTTTGGCGGCTTGCAAGGATAGATTCGTATTCGGCGATTTTCTTGATAAGTTCATCATATTCAGCCTTAACTTTATCTTGTTCCAAACCTGTCAATCTTCTCAATTGCATTTCAAGAATTGCGTTTGACTGGTCAACGTCAAGTCCGAAACGGCTCATCAAGCCTGTTCTTGCATCATCAGTTGTTTTTGATTTTTTAATTAATTCGATAACTTCATCAATTGAACCCAGTGCAATAATTAAACCTGCTAAAATGTGCGCTCTAATTTTTGCTTTTTTAAGGAAGAAAATTGTACGTCTTGTAACGATTTCAACTCTGTGTTCAACGAATTCAGATAAAACTTCGTATAAATTCATCAATCTTGGCTGCTTACCGCATAGAGCAAGCATATTAACACCGAATGTGGTTGCGAGTTGAGTGAATTTAAATAAATTATTTTTTACAACATCAGGTTTTGCATCACGTTTAAGTTCAATAACGATACGCATACCGTCTCTGTCTGATTCATCGCGGATGTCTGATATTCCGTTAATTCTCTGGTCTTTAACAAGTTCTGCAATTTTTTCAATAAGCATTGCTTTGTTAACCTGATAAGGAATTTCTGTAATAACAATAGCTGTACGAGCCTGTCTGCCGCCACCGCCTGCGATTTCTTCAAAACCTGCAACGGCTTGCATTTTGATAGAACCCCTGCCTGTTTCGTAAGCCTGTTTAATATCGCTTAATCCGATAATTGTAGCGGCTGTCGGGAAGTCAGGACCTTTAATATATTCCATTAATTCGGAAATAGTAATATTAGGATTGTCAATTAAAGCAATTGTTCCGTCAACAACTTCACAAACGTTATGCGGAGGAATATTTGTCGCCATACCAACAGCAATACCTGAAACACCGTTTAATAATAACATAGGAAGTCTTACAGGAAGAACTGAAGGTTCTTGAAGCGAACCGTCGAAGTTTGGTTCAAACTCAACAGTTTCACAGTCTATATCAGCAAGCATAGAAGTTGTAATTTTATGCATTCTTGCTTCCGTATAACGCATCGCAGCTGCTCCGTCACCGTCAACTGAACCGAAGTTTCCGTGACCGTCAACAGTTAAATATCTTGTAGAGAAATCTTGAGCCATACGAACTAAAGCATCATATACAGCTGTATCACCGTGAGGGTGATATTTACCGAGAACTTCACCAACGATACGTGCACATTTTTTAAACGGTTTGTCAGGTGTCATTCCAAGTTCGTTCATTGCGTATAAAATACGTCTGTGAACAGGCTTTAAGCCGTCACGAACGTCAGGTAATGCACGTCCTACGATTACACTCATAGCATAATCAATATATGAACGCTTCATTTCTTCTCTTATGTTTACGGGAACGATTTTCCCATGATCAAATATATTTTGCTGACCCAATATTTTATCCTCCAGTGTCTGATAATTCCTTGATAATATTGTATCATAAACACATTGATTTGTGGAATTTTAAACTAATCTTTACAATACTAATATTGCTTAAATAGCGGACAAGAATATATTGCGTTTATGAGAACGAATAAAAAAACGGGTACAAAGTAAAGTAAAATGCCGATATTATGGAAGACGGTTGATTCTATATTTTTCTTGCAAAATTTTTGTAATTCTGATTGATATTCTGCAATGCAGGTTTATTTGTATTTTTTTCATTATCATCAAATAAAAAATCTTTCGGTTCCATAATACTTATCCCTTTTTTATAAAAAATTTCCCGACTTATATAATAAACTATAAATCGGGAGTTTATTTGATTGTAAATATTTTTTACATTGATTTATATTAATCAACTTTATATTTTGGAGCTTCTTTGTTGACCATTTCCATATATTTTGTGTTATTTTTTTCTGCAAATTCTATTGCGGCTTTTCTTGCGCCTTCCTGTCCGTTATTTTCTGATGAGTAAAAGCGTTTTGCATATTTAAATTTATCCAGGCCTTTTGTTTTTGCGGGCTGGAAAAGTATTGTATTGTATTCATAATAATCTTTGGAAGCAGGGAATGAAATTAAGCCTATCATTGCTGCATCAGGATAAACAAGCACTGATGCGCCGTGATTTTCTTCCTGAATTTTATGTGCCAGTTCTGCAGCTGCTTCTGTGGCATTTGTCAGGTCGGGAAAATTTGTAAGAGTTATTTTTGAATGCCAGTTTTCGGGAGTTTCACCTTTTAGATAGTAATTGTATTCGTTATTCTTTTTGTCGGCGCTTTCAAGATTATATGTCTGCTTGTCAAACTTAACCTTATCTGTCTGCGCGACAGCAAGCGATTGTGTAAATACAAACATTGTTAATAAAATTCCTAAAATAGCTGTGATGTTTCTCATAATAACTCCTCTTCTTCATAAAATTATTAAATTTTTATGATATAAATACTATTACCCGATTGTAAAAAATAAGGTTAATATGTATAATGGTTATAATGAATTAAGGAGAGAAGATGCCGTTTGAGTTTGAAAGACAAAAGATTAAAGATGTAATTCTCGTTAAGCCTAAAGTATTTGGCGATAATCGGGGATTTTTTATGGAAAGTTATAAAAAATCTGATTTTTTTGCAAACGGTATTGATGTTGAATTTAATCAGGATAACCACTCAAAATCAACCGCTCATGTTCTCAGAGGTCTTCATTATCAGGCAAAGCCATACGGGCAGGCAAAGCTTGTGAGATGCGTACGCGGAAAAATTTATGATGTTGCTGTTGACATTAGACCCGATTCTGAAACTTTCGCTCAGTATGTCAAAGTTGAACTTTCAGAAGAAAATAAACATATGCTTTTTATTCCTGAAGGTTTTGCACACGGATTTGTCGTATTATCTGATGAGGCCGAACTTCTTTACAAGGCAAGCGGTGAATATTCACAAGCCCATGACAGAGGGGTTTTGTGGTGTGACAAAGATATAAATATTGACTGGGAAATTAACTTTGAACCGATTTTGTCTGAAAAAGACAAGGTTCAACCTGAATTAAAAAACATAAATAAAGAGGAATTAAGATGAGAATACTTGTAACAGGCGGTGCGGGATTTATTGGAAGCTGTTTTGTAAGACATATTTTAAAAAAATATGCTGATTATAAAGTTATAAATCTTGATGCGTTAACTTACGCAGGAAATATTGAAAACCTTGATGATGTAAAAGAAAACCCGAATTATACATTTGTTCATGGTGATATTTGCGATAAAAAACTCGTTCCTCAGCTTGTTGAACAAGTTGATGCTGTGGTAAATTTTGCCGCAGAATCTCACGTTGACCGTTCTATTACAGGTCCTGAAATTTTTATTGAAACAAATGTAAAAGGTACTTTGAACTTGCTGCAGGCTGCAAGACAATTTAAAACACAAAGATATTTGCAGGTTTCTACTGATGAAGTTTACGGAAGTTTAGGCAAAACAGGATATTTTACCGAAACAACACCTCTTGCGCCAAACAGTCCGTATTCTGCATCTAAAGCAAGTGCGGATATGCTTGTGAGAGCTTATCACGAAACATATAAAATGCCTGTTCTTACAACCAGATGTTCCAATAACTACGGACCTTACCAGTATCCTGAAAAGCTTATACCTTTCTTTATTTCTCAGCTTCTGAAAGGTGAAAAAGTTCCTGTATACGGAGACGGGTTAAATGTTCGCGACTGGCTTTATGTATATGACCATTGTGCTGCAATTGATACTGTTCTTCATAAGGGCAGAGCAGGCGAAGTTTATAACATAGGCGGGCACAATGAAAAAACAAATATGGAGATTACACGTATAATCCTTGATGCTATGGGTAAAGATGAAAGCTCAATAAAATACGTTGATGACAGGCTCGGGCATGACAAACGATATGCAATCAGTAATGACAAAATTCAATCGGAATTAGGCTGGCAGCCTTCATTAACATTTGAAGAAGGCATAAAATTGACCATTGACTGGTATTTGAATAATCAGGAATGGATAAAACATATTGAGGAGGAAAAGTGTTCTATCTGAATAAACTCCGTAGCAGAATTCATAAACTCAGATACCAAAATTATTTAGGCGGTGAAGGTATTGAGAAACAATGGAATATTTTCGGTTACAAGTTTGATTATACTCTCCTGCCAAAATGCGAAAAGGTTTGTGAAACTTTTTATAAAAACAATAAAGTTTATCTTTCAATTACTGCCGTACTCCAAAATGAAGCACCTTATATAAAAGAGTGGATTGAATATCACAGGCTTGTCGGAGTGGAAAGGTTTTATATATACGATAACGAATCTACCGATAATGTAAAAGAGATTTTAAAACCATACATTGATTTAGGAATTGTCTGTTACCATTATGTTCCGGGAATTGCCATGCAAAATAAGGTTTATCGTGATGCTCTGTATAAATACAAAAATCAAACCAGGTGGATGGCAATTATTGATTTGGATGAATTTATTGTTCCTGTTGAAAAACAATCTATTCCTGAATTTTTAAAAGACTACGAAAAATATCCCGGTGTTGTTATAAATTGGCAGGTTTTTGACTCTAACGGATTTCTTGAATCGCCTAAGTCGGGGGGGGGGCTCGTTTCAGTGAATTATACCAGGACTTACGCGGATAACAATTCTCCGATTAACAAACATGTGAAATCTATTGTTAATCCTAAAAAAGTTATGTCCATTGTTAATCCTCATTTTTGTTATTATAAAAATCAAGCTTATCCTGTTGATGAAAATTTTCAACGGGTTGAAGGTCCGTTTACAAAAACTCATAATTCGTCTAAAATAAAAATTAATCATTATCATTGCAAGTCTAAAGCGGAATATATGCTTAAAATTGATAAATGGCGTGCTGACATAAAGAAAAAAAGAGTTTTTGATGAAAGAACAATAAATATTTCCGAGTGGAAGCATGATTATGAAATTCAAAAATTTGTCCCGCAATTAAAAAATATAATGTTTGGAAAAACAGAAAAGGAATCAGCATAATGAAAGTATTGGTAACAGGAGCAAACGGAATGTTAGGACAAGATTTATGTCCTATATTGGAAGATGTCGGAGCATTTGTAATAGAAACGGATGTCGATACATTAGATATTACAAACGCAGATATGGTTGAAAAAGTTTTAACTGATATTCACCCCGATATGGTTGTTCATTGTGCCGCATATACTAATGTTGATAAAGCGGAAGAAGATTTAAAAACAGCAGAATTGATTAATGTCACAGGTACGGAAAATATTGCAGAGGCTTGTGCAAAACTTGGTATAACACTTGTATATATTTCTACTGATTACGTATTTGACGGTACTAAAACCGAACCTTATACACCCGATGACAGAGCAAATCCTATTAACAACTATGGAATGACAAAATATGAAGGTGAAGAAGTTGTAAGAAGTTTGTGTGAAAAATATTACATTGCACGTACATCCTGGCTATATGGTCATCACGGAAAGAATTTTGTTGAAACTATGTTAAGTATGGCGGATAAAGAAAAAATAAAAGTTGTTGATGACCAAATAGGATGCCCGACTTGGACTGTTGAACTTGCAAACGGTATAATTAAGCTTTTATCAAAACCATACGGAACTTATCATGTTTGCGGTTCAGGTCATGCAACTTGGTATGAATTCGCAAAAGAAATTTTTTCACAGTCAGGTTTGGATGTTAATTTGAAACCTTGTTCTACGGATGAATTTCCTCGTCCTGCAAAACGCCCTAAATACAGTATTATGCAGAATGATAAAATTTGCAGAAACTGGCAGGCCGCACTGAAAGATTATTTGGAATTGAGAGGAGTATAGATTATGAAAGGTATTGTATTAGCAGGCGGAGCAGGTTTAAGGTTACACCCGAGCACAATTGCCGTTTCAAAGCAGCTTTTGCCTATTTATGATAAACCAATGATTTATCATCCGATTTCTGTTCTTATGCTTGCAGGAATCAGAGATATTCTTATAATCTCTACACCTGTTGATTTGCACCATTTTGAAAGACTTCTCGGTGACGGAAGCAAATTCGGGGTTAAATTTTCGTATAAGGAACAGCCGAGTCCTGACGGGCTTGCGCAAGCATTTATTCTTGCAGAAGATTTTATAGGTGATGATGCTGTTGCTCTTGTTTTAGGCGATAATATCTTTTACGGTGACGGTTTCTCAGGAAAATTAAAATCCGTAGTTAAAAATATTCAAGAAAATGGCGGTGCAGCTGTTTTCGGATATTATGTAAAAGACCCGCAAAGGTTTGGTGTTGCCGAGTTTGATGCAGATGGCAAAGTCCTTTCTATTGAAGAAAAGCCTGAAAATCCTAAATCAAATTATGCTGTTACCGGATTATATTTCTATGATAATAAGGTCGTAGAATACGCAAAAAGTTTAAAACCATCATCACGCGGCGAATTAGAGATTACTGATTTAAATAATATATATCTACAAAAAGGCGGGTTAAGTGCGGAACTTTTGGGACGCGGTTTTGCATGGCTTGATACGGGAACTCACCATTCACTTTTACAAGCAAGCCAGTATGTTCAGACAATTGAAGAAAATCAGGGGATAAAAATTGCCTGCCTTGAAGAAGTTGCATACAGAATGGGGTATGTTACAAAAGAAGATTTGCAAAAAACAATAGAAAAATACAATAACAACGACTACTTTAATTACATTAAGGATATGCTTAACAAGTTGTCATAGAATTGATTTTTGCATATAATTTAAAGGGAAAAATAAGGAGTAGAGGATGCATTTAGAATATATAAAAGAAGTTGATTCTGAAGTTGCAAAGCAGATTGAACTTGAATTTGAAAGACAGCAAAATACTATTGAGCTTATTGCAAGTGAAAATATTACGTCAAAAGCTGTTATGGAAGCTTGCGGAAGTGTTTTAACAAATAAATATGCAGAAGGAAAACCGTCAAAAAGATTTTATAACGGGTGTGAACACGTTGATGTAATCGAGGCTTTGGCGCAAAAACGTGCGTGCGAACTTTTCAATATGGATCATGCTAATGTTCAGCCGCACAGCGGAGCTCAGGCAAATATGGCTGTGTTTATGTATCTTCTAAAACCGGGTGATAAAGTTTTAGGAATGGATTTGTCTAACGGCGGTCACCTCTCTCATGGTTCACCGGTTAATTTTTCAGGTTTATATTTTGATGTTAAAAGTTACGGCATAGATGAAAACGGAAATATTGATTACGATGATGTCCGCAAAATGGCGCATGAACATAAACCTAAATTAATAATCTGCGGAGCAAGCAACTATTCAAAAATTATTGATTTCAAAAAATTCAGAGAAATAGCTGATGAAGTCGGTGCTTATTTGCTTGCTGATATAGCCCACATTGCAGGACTTGTTGCAGCAGGTCTGCATCCGTCACCTTCAGGTTATGCGCAATTTGTTACTACTACAACTCACAAATCTTTGAGAGGACCCAGAGGCGGTATTACAATGTGTGATGCTGAACACGCTCAAGGTATTGATAAGGCAATTTTCCCGGGAATGCAGGGCGGACCTCTTGAACATATTATTGCAGGAAAAGCAGTTGCTTTATTAGAAGCTTCAAAACCTGAATTTAAAGAATATGCCGCTCAAATTATTAAAAATGCAAAAGCTCTTGCTCAAGGTTTAATGGATGAGGGAATGGACATAGTCGGCGGTATGACGGAAAACCATTTGATGACTTTAGATTTGAGAAGGACAGGCAAAACAGGAAAAGACATGGCTAATGTATTAGAGCGTGTAGGAATTACAGCAAATAAAAATACAGTTCCTAATGATCCGCAAAGCCCCTTTGTAACAAGCGGAATTAGACTTGGAACACCTGCTGTCACTACAAGAGGATTCAAAGAAGAAGATATGACAGAAGTTGCAAAAATTATTGCATCTGCGATATTTTCATCAGATAATGAAATGGGATTAAAAAATTTAAGGGAAAGATCTCTTAAACTATGCCAAAAATACCCGATATATAAGGATAAATAGATGTTAATAAAACTTACACATGCACATATATTAGGAACAGTTATAGCGTACTTGCTCGGGGTATGTCTTGTACCTCTCGTAATAAGTTTTTCAAAAAAAGAAGGTTTGGTCGATGTGCCGAACGAAAGAAAAATTCATACCAAACCAATATCACGTATAGGCGGAGTTGCTATTTGGACAAGTACAATGCTTACATTTTTGTGCCTTGTGTTTATGAGTTATTATCCGTATGGAAGTCTTTTATCAGGAATTCTTCTCGGCGGTTCTTTAATGTTTTTGCTCGGACTTGTTGATGATATTTATAATCTTGATGCAAAATTTAAGTTATTTATACAGGTTTCAATAGCTACACTTGTTTATCTTTTGGGTGTACAAATCAACACAATTCCTTTCATAGGCGATATCGGAATATTTTCTTATCCGATAACTCTGTTATGGATTGTGGGTATCAGTAATGCTTTAAACTTTATTGACGGTGTTGACGGACTTGCGGGTTCTGTTGTAACTATTAATGCTGTTACACTTGCTATTATTGCGGTTGCCATGACACCCTCAAGCCCCATAAGTGCTTTAATAGGTTTTATACTTGCAGGTTCAATGCTAGCGTTCTTAACTTATAACTTTAATCCTGCGAAAATATTTATGGGTGACAGCGGTGCTTTGTTCTCAGGTTTTTTGCTTGCAACAATTTCTATAACAGGAGTTATGAAAGCGGCAACAATTGCAATACTCTTACCGTTTTTGGTACTTGCTGTGCCTATAATGGATATTACCTTTTCATCATTAAGAAGAATTTCAAAGGGCAAATCTCCATTTGTTGCTGATGCGGAACATATTCACCATAAATTGCTTCACGCAGGTTTTTCTCAAAAGAAGACTGTTGTTATATTAACATCTGTGGCTATTATAGCAGGTGCACTTGCATCTTTGTTTATGGGAAGCCAAACAATTAAACATTATTTTATATATATTTTAGCGATAGTAATTATCATGTTGTTATTAAACTTTATAAAAGTATTGACAAAAAAATAATTATGTGCTATTATCCCATGTGGATTTAATTACTCAGTTTTGAGCCGATGTCGTTTTCACGGGATGAGCGTTCAGAATATTTAAGTGTAAATCTGCTATATATGTTTTTTCAAAGTTGAGATTAACTTATGAACTCAACCTGTAAGATGTATGTTACGTGTGGATTAGTTAAGTAAAGGTTTATTAGCTATGACAGTAAGAGCAGTAGGACAAAACGAAAATTCAAATTTAAACACCATTATTAAATCAACTGCAGTTGGTACAGCAGCGGGTTACTCTTTAAAGTATTTATGGCCTGTAACCAAACAGGAAGATAACATCAGCCGCCGCACAATGATTAATTATTGCAGAAAAGTTACTAACAAATCTAAAGTTGCAGAATTTGTGGAAAATGGTGTTAAAACTAAAGCTCAGGATGTTTTTGTCAAAATGATTGAATCCAAAGAAAAAGATGCTTTTTCATACAAAAACATCGCAAAAAGAATTGCAGCTCTCGGCGGTGAAGAATCAGTTGCCGGTAAAGAGTTCAGAGGTATTATCAGAAACGTAGATATTACTTCTAAAAATATGACAAGAAAGTTTGCAAATGCATATCATTTCATGTTAAAAAATAAAAGACCGCTGGCTCCGTTTATTGTTGCCGGAGCAGGAGTCGGTTTCCTTGCAGGTTTTGCGCATAACGTTATGAAAACTGACGTTAACGCTTAATATTTATATTTTTTTCACCAAAAAAAATATAGGCTGAATTTTTTTAATTCAGCCATTTTTTTGCGACGAAGTCGCTCTCCACGCGAGTAAATCTTTTAGAAGTTCTCCAATTCTCGTACCTTTTTTTTGCGACTAAGTGTGCTTTTCCACTTGGTTAAGTCTATATTATTTCGCCTTTAAGGTACCAGGTTTTTGCTCCGCTAATCTTTACGTTTACAAATTCTCCTGTCAAATCTTTTTCGCATGGTATATGGACTGTTTTGAAGTTTCTTGTTTTGCCTGAATTTATCATTTTACCTTTATGCTCGTAAAAACTTTCTACAAGAACTTCCATATCTCTGCCTACGTACTTAAGATTTGATTTAAGGCAATTCTCTTTTACTTTATCATTTAGACGTTGAAATCTTATATCTTTAATGTCTTCAGGAATATATTTATCAACCCATTTTGCCGCAACGGTTTTTTCACGCGGTGAATATGCTGCAACATTTGAGTAATCCAGTTCAAACTCATCAATTGCTGTTAGTGTCTCCGTAAATTGTTCTTCCGTTTCACCCGGAAATCCTGCAATAAAGTCACTGGTAATAGTTACATCAGGAACCATTTTGCGGACTTTTTCAACGATTTTTGCATAAGTTTCTCTGTCATATCTTCTGTTCATCGCTTTTAATACTGCAGAACTTCCTGATTGCATAGGAATATGGAAATATTCACAAACCTTATCGAGTTCAACAGCTGTTTGAATAAGTTCATCCGTAATATCTGTCGGATATGAGGTTACAAAACGTATTCTGAACTTGCCTTCAAGCTTGTTCAAGTCTTTTAAAAGCTGTGCAAGACGATAAGTTCCATCCTCTAGGTCTTTGCCGTAGCTGTCGACATTCTGCCCCAAAAGAGTAATTTCTTTAAATCCAGCATTCAATGCATCCTGAGCTTCTTTGATAATTATTTCAGGAAGTCTTGAGCGTTCCCTGCCTCTTGTGTAGGGTACAATACAGTATGTGCAGAAATTATTACAGCCTTCAGTAATAGGTATCCATGCATTAACACCCTTAACTCTTTCAATATTGTATTCTTTTGCAAGATTATCTTCTGTTGCATTTGTTTCGGTGCATTCGCATACTCTCTCATCATTATTTATTTTTTTGATAATTTCAGGCAGTGCATAGATTTTGTGAGTGCCAAGAACAAAGTCTACATAAGGGGCGCGTTTAAAAATTTCATTTGCTTTTTGCTGTGCAACGCATCCGCAAAAACCTATTTTAATGTTAGTCCTGTTTTTTAAATTTTCACCTGCTGCCAAGGCGTCTTTTTTCCACTTGCCCCATGTGCCTATTGCGCTGAAAGCTTTGTCTTCCGAAAGCTGGCGTATGGAACATGTGTTAATCATTAAAAGGTCAGCCTGTTTTGGCTCTTTTGTTTCTTCATAACCAAAATGGGAAAGCATTCCAAGCATTCTTTCCGTATCAGATTTGTTCATCTGGCATCCCATAGTTTCAATATAGACTTTTTTCATTTTATAAATTCCTGCTATTTGTATTTCACTGTATAAATTATAATACAAAAATACTTCATATACTTGACTTTTAAGGTTAATGATAATATTCTTTTATATAATGGCTGAAAGGTGTGTATTAAATGGGATTAAGTAGAAAAAATGTTTTAATGTTACTTCAGGAAAGAACTGAAAAATATGCTGACAAAGTTGCATTAGGTATGAAAAACCAATATGGTTGGAGAGAATTCACATATCGCGGAATAGGTTTAATGTCAAGAAAGCTCGCGCATTATTTAATGAATGAATTAAATGTCCAAAAAGGCGACAGGCTTGCAATCCTTTCCGAATCAAAGCCCGAATACGGTGCTTGTGTATTTGCATCTGTTATCTCCGGAATGATAACAGTTCCTTTGGATGTTAAACTCACTAAATATGAACTAAAATCTATTCTTTCCGATTGCGAACCTACGGTTATTATGGTTTCACGCTCGCATATTGAAATGGCTGAGTTTTTAAAACAAGAAATTCCTTCAATTAAAGAAGTTATTTTAATGGATGAGCCTTGCTGCAATATTAAAGAAAAAAGTATTTATCAGCTTCCTGATAATTATGATGACAAATGGAAAGTAAGAAGCTCTAAATCTACTGCGTTCATTATTTATACTTCAGGAACAACAGGAATTGCTAAGGGTGTTGAAATCTCATTTGTAAATATGTTTTCACAGCTGGATGACTTAAAGTACGCGCTTGATATGATTTTGCCTTTCAAAAACATTAATGTGCTTTCAATCCTGCCGATGAACCATTTATTTGAAATGACAGTAGGATTTTCTACATTTTTGAATTTCGGATGCTCTGTATATTACACTCCAAGCTTAAAACCTAAAGATGTTTTGAGTATTATGCGCGAAAAACGTATTCAATTCATGATTGTTGTACCTGCGTTTTTAAAACTTCTAAAAACAGGTATTGAAACAGAGTTAAACAATTCTCCGAAATATGTTCAAATTTTGTTTAATTTGATGTTTGCTGCTGCTAAATTTATTCCGTCATATAGAATTAAAAAACTTATGTTCAGAAAAATTCATAACAAATTCGGCGGAAGATTTATAGGTTGTATTTCAGGCGGTGCTCCGTTAGATGTTTCGGTTGGTGAGTTTTTTGAAAGAATTGGTATAAAAGTTTATCAAGGATACGGATTATCGGAAGTAAGCCCTGTTGCATCAGTTAATGTTGACAGACGCGGTGACATTGCTTCTGTCGGAAGACCATTAAAAAGTTTTGAAGCTAAAGTTGATTCTGAAACAGGCGAGCTTCTTTTGAGAGGTCCTGCTGTAATGAGAGGTTATCATAATCAGCCTGAAATGACTGCAGAAGTAATTGATTCTGATGGATGGCTTCACACGGGTGATATCGCAGAAATTAAAAACGGAGGACATATATACATTACAGGAAGAATTAAAAATATGATTGTTTTATCAGGCGGTAAAAAAGTTTTCCCTGAAGAAGTTGAAGCTGTATTGGAAAAAAGCCCGTTGTTTGCAGAAGTCTGCGTGTTGGGTATCTCCAGAACATTTGGAGTAAAAGACGGTACAGAAGAAATTGCTGCTGTAATTGTTCCTAAAAAAGAAATGATTGAAAAATATAGCGATGAAGAACTTGATAAAGTTATCAGAGCTGAGGTGAAACAATTGTCTACACATCTTACAGCATATAAACGTCCTGTAAATATTGTTGTTACAAAAGAACCTTTACCTAGAACGTCAACAAGAAAGGTTAAACGTAAAGAAGTAAAACAGCTTGTTAATGCATAGAAAGGATGATTAAATGAAAAAGAAAATTTTAATTTTAACTTTAATTCTTGCAGTATCAGGATTTAACGTTCAGTCATTTGCAAAAACAACTCACGGGCGCGACGGCGAAATCAGCGGAAGAAGTGTCGGTGCAGCGGTATGTTCACTTCTTGTATGGCCCGGTATAGGTCAGGCAATTAACAAAAACCCGGCAGAGAAAAATGTTACACACGCTGTTCTCGGTTTGACAGGTGTTTTCAGATTTTGGTCATTTTATGACGCAATAATTGACAGACGCGGCGGTGTATGGAAAAACCGTATATAAGGAATAAAAATGAATAAAATTAATTTATCTTTATTGGTTACTTTTCTTTTACTAACAGTCTCAGGGGCTCAAGTTGTGGCTGATAATCTGCTTTATGCAGAGGCAAAATCAATCGTTGATGCGCCAAAATGGACTGATTTTTGTGAAGCAGGTTACGAAAATGCGAAAATTAACAGAAACAGAGATTTTTTAAATGTTTTCAGTTTTGTTAAATCTGAGAGAATAAAACAAACTTACTGGGCTGAAAGGCGTGAAAGCTTTGAAAAGAGATTGAAATATTGTACATCACTGGATGAGCCTGATAAATCAGTATGTTATACAGAATTAAGAAGTGAAGAAAAGAATAATAATGACTTATATTCACAAAAGCGTAAAGAGCTTCTTTATGAGAGTAACATTAGATTAAACAGCCATTAGTTATAAAAAAAGACCTCAATTATGAGGTCTTTTATATATTGACTATGACAATCAATTAAGCAAAGTATCTTTTTAATAATCCGTCAAATCCTTTACCGTGACGAGCTTCGTCTTTAGCCATTTCGTGAACTGTATCATGAATTGCATCATATCCAAGTTCTTTAGCACGTCTTGCAATAGCTAATTTACCGTCGCAAGCGCCATGTTCAGCTTCTGCACGCATTTCAAGGTTTTTCTTAGTTGAATCTGTAACAACTTCACCAAGTAATTCAGCGAATTTTGCAGCGTGTTCAGCTTCTTCAAATGCATATCTTTTGTAAGCTTCTGCAACTTCAGGATAGCCTTCTCTTTCAGCTACTCTAGCCATTGCCAAATACATACCTACTTCTGTGCATTCTCCGTTAAAGTGAGCTCTTAAGCCTTCCATAATTTCTTTATCTTCTACAACACCGTCGCCTACTTTGTGTTCACAAGCGTAAACTTTTTCACCGCCGCCGATTTCGTTAAATGTAGTTGCTCCGCATAAAGGACATCTTTCTGGAGCTTTATCTGCTTCTGTTGACCAACCGCATACTGTACATACAAATTTTGCCATTTTTGACCACCTTTCTTAACTCAAATGTGATTTTAATATTTTCTACATGACTAATGATACAATATTAATTTTAATTTGTAAAGTAGTAATTATTATTATTTTTTCTGAAAAAGTGTTATTTATAAGAAAAAGACCTCCTATATTCTAGAGGTCAAGGTTGGTTATTTTGGTTATGTTATAGTAATTATGATTGGTTATTCGTTTTGTACATTTTTTATAATTACCCTCAAGATTTATATTTGCCATAACCGTATTAAAAGTTTACAAAACTTTATGTTAATATGTTTATATGCTTGAAAAGTTTAGAAAATTCTTTTTGTCTAAAATCTTGAAGAGAAAGTATTACAGGACTGGTAAATGCAATGCTTGCGGAAAATGCTGCACCCAAATTTATGTAAAACACTACAAGCATGTTATTCAGGATGAAGAAGAATTTAAAAAGCTGCAGTACCTTCATAGGTTTTACACTTACTTAAAGATTATTGGTAAGGATGAAATTGGTTTGGTCTTTGAATGCCAAAATTTAGATTCTGAAACCCATAAATGTAAGATTCACAAAAACCGTCCCGGAATTTGCAGGCGTTATCCTCAGGAAGAATTATTCTCTATGGGAGGAGCATTATCTGATGACTGCGGTTATAAAATGGAACCTATTATATCGTTCAGTGAAGTTTTGGAAAAAGAAATCAAACGATTGAGATAGTATTTAGACTTCTTGATTTATAACCTTTTCTTTTACTCCATTAGCTGTTTGTGCAGATTTGGGGTTCACATATTCAATATTATTAAGTTCAACAATATTAAAATGATTTTCTAAATCTGTTGATGGTTTTTTAGTGAAAGTAAGTTCTGTAATTCCTTTTCTTGTATGAATAACTATGTCTTCTCTTGCTTTTTGCATACCTGAAAGAATTGATGCATCAATGTCAGGTTTGTCGCATACAACTTCTGCAAGTTTGTTTACAGTAAGAATTGTTTTGCCGTTATCATAAGCATAATCATTACCGCCTATAATCCAAGCGGTAAGTTTTTCTTTTGCATTAGATTTTAAATCTTCTATTCTTAGTGCAATATCATCAATAAATTTCTGAACTTTATCTGTTACGGGAACATGTTTTAGAAATCCTGTTTCTTCGTTTCTGACAATTACCATCAAATTTTCAACATCCACAGAAGATGTATAAACTTTTCCGTTTGTCAGATTACATTTATTTCCGGGAGTTAAATGTCTGTATGTCGCATTTGTCACTCTTGAAACTTTATCGTACGCATCAGGTGAAAATAAAATATTTGTTCTGCCTTGAAAACTTACATTGTTCATATAAATTTTACTCCTTTTTCTTGTTAAAAATACGGACAAGAAAAAATTTGCTACTTTCCGGCAATGAAAAATTTAACATTGTCGTTTAAGCTTATTATGTAGAATATAATGAAAGGTTGGTAAATATGAAAAAAATAATAATGCTTTTAAGCTGGTTCATGCTTGCCGCTCCTGTCTTGGCTGTTTGTAGTATTACAGGCGGTGCTTGTTCTGTTGGAGCGCCTTCCAACTGGGAATCTCCGACATTACAGGAAAAAGTTATGCCTAATAACTTGAAAGAAATGGGCAAAACAAATGCGTTTCAGCCTAACTATTTTAAGCCGTATCATAATGAACTTATAAACACAAAAGAAAATCCTACTCCTATCCAAGAGTACAATTCAAACTGTCAATTCGGGGTCTGTCTTCCAGGTGTGGAACCGGGCATGGGCGATATTGTCGAATAAAAATAAAAAAGCGGGCCGGTCACCCGCTTTTTTTGTGCTTACTCCGCTATTGCATCTGTTCTGGAAATATTAATTTTTTGTTTATTTTTTTAAGATTTTTAAAAATCGATGTTATAACATAAATATATTAAAAATGTATGTAATTATCAGTAAAGGAGATAAAAAGTTATGGCAAAGACAATTGGTATTGACTTAGGTACAACAAACTCAGTTGTAGCAGTCATGGAAGGCGGTAAGCCAACCGTTATTGCCAACGCTGAAGGCTCAAGAACAACACCTTCCGTAGTTGGTTTTTCAAAAACAGGTGAAAAATTAGTAGGTCAGCTTGCTAAACGTCAAGCTATTCTTAACCCTGACAAAACTATCGCTTCTATTAAAAGACATATGGGCGAAGATTATAAAGTAAATATCGACGGCAAAGATTATACGCCGCAAGAAATTTCAGCTATGATTTTAAGAAAATTAGCTGATGATGCAAGTTCTTATTTGGGTGAAAAAGTTACTTCTGCAGTAATCACAGTTCCTGCATATTTTAACGATGCTCAAAGACAAGCTACAAAAGATGCAGGTAAAATTGCAGGTTTAGACGTTCTTCGTATCGTTAACGAACCTACTGCAGCAGCTTTGGCTTATGGTCTTGAAAAAGAAAAATCAGAAAAAGTTCTTGTATTCGACTTAGGCGGCGGTACTTTCGATGTATCTATTCTTGAAATCGGTGATGGTGTTCACGAAGTTCTTTCAACATCAGGTGATACTCACTTAGGCGGTGATGACTTCGACCAAAAAATTATGGATTGGATTTGTGATGAATTCAAGAAAGAAAAAGGTATTGATTTAAGAGCTGATAACAGAGCTATGCAGCGTGTTAAAGAAGCTGCTGAAAAAGCTAAATGCGAATTGTCATCAGTTATGGAAACAAACATCAACTTACCGTTTATTACAGCTGATGCAGAAGGTCCTCAACACTTGGATATGAACTTAACAAGAGCTAAGTTTGAAGATTTATGCAGAGATTTGTTAAACAGATGTAAAACTCCTGTTGAAAATGCTTTGAAAGATGCAGGTATTTCTAAATCTGATATCGATGAAGTTGTTTTAGTCGGCGGTTCAACACGTATTCCTGCTGTTCAACAACTTGTAAAAGAATACACTGGTAAAGAACCTAACCAATCAGTTAACCCTGATGAAGTTGTTGCGGTTGGTGCAGCAGTTCAGGCAGGTGTATTGGCAGGTGAAGTTAAAGATATCGTATTATTAGACGTAACTCCTTTGACATTGGGTATTGAAACTCTTGGGGGAGTTATGACACCGCTTGTTCCAAGAAACACTACAATCCCTGTTTCTAAATCACAAGTTTTCTCAACAGCTGAAAATAACCAAACAGCAGTAGATATTCATGTACTTCAAGGTGAAAGACCAATGGCTAAAGATAACAAATCTTTAGGTATGTTCAGACTTGACGGTATTCCGCCTGCAATGAGAGGTTTGCCTCAAATCGAAGTTACATTTGATATTGATGCTAACGGTATTGTAAATGTTTCAGCTAAAGATAAAGCTACTAACAAAGAACAAAAAATTACAATTACAAATTCTTCTAACCTTTCAGAAGCTGATATTGACAAAATGGTTAAAGAAGCCGAAGCAAATTCAGCAGAAGATAAGAAGAAAAAAGAAGAAGCTGAAATTAAAAACAATGCTACAAGTTTAATCGGTTCAGCTGAAAGAATCGAAAAAGATTTTGAAGGCAAAATTGATTCTGCCGATAAAGCAAAATTAGATGAACAAAAAGCAGCGCTTCAAAAAGCTATTGATGAAAACAAACCTGTTGATGAGCTGAAAAAATTATCTGATGAATTGCAGCAAACAATGTTCAGCATTTCTCAAAAAGCTTACGAAGCTGTTCAAAAAGAAGAACAATCAACAGCATCAAGCGATAACGCTTCTTCTGCAGATGAGAAAAAAGAAGGCGGAGATGACGATGTAATTGATGCCGAATATACAAAAGAATAATGATTTTATAATCTAATCACCAAAAGACGGACTTGAGATATCAGGTTCGTCTTTTATTTGTAACGAAATGTAAATGCAAGTTTAAAAATGCCTGAAACCCTGTCATAATCCTTCATAGGATAGGATAGGATAGGATGCGATGCCCGCGTATCAATCTTTTTCCCGATTTTGTTTTTATAGAAATATAGCAAAATAAAGAAAGGATGGTTATTATGGCAATTACGGTTAGAGATTTATTTCAATATGATCCGAATTTTGATCATGCAAAGATTAGACGTTTAACAGGGAAATCAAATTATAAAAAAACTGATAATGTTGATTTATCCAGATTAGCAGCTTTAAATGATAAAGGCTTATCAGTTTTTGTTGCCAAAAAAGAGGGGAAGTCATTTATTAATTCTATACAGAATGATAATATGAAAACTCAAGTAGCTGATGCTGCAGGAATAAAAGATAAAACAAAAAATCAAAATAACGAAAAGGGTAATGTTGCTGCAAATATTCCTATGGATAAAAGTGTTTTTGATATAAAAAAACCGGAGATAGGATAAACATGATTAGTGCAGTTAAAAATCAAAAGTCTAATTACGACAAAGCACAAGAATATTTAAAAAATCAAATTAAGCAGCCTGAAAATTTGGCAGACTTAAAACGTAATGCAAATTTTAAATTGCGGCAGGTTGAACTTGCAAGAGCTCACGGTGATTTGGAAATGGCTTCTATTCTTGCATACGAACATCAACAAATTATTAATGATATTAATAATTATTATAAATAAAATAAAAAAGGCGGTTAATAACAACCGCCTTTTTTATTTTTGCTCGTTCGCGATTAACAGCCTTACACATTCTTGCACTTCTACAAGTCTGTTCCAGCCTCAGCTCACTCGCGCTATATATTAGCTAACTGTAAATAATAATCATTTGCTCTTTCGAATTTATGAGCCGCATTTAACAATCTGCTTTCCTGTAATTGAGGTGCAAGAATTTGAAGTCCGATTGGCATGCCGTCTTTGTCAAATCCGGCAGGAACACTCATTCCCGGGATTCCTGCTAGGTTAGCTGAAATTGTTGCAATATCTGTTAAGTACATTGCAAGAGGATCTGATGATTTTGCGCCGAGTTCAAATGCAGTATTAGGGCATGTCGGTGAAATCAAAATATCAACCTTTTTGAAAGCTTCGATAAAGTCTTGTGTAACAAGAGCTCTCATCTGCTGAGCTTTTTTGTAGTATGCATCATAGTATCCTGATGATAATGCATAAGTACCTAACATTATACGACGTTTAACCTCAGGACCGAAACCTTCTGCTCTGGTTTTTGTATACATTTCCATTAAATTTTTCGCATCAGATGTTCTGTAACCGTATTTTACGCCGTCAAAACGTGCTAAATTTGATGAACATTCGGCAGTTGCTAAGATATAGTAAATTCCTATTGAATGTTTAAGATTAGGAAGTGAAATTTCAACGATTTCTGCGCCTAATTTTTTATAATCTTCAATTGCATTCTGCATAGCTTTAGCAACATCTTCTGACAGACCTTCTGTCATAAGTTCTTTAATAACGCCGATTTTCAAGCCTTTGATATCGTTGTTTAGGTTTGCTGCATAGTGTTCGACAGGCAGGTCAAGAGATGTAGAGTCTTTAGCATCGTGACCTGATATAACTTCAAGAAGATTAGCAGCATCTTCAACAGTTCTTGCAAACGGTCCGATTTGGTCTAAAGACGATGCGAATGCAATAAGTCCGTATCTTGAAACGCGTCCGTAAGTTGGTTTCATTCCGACAATACCGCAGAAAGATGCAGGTAATCTGATAGAGCCGCCTGTGTCAGAACCTAATGCAAGAGTTGCCTCGCAAGCTGATACGGAAGCAGCAGAACCGCCTGATGAACCGCCCGGAACTTTGTTTAAATCCCAAGGGTTATGAACCTTCTTGAATGCTGAGTTTTCATTTGAAGAACCCATTGCAAATTCATCAAGGTTAGCTTTACCAACAATCGGTATCAAATTTCCTAAAAGTTTTTCGGTGATTGTTGCGTTAAAAGGTGAAACAAAGTTTTCCAGAATTTTTGAAGAAGCTGTTGTTTTAGAACCTTTTAAATTCATGTTGTCTTTTAATGCTAGAGGAATACCTGCTAAAAGCGGTAATTCTTCTCCTTTAGCAATTTTTTCATCAACTTTTTTTGCTGTTTCAAGTGCTATATCTTTTGTTAAAGAATTAAATGCGCCGAGTTTTTCATCAAGTTCATCAATTCTGGAAAATGCCGCATTTGTTAATTCAACAGCTGAAATCTCTTTATTTTTAAGGGCTTTGCTTTGTTCTGCCGCCGGTTTTTTTAAAATCTCGTTCATAATTTCTCCTTAGCTTTTTTTCACCCTCTATGCATAATCTCTTTGGATTTTTAAGTCTTGCTAAGAGTGTTTATACGAAAATTTTAAGATAAAAATAACTCTTTAGCAAGTAAGATAAATACATTAAAAGTGTTATGCAAAATGCCTGTAATATGATATAAATATTACGAGGTGGATTTATGGATTATAAAAAAGGTTACATAATATTTTCTGTTATTGCAACTTATGTGCCATTTTTAAAACCGTTTGAAAAATTTGCAAAGAAAGTGTTTAAAGACTAAATTATAATCTCTGCATTTTCTTATTTATCTGCGAGTGAATTCTGTTTGCGCGATAGAGATAATTGGTTAATTTTTCATAATTGGCTTTTGTTTCACCATACGGAACTTTCATTGCTATAAGTTCATCAACGTTTTCATTTATGCTTGTAAGAGTATCAAGAGAATCTCCCAAATCCATTATGGATTTAACTTTTTTAGACATTCTTGCAATAATTTTTCTGGATACAAAACGCGCTAATCTTCTTATCGGAGAAAGTTTTGGTTTCGGTCGTTTTGAAATAATTGTACCTGTTAATTTTTCTGTTATATTTCTTTTTGAATACTCGGATTTTAATTCGGCAATTTCATTTTCAAGCTGTTTGGCTTTGATTTTCAAATCCATTACATCAAGAAGTTTTCCGATTAATTCCGCACCCTTAATTTTCATATTTATTGCATCAAGTGCTTCTTCTTTTTCTGCAATAATACATTCAAGCTGCAATGTTTTATCATCCAAATCTTTGAAAGAATTATCGTTCAAAATATTTAAATCATAATCATTTAATCTCTTTATATTGTTTTGGAACATGTTATTGGTCATTTCAAGTTTCCTAAAAACTGTAAAAAAATTATTTTGTTATTTACCTAAGCTCATAATTTATTTCTTGGATTATTCGGGTACGCATAGCCTAAGCGCTTCACTTTTAAAACCTTAGGGTTTTAATCGTTCCGCAAGGCTATTTGCACTTACGGGCTGGGTTCGCTATGCTCACACGGCGCCCTACCGAAAATCCGCTATTCAATTGTATAAACTTTTTTGTAATATAACAATACACCAATCAATGTAAGAACAATATTCGGCATCCATGCTGCCAAAAACGGTTGTAAAGTTCCTGCTTCACCAAAAGATATGGATAATGCTCTTATTAAATAATATGCAAAAATAATCAGAATACTGAATAAAAATCCTCTGTTATAACGTACTCTCGGAGGCGTAATTGCTAAAGGAACACCGATTAATACAAGTGCAATGGTAGTCAGCGGAAGTGCCAGCTTGTCATAAAGTTCAATATGAATAATATTTTTTTGCTCATCGCTTATCTGATTATGATTAATGTAATGAATTAATTTAGAAAAATTCATTTCTTTTGCTACATTTTTGTTCAATTCTTTTGACATATCAAGACCGAATTTTACGATAAATTTGTCAAACAAAGCTGTGTTTAAAATTTTTCCGTCATTTCCTACTGTATAAACAGCGCCTTTTTCAAAGTCCCATCCTTCAGGTGAAGTTTTTCCTTCATCAGCTTGAAGAATTTGTATAGTACCTTCTTTTGCTGTATCAAGAACCGTAATGTTATGCAAAACTTTATCTTCGCAATATCCTACATAGAAAAGTCTTTTTATACTTCCGCCGTCATTTAGTTCTTTAAATACGAAATTTTGCTTTCCTTCCGGAATATTTTTTTGTCCCAATGCCCATAAAGCCAAATCTTTTGACTGTTTGGTCATAATAGGAACAATGCTTTCATTAATAATGAAACTGCAAACTGACATAACAAGTGCAAATATAAAAATCGGTTTAGCAATTCTGTTTAGTCCTATTCCGCAGGCTCTCATAACAGTAATTTCTGATTTTAAGCTTAAGCCGTTAAGAGTCATTACAGTCGCAAGCAAAACACCCATAGGGATAGTCATTACTATAACTTGAGGCAGGTTTAGTACTATCATCATTAAAGCGACATTAAACGGTATTCCGAATAAAGATATCTGTTTGATTAAAGTAATGAATGTATCAGAAGCGAATATGATGGATGTAAAAACGCAAACACCCATAATAAACATCTCAATAACCTGTCTTAAGATGTATTTGTCCAATAGAGTAACTTTTGGTTGCTGTTCTTTTTCTAAAACTTCTGTCGCCATAATAGTAATGATAGTTTAAACAAAAGTTTTAAGCAAATATTTTAAATAAACGTTAAGGTTGAAAAGTCAATAAAAATAATTTATAATGATAATGTAATTATCGAAAGGAGCAATTATGAGAAAATTTAGTCACATCGGGGGGGGGGCAACCGTTTAAGCTCCTATTGTAAGGCGTTTACTCTCGCTGAGGTATTGGTCACACTCGGGATTATTGGTGTAATTTCCGCTATGACAGTACCGTCATTGATGCAGAATTATCAAAAACAATCTTATGTCACTCAGTTGCATAAAGCTTACAATTTATGTTCACAAGCGGCTTTACAAGTTTTGACAGACAGAAATGCGTTAAGTTTAAAAGAAGCAGGCATAACTTCATTAGATGAAATTGATGTTTTCGTAAAGAGTTATTTTAAGATTGTGCAGGATTGCGGCAAAACAGGAACAAGCTGTTTTGCTGTCGGTGAATATAAAAAGATCGATGGCACTAAGGTAGCACTTTTTGAAACTGAATTATTTAAATATTATGTTCTTGCAGATGGCATGTCTATTGCCTTTTATCCGTCAAGTTATGGTCTTCAGATAAATATGGACATTAACGGTAAAAAAGGTCCGAATATAATTGGGCGTGATACTTTTGCTTTTGTAATATATAATAACGGTGTTGTTGATGATTATGTAGCTGGTAATATAGTGCCTCCATTTACAAAAGAACAGCGTGAGGAAGCATATACAAAGATGTGCATCAGCGCTGAAACAACGAGCTGGTTTGGATGTCTGGGGAAAATTATAAATGACGGCTGGCAGATGACTTATTAAAAGAAAAAAAGACCGATTTTAAATCGGTCTTTATAATTAAAATTTTAATAAAACTTTTAAAACATCTTTTTCTTTGTTTTTTTCAAAAGCTTCGATTGCATCATCGGCTTTATATTTTGCTGAAATAAGCGGTGAAAAATCAATTTTTTCTGATTTCAAAAGTCTTAAAGCTGCTCCGAACTGTCCGCATCTTGAACCTAAAACCGTGATTTCGTCTATTACAATAGGAGCAAGGTTAAATTCTTTTGATGCTGCAACTGTACTTTTTAAAACAAGCACTCCGCGCGGTTTTGTCAGAGCAAGCGAAGTTTCAAAACCTGAAACAGAACCTGTTGCTTCAACTACTACATCATATTTTTTTTCAATTGCAAAATCTTGGAGAAGCGAAGTTTTCACCCCTTGTGCTTTTGCTATATCAAGTTTGTTTTGGTGTTTGCCGACAAGTGTTACATCAAAGTTTTGAGCATTTAGTGTTAATGCTGTAATCAAACCAAGTTTGCCGTCGCCAAGAACAACAACTTTTTCAAAAGGTTTAATATGTAACTGTTCCGTAATTTCACAAGCAGCCGCAAGAGGTTCTACAAATACAGCCTGTTCATCAGTTACGTTATCAGGTACTTCAAAAAGAACTTCTAAAGGCATGGTAAAATATTCTGCAAAACATCCGTCTTTTCTCCAAATTCCTAAGGTGTGTCTGTCAGGGCAGTGGCGATATAATTTTTCAGCACAGTAAGAGCATTCGGGCTTTTTGCATCCGTAGCTTATTTCTGAAACCACGCGTTTGCCCAAAAGGGATTGGTCTTCGTCATTAATCTCTTCAACAATGCCTACTGCTTCATGACCTAAAATTCCTTTGTAGCCCATATATCCTTTGGTAATCTCGTAATCCGTGTTGCAAATTCCTGCAAGAGTTACACGCACCAAAGCTTCACCTTTTTGCGGTACAGGTTTTTTATAATCATTAACTAATTTTAAACCTTCATCAAATACAACAGCTTTCATTTTTTCTCCTTATTTTACATTGATAATTTTAACATAAATATACATGCACTATTATATATGGCAAATTTATGTTTTTTTATGTTTTTATTAAATTAAGGGAAAATTATGGTTCAACAAGTTACAACATCAATACCTGCAGTAAATAATTTTAATTTGCAGACAGCAGAAAATAAGCCTGCTGTTCTTTCGCCTAAGCTTGAGCTTCCCGCAGATTCGGTTGAACTTTCTACTACTAAAAAAGCAGATTATAAAAGTAAAACAAGATTAGCTTTATGGCTTGCAGGAGCAGGGGCTCTGTTGGCAGGTGCGGGAATTTGGCTGTGGACAAGGGGCAGAAATCTCAGAGCCGCAGAAGAAGCAGCAAGGAAAGCATCGGAAGTTGTACCTTCGGAATTAAGAGCGGTAAAGGCACTTGAAAAACATACCCCAAATTTCCCTAAGACTGGAGAAACCGTTACTGTTGCAAAAAACGGGACTAAGCGTATTGACAGATGCGAAGCAGGCATAAATGTTTCCAGATATTATGACAAAAACGGAAAGCTTCACAGAGAAGTTTTATATGATCAAAATAATAATTTATTAGCTTATACCCGCGTTGATAAAAACGGAAAAGTTGTATACGATGTAAAAACTCTTAACGACGGCAATTACCAGATATTAAATAATAAATTTGATAAACAGGGCAGAATTATTGAGATTGCTTCTAATAACGGCATAACAACAAATTTTGATTATTTACCTTTGCTTAACGGAAAGGCTGTTAGTGAAAAAATTTCTAAAAACGGAGAACTTTTGAAAACTACATATCGTACTTACGGAAAAGATGATAAGATTATGTCCGAAAGCATAAGAGATGTAGCGAATAATAAAAAGGTTTATACAACATTTAATGCTAACGGAGTTGAAGAAGTAAAAATATACGACTGTACTTATGAAGTTAATGGTGTAAAACTTGCGGAAAATAACAAAACATTAAAAGAAAGTCATACGGTTATTTATGAAGATGATAAACCTGCAAAAGTTTTAATTAAACCAACAGGCTTTGATGAATATGAAGTTCCGTATGAAAAATATGCTAATCATTATTTCAGAAACTAATCGTCACTTCTGGCAACAACTGTTGCGATTAAGTCGCCGTAGCTGTTCATACTTCCGTCAGTCTGTTCAATAATGTAGTTTAATTCAGGTTTACCTTCAATAGCCTTTTCAGCTTTTTCTATTGCAATATCATAATCTCTTGTTTCTGTAATCAAAGTTCTTGAAAATTCTGAATGATTTTTTTCTGTGTAAACGTGGTACATGTTCTTTACCTCCTTGGAAATATTATCCTCTTTCAATTTTTTCTTTCAATTCCTGAACTTCGTATTTCAGCCTGTTAAGTTCGCATTTTATAGGATCAGGTATTCTGTTATGCATAAGAACGCCGTTTTGGTCTTTAATTTTTCTGTGGACAATTCTTCCTGGAATGCCGACAACTGTTGAATATTCCGGAACATCTTCGACTACAACAGAGCCTGCGCCTACTCTTACATAATCTCCGAGAGTTATGTTTCCAAGAACCTTTGCACCTGCACCGACTATTACACCGTGTCCAAGTGTCGGGTGGCGTTTGCCGTGTTCTTTTCCTGTTCCGCCGAGAGTTACCTGCTGGTAGATTAGAACATCATCGCCTATTACAGTGGTAGCGCCGATTACAACACCTTCACCGTGGTCAATAAAAAATCTTCTGCCGATTTTTGCTGCGGGATGAATTTCTATACCTGTTATAATTCTTGTTATGTAAGATATAATTCGAGGGATTAGAGGAATATGCCATTTATATAATCTATGGGCAAACCTGTATGCTATTAACGCGTGAAGTCCGGGGTAACATAGAATTACCTCCAATATATTATCGGCAGCAGGATCTTTGTCATAGATTACCTGAATGTCTTCTTTTACTTTTCTAATGCCGCGTGCAAGAATTTTAAACATTTTCACCTTTACCAATGTTGTTGGAATCCTCTATCTAAAATAGGAGAAAGGATTAAACCAGTTTTGCAAACTTACGTTTACCTGCTTGTAATACTACGCTGTCATCAAAGTTAAATGTATAAGCCATATCGGTAATTTTTTCACCGTCTGCTTTAACACCGCCGCCTTGAATTAAACGTTTTGCCTCACCTTTACTTGCTGCAAATTTTAACTCAACAAGTACATCAATAATTCCTTTACCGTTCATTCCTGAAACTTCTTCGATATCATCAGGAATTCCTTTGTTGGAAACTATATTAATAAAAGCATCCTTGCCGCGTTGTGCACCATCTTCCCCATGATATTCGGCTGTAACGGTGAACGCTAATTTCATTTTTATGTCACGAGGGTTTACGGAGCCGTCTGCCAATTGTTTATCGATTGCTTCCAGTTCATCTTTTGAGGCATCTGTAAGCAGGCTGAAATATCTTGAAATCATATTGTCAGGAATACTCATTAATTTACCGAACATATCAAATTCCGAATCTGTTAATGAAATACAGTGTTCAGGGTAAGTTTTAGACATTTTTACAACACCGTCAGTACCTTCCAAAAGCGGTAACAACATTACAAGCTGAGGATATTTTTTGCCGTATGCAGCTTGAATATCACGGCCTAAAAGTGTATTAAATCTCTGGTCTGTTCCGCCTAGTTCTATATCAGAATCAATTTCTACGGAATCATAAGCCTGCATTAATGGATAGAAAAATTCATGGATTGCGATAGGTTTACCTTCTGCATAACGTTTTGCAAAATCATCACGTGTCATCATTTGTGCAACTGTCACCTGTGCAGCTAATTTTAACAGGTCTGTAAATGACATTTTATGAAGCCAATCGGCATTGTTTACAACTTCTGCACTGCTTACATCCAAAACTTTGGACATTTGATCAAAATAAGACTGAGCATTTTCTGCAACCTGTTCTTTTGTTAAAGCAGGACGAGTTTCTGATTTTCCTGAAGGATCACCAACCATTGCAGTTGCACCTCCTACAATCAGAACAATTTTATGCCCGAGATTTTGAAATTCTCTTAATTTTCTCATTACAACTGTGTGACCAAGATGTAAATCAGGTCTTGTCGGATCCATACCGAGTTTAACTCTTAATGGTGTATTTGTATCATGAGAATGCTGCAATTTAATAGCTAGTTCTTCAATTCCGCCCGGCAAAACTTCTGCGTTGCGGGTTAAATGTGCTGCCTGTTCTATAAATTCTTGTCTTATTTCTGCCATATCTTTTTCTCCAACTTAATATTCGTTTAAATTAATTATATCATGCGCAAAAAAAATTTTTATGTGTTTTTTATCGGTATGGATAAGATAAATAACGTAAATTTTACAGGTCTTAGAAATATAGGTTCGTGTGAATTTCAAAGACAGCCCAATACAATCTCTAAAAGTATCTCTATGGTGTTGTCAAATGACTTTAACGGTAAAGATTTGTCAGAATTCAAATCAGTAATTGCAAAAGTAACACCTGATTTAGATAAATTCAGAAATAATATTTCTTCGGAAATAGTTAATGTGGAATGCAAATCGAGCGGGTGGCATTTTACGGATGCTTTATATCTCAATGGTGAAGAAGTAAAAGTAAGCGATAAGAACCTTCCGATTTTTACATATATTGCAAAGGTTACCAAAAAAATTACCGGTATGCCCGATAAAAGCTTTGTCGTTAATGAGGACTACAAAGATTTTATTGCTAATGAAAGCTTGGTTTACGGGGTAAGACTGACAGATAGTATTCCTCAAAGTGTAAGCAGATTAAATTTATTTAATCAATTTTTTCAAAAAGATAATGTAAAAAACAGTGCAAAACAGATTAATGATTTTATCCAGAATATAATGAACAAATATTTTGAGGTGGTGTAATTATGAATAATATATCATTTACGGGATTTAAAAATTTAAGTTATGCAAAGGATTTGTATGGAAGTAAAAGCCCAAATTGTATTATTCAGCGTTTTATGAATGTTGAACTTACAAATGATGCTTCAGGTCAGGATTTGGAGATGCTCAAAAACCTGATTAAGAAATATAAAACAGAACGAAACTTTGATTTAACAAATCCGTTAAACCCGAATTTTGTTAATATATTTTATTTCAATGCAAAAGAGATGGGTAAAAAGGCGTTCTCTTTTAACGGAATTGTATTGCCAAAAAATAAGGTTACTATGCCCATATATGATTTTATTGCTCGTCTGACAAACAAAATTGCAGGTACGCCAAACGAACTTTTGCCTGTTGAAGAATCTTACATTAAATCTAAAGAAGCACCTTTTGCTCTCTTGATAAAAGAGCATATTACAACTCATGTTGATGATGTTATTAACTTTAATTACAACGATTTGCATAATCAGGATTGGGCTAAAAAAGGGGCTTCAAACATAAACAAAGGTATTCATGCTGCAATGACAAAATATTTTAATGTTTCTGAGGAAAAGGTGCTGAGATGAACAGTAACATAAGTTTTAGCGGCATTAAAAATATGAGTTATAATTTTGACAAAACAATTGACCTGAGTGACAGAGTGACACGTGAAAGATGGTTAAGCGTTGAGCTTACTGGACATGATTTGCATAAATTCAAACGGGCTTTAAAAAGAAGCAGATTGGATAAAAAAGATTATGCCAACCCTATTCAGAAAAATTTCTTAAATATTAACACTTTTTCTATTCCGGGTGAGGACTGTATTGCTATAAATAATAATATTTTAGAGGTAAACGATGATACGCTTCCTATGTTTACAGAAATCGCAAGAATTACGCGAAAAATTTTCAAAAAAGAAAAAAATGATTTTATAGTCGATGAAAATTATTTAAATTCAAAAGCCTTTAACAGGGCGCTTTTAATGGATGTTGAAGTTGATGATTTAATTGCTACTAAATTACATATGCCTGAAAGCGTTAAAAAGGGTACGAAAAATATAAATATTGTAATTCAACGAATTATGGAAAGATATTTTGCAGAATAAAAGAAGACCGGATTTAATCCGGTCTTGATATTTTTATGATGACAATTGAGTGTACTCATTTCTCAGTTCGCTAATCTGTGAATTATAGTACTCGAGCCAGGTTGTGTTTTCATCTTTTAATGACGGCTCTGCAATTGCCCTTATTCTTTTTCTGTCGAGCTCATCTAATTCTGCCTGAATTTCGTTTAAGCGAATTGCATTTTGAATTGTAAGCTGTTTTGCCTGTGCTTCTTCTTCACTTAATTTTACCCATTTATTATCAATAAATGAATATTCATTTTCATAAACAGCTATTACACTGTTTTCGTAAGGGATAATTATTTTGCCGTCACATTGTGCGTCAAGTAAGTCACTCCAATATTTGTCCGTAATTTCTATTGCATTTTCAAATTGTTCTTCATAAAATCCATAGTCTTTATTGTTTTTTGTTCCGTAATATTTCATAATTTTCTCCTGTCTAATATCCAATTGCTACCCAATAAATACAGTTGCAAATGCCGCCTGTGGCAATACTAAAACCTGTCAGTGAATTTGACGTAAAGCCGGTATCACTTCTTTCATGGCTTACACCAAAACCGTTCTTCATAAATACAGGTGATGCAACAGATGGAAAGGCGATAGGGTAAGTTACTGAAGTTGATGTTGTTGTTCCCCACTGAAAAATCATGTTATTTGCAATTTTTAAATAGCCGTTTAAAGACCTTTTAAAGTTGCCGTTTAAAGAAGCCCAAGCTGTCCATACGGAGTCAATAAAATTTCTTGTATAAATTTGTGCGTTTGTACCTTCACAAAACCATATTTGTTTTATACAAGAATCAATGTCACCTGTGACAACAAGCATTCCGGCTGTTCCTGAGGGAATATTTTCAGGAGTATAGGCAGATGTAAAAATATATGTGCCTTTAGTTTTGTAAGTATTTAAATTGGTATTTGAATTAGTTACCGTATGGTCTGTTATCAGTTCTGTTTTATCTGCTTTTTTATCAACAACTTCACGTAATTCTTCAAGATCACTTGTTGCTGATGATTTGTTTTGTTCTATATAATTAGCCAAAGATATGAAGTTTTCGTTTACTTCACCGGCTTTTGCCTTTGTTCCCGGAACAAAGGAATGAGGTATCATAGAATTAGTCATAAAATTCCTTTCTGACTAATTTGATGATATGTAATTGGGGCGTTTGAATAACTAATTATACCACGTGTTTGCAAATTCCGTCAATGTTGTGCTAGAATTTCGCTATGGCTATCGGTGTTGATATAGAAGATATAGTTAGATTTAAAAACAAATCGGAAGAATTTATTCAGAGAATTTTTACTGCCGTAGAGATAGATTATTGCCAAAAATTTTCAAAACCTGAAAGTCATTATGCAGCACGTTTTTGCGCAAAGGAAGCTGTTATAAAAGCACTTACGGCTCTTAAGATTACTAACGTGACTTACAATGAAATAGAAGTTTTTCATAATTCAGATAAATGTCCGCAGGTAAAAATTTTAAAAGACTTAAATCGAAACCTTAAGTTTAATTTAAGTCTTTCACACGACAGGTCAAAAGCCATAGCATTCGTTACTGTTGAAGAACAATAGCTTTGCTTTTTTCATAAGAACCCAAGTATCTTATAAATGTTGTGTTCTCACGGATTTCTTGAATTGTCTTTAAAATGTTGCCGCTTCCTATGTGACCGTCAAAGTTTACAATGAATATGTACTCGCCGAACTTTTGTTTTGACGGACGGGATGCAATATAGGAAAGATTAATGCTGTTATTCATAAATATTTCCAAAACTTTCAACAATGCACCGGGTTTATTTTCTGTTGAGAATGCAAGTGATGTTTTATCATTTCCTGTTGTTTTTGTTTCAAAATTTCCGATTAAAACAAATCGGGTTTGGTTAGTTTTGTCATCATTTATATTCTTTTTTAAAATGTTTAAATTATATGTTTCTGCTGTTTTTTCGCTTCCTATTGCAGCATATGTGAGGTTATAATTTTGAAGATTTCTTGCGGCTTCTGCTGTGCTTGAAGCTTCTATAATATTAACGTTAAAAGGCATTTCATTATGAATGAAATCCTGACATTGAGCCAATGCCTGAGGGTGAGAAATAATTCCCGTAATTGAGGAAAATTCTGTGGTTCTTGCAAGCAGGCAGTGATTAATTGGCATAAAAAATTCAGAAAGAATGTTTACATTTGAATTTTTAGTAAACATAAGATTGTCAAGAGATTCTCTGACTGTTCCTTCAATAGAATTTTCAACAGGAAGAACACCTAAAGCATCAGGATTGTCATCAACGTATTCAACTACCTGTCTTATAGTTTGAAGCGGTGTCGGATATGCATTGATATTAAACTTTTTAGCGAAATAATCTTTTGCCATTTCACTGAATGATGCTTGAGGTCCGAGATATGCTATTGTTTTTACTGTTTCTAAATTAATCATTTGCGCTTACTCCATATTTTGTATTATGATTATAACAAAGACATTTTAGCGAGGCAAATTTTTATGACGGATATTAAGTTTGGTACTGACGGCTGGAGAGCTGTGGTTGGAAAAGAGTTCAACAAAGAAAATGTTGAAACGGTTACAAAAGCAATAGGCAAATATGTTTTTGACAATTTCGGATTAGATAAAAAAATTATTGTCGGCTATGATCCGAGAAATATGGCAGAAGAATTTGCTTTACAAACAGCAGAACAGCTTGCAGGTTACGGATTTAATGTTCTAATCAGTGATAAAGTGCTTCCTACTCCTGTATTGGCTTATAGTGCAAAACATTTGAATGCGTGTGCTGTTATGTTCACGGCTTCTCATAATCCGCCCGAATATTTGGGGATAAAATTCATTCCTGATTATGCAGGTCCCGCAACTTCCGAAATTACGGATGAACTTATGTATAACTTAAACGTGCCTTTTAAATCAAAAGGTAACGGCTCTGTTGCAAAATATAATTTTAAGCCTGATTATTTTGCACATATTGAAAAGCTTATTGATATAAATAAAATTAAGGAGCTTGATAAAAATATAATATTTGACGGGCTTTACGCTGCAAGCATCGGATATTTCGATAAGCTGCTGGAAAGTCATAAAATTAAGTTTGACAGTCTTCACATGTTCCATGACGTGAATTTCGGCGGCGGGATGCCTGAACCCAAACCTAAATTTTTAAAAGAATTAATCGAAAAAGTTAAATCAACACATAATTCTGTGGGATTTGCAAATGACGGCGACTCTGACAGATTTGGCGTGATAAATGAAAACGGAGAATATGTTTCCCCGAACGAAATTATTGCAATCCTTTTAATTCACTTGAAAAAACATAAAGGTTACTCAGGTCCGCTTGTGAAAACCGTAGGGGCAAGTCTTCTGTTAAATAAAACAGCTGAAAAACTCGGTGTTGAAGTAATTGAAACAGCAGTAGGATTTAAACACGTCGGCGAGGCAATGAGAAAATATGACCCGATTATAGGCGGGGAAGAATCAGGCGGTTTAAGTATCAAAGGTCATATTCCGGAAAAAGACGGAATTCTTGCAAACCTTCTTGTTTTGGAAGCTATGGCTTATGAAAATAAATCTCTTGTTCAGCTTCAAAAAGACTTATATGATTTTATCGGATGCAGATTTTATAATGACAGAATTGATAAACATCTTGCAAATACAGATGAAATTAAACCTGTTTTGCAAGATTATAAAAATAAAACTTCAATCGGAGATTTTAATGTTAAAGACATTGATACAAAAGACGGTGTTAAGCTTTACTTTGATGACAATTCAAGCTGGATGCTCGTAAGACCCAGTGGAACAGAGCCGCTTTTAAGAATTTATTTTGAAAGCGACAGCTTGGAAAAGTTGGAAAGATTAATAGCTCAAATCAAATAGTTTTTTCAATTACATTCCGAAAAATATTTTGTCTAATGCCTTTAGAAATTTTGAACGTTTGGCATTGTTCATATCATTTTGAAACTCTAAAGCATCTATTTGAGAACCGATTTCTCTGTAAGTTCCTGACAAAAATGCTTGTTGTCTGTCTTTTTCTGTCGGATATTGTTCGCGCATTTTAATAAGTTCGCCGTTATCAAAGAATTTAGCTCCGCAGTTGTAGCATTCGTCAATTGTAATTTCTTTTTTGATGCTTACATTATTTTTTACCATATTATTTCCGCACAAAGGGCAAACTCGTGTTTGACTTTCGTCAACTTTTTCAAATGTTTTGCCTTCAAGCTCTTTTTTCAAGTCCTCAATACTTTCTGATTGTTCATCGAATTTTTTTAATTCTCTGCCGTCAAAAAATATTCCGCCGCATCCGTCAAGACAAACATCTAAATTGACACCGGCAGAAGGCATAAAAACTTTTTGCATGTCTTTTCCGCAAGCAGGACATTTAATATATTCTAAAGTATCTTCCATAAATAAAACTCCTTTTTTTTAGATTATATATTAATATTTTATTATTAAAAAACCTCCTTTTAAAGGAGGTTTTAGTTGTTAATTTTCTGAGCTTTCGGAAAGGTTTTTGAGGATGGTATAAGATGCATCCCAGCCGTTAAGACCTCCGGTAGCTTTGTATTTAGCAATTTGTTTTGCTCTTTCTTTTTTTAATTTAGCCTGTTCTTTTTGAAATTTTGCAAGTTTAGATTTGTTGGAATTTCTTTCATCAATAGTCGGCTGAATGTATGCTAAGAAATTTTTGTACTCCTTACAGTTGTAACCTGCTTTAACCTTTGAGGGGTAGTTGTAAGAAAGATAATCATAGATATACATTGAACGTTTAAAGTTGTTTGGCTGGCTTTTTAAAATATCAACTGTTGAACCCGGCATTTTGCCTAAAACAACAATCATTGCAAGCGGGTTATATCCTGCCTGAATCATTAAATCTACACCTGTAATATCAGCGTTCATCTGGTCTTTAGCTGACATATTGTTTAAGGTTAATTCATTAGCAACAAGTGCAGTGTTTTCTAAGTTTGTATCAACAAAGTTTCCTGCTATTGCAGATGTAATGTTTGATACAAGTTTTTTCTTAGATGCATTTGCATTAATAATCACACCGATTTCCTGAGCAATTACCGCTGCAACTTCATTATCGTTTCCTGTGTAACCCAAATCGGTTTTCTGTACATATATTTCATCATTGGTATTTGAAGTACTGTTTGTCACAGCTGTTTCAGTTACAACAAATTTAGTTGTTGAAGGAAGATTGTTTTTAGACAATATCTGTTTTCCTACTGTCGGAGTTCTGTCAACAGCGCTCCAAGTTGCTGCAAGTGCAGGCATTGCAAGTGTTCCTGCCAAAATCAATGATAACAAGATTTTTTTCATTTATTTTCCTCCTTAATCAGTAAATCTGTATTTAATTAATGCTATTATTGCATGAATTCCATCGCGCCAGGTAATTTTTTTACCTTCCGCAAATTCTCTGCCATAGTATGAAACAGGCAGTTCATAAAGTCTTGCCCCTCTTTTTAATACTTTAGCAGTAATTTCAGGTTCAAAATCAAATCTGTCGGATTTTATTTGAATTCCTTTTATAAAATCTGCTCTGAATGCTTTGTAGCAAGTTTCCATATCTGTTAAAGTTGAGCCGTAGAGTATGTTTGTCAACAATGACAGAAACTTGTTGCCCAAAAGGTGATGGAACATAAAAGAACGTGACGGTTTACCGCCTGAAAGTCTTGAACCGTATGCGACATCGGCTTTGCCTTCAACTATTAACTTAATCAAAGGTTCGTAATCAACAGGATCATATTCCAAATCAGCATCCTGAATAACAATGATATCACCCGTTGCTTCTCCAAAGCCTGTTCTGAGCGCGGCGCCTTTACCTTGATTGTAATCGTGGTAAATTACTTTATAAGGATATTTTGAATATAAATCTCTTGTACCGTCTGTTGAGTAATCATCAATTAAAATGATTTCTTTTTCAAGTCCGCAAAAACTCGCTTTTTCAACCTTATCCAAAATCTTATCAAGTGTTCCGACCTCATTGAAAACAGGAATAAGTATTGTAATCTTTTTCATTTAATATAAGCTCCCGTATAAAATATTTGTATTATTCTCAAAAATATTGTACAATAAAAATGTACAGTTGTAAAATGTATGAGTATTTATTGGATTAAGAAAAGGCAGAATATGGTTCAGTGTGCAGCAGATAGTATTAAAAAAGGGCTTGATATATTAGAAAGCAAGGATTATGAAAGTGCAATAAGTTTTTTTACGGATTTGCAGAAGACTTTTAGTGAAGAAAAATCGGAAGCCGATATTTCTATTGCTTTAAGCCTTTTGGGGCTGTCAAAATATTTATTTGACAGAAATAATTACAGAGAAACATTGAGAACTCTCAATGATGCTCAATATATGGCTGAATATACCAAAAATTCAACAGCCAAAATCGTCAACGAATACGCGCTTGGTACGGTTGAATTTGGTGAAGGGTCTAAAGAAACTGCTCTTTTGCATTATGAAAATGCTAAAAACGCATCGATGATTTCAGGCGATGAACTTTCAATTGTCGGATATGTTTTGACACGTATTAAACAAATTAAGGAGGGCTTGGATTTTACTTTGCCCGTAAAAAGTGATCCTCTTGTTTCACTTGTTAAAATCGGACGTTCAATCAGTGCTGTAACTGATATTGATATCCTTTTAAAGGTTATTGCTGAAGAAACTAAAATTGCTATTCAGGCTGACAGGTGTACAGTATTTCTGCTTGATAAAGAAAAAAACGAACTATGGAGCAAAGTAGCCTTAGGTATGGACAGCCGGGAAATAAGATTCCCTGCTGATAAAGGTCTTGCAGGATATGTTGTTAAAACAGGCGAGCCTTTAAATATTCCTGATGCTTACAATGACGAGAGATTTAATCCTGATGTTGATAAAGAAACAGGCTATAAAACAAAAACAATCCTATGCCTGCCTATTAAAAACAACAATCAGGAAATTATCGGTGCATTTCAGGTTTTAAACAAAAAAGAAGGTGTGTTTACAAAAGGTGATGAGGATTTGCTTGTTGCAATAGGCGGCAGTGCTTCAATCGCTCTTGAAAACGCACAGCTTTTTGAACAGCAAAAAGAACTATATAAAGAGCAAAAAGAACTTTTTGAATGCTTTATTAATACTCTTGCAACCTCAATCGATGCCCGTGACAAGATTACTGCAGGTCATTCAAGCAGAGTTAAGCTGTATTCCATGCTTCTTGTTGATGAGCTCGGATGTGACGAGAAATTTAAAGAGCTTATTGAAAAAGCAGCAACGCTTCATGATATAGGTAAAATTGGCATCAGAGATTCTGTTCTTCAAAAGGAAGGAAAGCTTACAGATGAAGAATACAAGCACATTCAGGAACACGTTCAAATTACTCACAATATTTTGGATAAAATCTATGTATCTGATGATTTTAAATTAATTACCGAGATAGCCTGCTCACACCATGAAAAATATGACGGCTCTGGTTATTACAGGCATCTGAAAGGGGAGGAAATCCCGTACGGCGGAAGAATTCTTGCTGTGGCTGATGTTTTTGATGCTATTACATCAAAACGTCATTATCGTGATAAAATGCCTATTCAAAACGTTATTGATATTTTAATAAGCGGTAAAGATAAACATTTTGACGGAAATCTTGTAGATGTTTTCTTGAAAATATCAGCCGATAAAGTGGTCCGTGTGTTCTTGACAGAAAACCACCATTGTTTTAAAGATGAAGATAGGGAAATGTTAAGTCATTACAATCTCAGAGATATATGTAATTTCATAAATGATGAAAATGCAACAGATGAGCAAAAAAATATTGCGGAATTGTTTAATTTTTATTATTCTGGGAATGTAGTTAATAGAGAGGGTCTGTAGTTATTTAATGCGAAATTTGCTTACAATAGTTGTTATAGGTGCATTTACCGTAAGTCCTGCTTTTGCAGAAGGGCTTTATGACAGTATTCAGCCTGCAAATCCTATAGAAGTGCAGACAGAGCCTGTCAGCACGTTTGCTATGCCTCCGAAGAAAGCTACACTTACTCATAATGATATTCATAACCAATATTTAATTGCTTATGACAGATTTATGCAATGTAACGTTAAATCTTCATATATGGACTTCAAAATCCTGATTGATACTATGGTTCCTAATGACTATGCATATATGCAGCTTGCTGAAAAAATGGCGGATATAGGCTTCTTTAATCTTTCTGATTTGGCTGCAAACAAGATTGATGACAGAAATTTATCGGATTTTCTTGTCGATGACGTTAAAAGCTTTTACTTCCCTGCAAGGAAATTGAAAATTGATGATGAAGTTTATCTTGGCGAAGTTTATTCAAATATTGTTTTCAATGACCAAAGCCGTGAAGCAACTTCAGAACTGGTGAAAAATGTCAATCTTATAGCAAATTCTGATTATGCAAATTATGTTGCGGCTTTAGGCTATTTAAAATCAAACGACATTTTAAATGCAGATAAATATATTGATTCGGCAATAAAGATGAATCCGCAGAATTTAAATTACAAAAAGTTAAAAGCAGAAATTCAGGCTCAGGGCAAGAAACCGCAAAATGCTTTGAAAACTGTTGCTTTTATAAAATCCCAAAAGCTTTATACTGCTGATTTTACAAGAAAAGTAAGCTCTCTGGAACAATATGTTTTATATAAAACAAAGAAAAATGAATCTCAAAAGATGTACCATTTGGGTTACTACTATTATTATGAAAACGAGCTTGCAAAATCAATAAGAACTTTACAGGGTGCAACATCTTCCAAAAGAAGCCATAATAAAGATGTTTATGCTTTAATGTCACGTGTTTATTATGATATGAATGACTTGGAAAAAGCACAGGATACAGCTCAGAAAGCTTATAAAATTGATCGCAATAATCCCACAGCTCTGCTGGTTTTAGGTGATTTAAATTACAGAAAACATGATTATAAAACAGCATTAAAGTATTACAAAGACGCAGAGGCTAATGACAGAACTTCTTCAATCTGCCCTATTAAGGTTGCTCAGACTTATGAACAATTAGGTAAGGAGAAAAAAGCCTACGAACTTTATGAAAAAATATTGAAAACATATACAGATGCATATGTTGCTTATTACAAAATTGCATTAAAAGATAAAACCAGAGAAGAAACATATCTTAAAAAAGCTATTGCCGTAAATATGTATTTTAAGGATGCATGGATAGATTTAGCGCGTGTTGAAATCCAACGCCAAAACTTTATTGAAGCAAAAAAATATTTAGGTGTGGCAAATTATATTGACGAAAATGATTTTAGATATTATTATTATCAAGGACTGATTGCAAAAAATCAGGGATTAAAACAAGATGCTGCTTACAACTTCAAGAAGACATTGCTGTTAAATCCAAACTACCAGCCGGCGAAAGAGGAATTGAACTTATGAAACAAAATATTTTAATCGTAGAAGACCATGAATTAACAAGATTCGGACTCAAAACAACATTTGAGGGTGTTGATTACGTTGAAAATATTTATGAGGCAGATTCCGCAGAAGCAGCTATTGAAATTTTTAATAACAATAATATTGATTTAATAATTATGGATTTGGGCTTGCCTAACATGAACGGTATTGAGGCTACCCAGAAAATACGTTCGTCAAATAAAGACGTTAAAATTATTATATTAACATCTCATAACGACGAAAAAGAAGTTCTTAACAGTTTAAAAGCAGGAGCAAATGCTTATTGCTCAAAAGAAATTAATCCCCAACGATTAATCACTGTTGTACAATCCGTAGCAGACGGTGCAGCATGGTTTGATCCGAGCATTGCACATATTGTGTTAAAAGCCAGTGCAAGTTCTCCAACATTTGATAATGACGATAACAGAAAAAATTACGATTTAACCTCGCGTGAAGCTCAAATATTAAAACTTATGACAGAAGGATACAGCAATATGGAAATTGCACAAATTCTTGTTATAAGTATTAATACAACCAAAGCACACGTTGCAAATATTTTGCAGAAATTAGAAGTTGATGACAGGCTTCAGGCTGCATTAAAAGCACTTAAACATAAGATAGTTTAAAATTTCAAAAAGGAATCTAAAAATGTCGGAACTGACAAAAATTTTATTAGTAGACGACAATTCTAAATATTTGAAAGACGCTCTGCCCTTTTACGGGTATGAAGTGCAGACTGCCTGTGACGGAGTTCAGGCACTGAAAGAGCTTGCTAAAAAAGATAACAAATTTGACCTTGTGCTACTTGATGTTATGATGCCTAATATGAACGGGTGGGAAACTTTAAAATCTATACGTTCAAATGAAGATACAAAACATTTGCCTGTTATAATGCTTACTGCAGTTAATGAAGAACAGAAAATGGTTTCCGGTTTGAAAATCGGGGCAGATGACTATATTGTCAAACCGTTTATCTTACCTAATCTTTTAGCAAGAATTGAAGCAGTATTAAGACGTTCTAGCTGGCAGAAAGAATCTTCTAAACCCCTTGAAAAAGCTAATTTAGAAGTTTTGACCTCAAGAGAGAAAGATGTTTTGCAAATGGCTGCAAAAGGTGCTTCCAATAAAGAAATAGCTGAAAAACTGGTAGTAAAAGAAGTAACGGTAAAAACACATCTCAACAGTATTTTTAAAAAGTTGAAGGTGGCTAACAGAACACAAGCAGTGCTTTTAGCAATGCAAGCAGATTTAATAAACAATTAAGGAGAACTAAATGATAGACTATACTAAAGAAGAATTAATTGAATTATTGAGGAAAAATCCTGAGAGATTTAATGAATGGAAAATCGAGCAGGAAGAAGTAGATTTGTCGGAAGTCGATTTTTCAGCTATTAATCTTGCTGAAATTGATTTTTCTGATGTAGATTTAAATTCAAGTTCTTTTGCGGATTGCAGCTTGTCATTTGTGAATTTTACAAATGCGGATTTGACATCTGTTGACTTTACAAGAGCTAGAATTATTGAATCGGATTTTACTGAGGCACTTTTAACAGGTGCAGATTGCAGTTATGCTGAAATGACTTATTGTAATTTCTCAGATACAGATATGGCAGGATGTATTCTATCGGAAACTGATTTGAGTAATTCTGATTTAACGGCAGCTTTAAATCTTAATGCTGCAAGATATGATGAAGATACAATTTGGCCTGATGATGATATGCTTCCTGAAGATTTTGACGGTGCAAGCCATAAAGATTTGTCTGCATTGCAGGATGATGAAGATGAAGCGGTTTCATCTGACTGGTAAATTATAACAATCTTGAAAGTTCTAAAACAGTTTGTTATAATATATAAGCAAACTGTTTTTTATAAATTTGAAAGGAGCACCAGCGTAGTCGCTGGACCCGCGACATTGGGTTATGCATAAATATTATAAATAAATGAAAGGAGTAAAAATGAAAAGATTAGATTTATTCGGGGGGGGGGCAACCGTTTAAGCTCCAACCGTAAGGGATTTACTCTTGCTGAGGTTTTGGTCACACTCGGTATTATTGGTGTAGTAGCCGCCTTGACACTTCCTTCATTAATATCCCATAACAAAACCGTTGAATCTGTTGAACGGTTGAAAAAGGCTTATTCGGTTTTAAACCAGGCTTATAAAATGGCAGAGCTTCATTATGGAGAAATCGAGAATTGGGATTGGAATTTATCCAGTAAAGACTTTTTCAATAAATATTTCATACCATATCTTAATGCCGTTAAAAATTGTGAAAATAATGAAGGGTGCTGGTCTGATGATGGTGTAATATATTTACTTAACGGCAATCCAAGCGAAATTATAAAAAGCAATCAATATGCAAAAGCAGAAATTGCTGACGGAACATTTATAGCTATTACAAATCAGCAAGAGCATGCACATTTTTATGTAGATACAAACGGTTCACGACGCCCAAATACAAATGGAAAAGATATTTTTATTATAACACTCACGCCAAAAGCTTTTATTGATTATGCGCATAAAGTAGACCATAAGGGATTGTGGATGTTTGGAACAGGTTTGTCGGAAAATCAGCTGAAAGCAAACTGTAAAGCAGGTGGTAACGGTGCATTTTGTCCTGCATATCTATACTCTAACAGCTGGATTATACCAAAGGATTATCCGCGTTATTAACAATATAAATTCTTGACTTGCCCTCTTGAGCGCATACAATAGACTTGTATATAACCGAAGGGAGTATAGAAAATGTTGGATCGTATACAAGTTACACATGAAGTAGAACAAATGTGTTGCGTCAAAAGAGGCGTAAAAGGTGAACCGGCTCCTATTCCTCAAGAAGGAGACTGGACAAAAGTTAAAGAAATTAAAGAAATTTCAGGTTTAACTCACGGATGCGGATGCTGTGCACCGCAACAAGGTACTTGTAAATTAACTCTTAATGTTAAAGACGGTATCATTCAAGAAGCTTTAGTTGAAACTTTAGGCTGCTCAGGCATGACTCACTCAGCTGCTATGGCTGGTGAAATCCTTCCCGGCAAAACTATTTTGGAAGCACTTAACACAGACTTGGTTTGTGATGCTATTAACGTTGCAATGAGAGAATTATTCTTGCAAATCGTTTACGGCAGAACTCAAACTGCTTTCTCTGAAAACGGTCTTCCGGTAGGGGCAGGTCTTGAAGATTTAGGAAAAGGCTTACGTTCACAAGTAGGTACTATTTTCTCAACTAAGCAAAAAGGACCAAGATACCTTGAAGTTGCTGAAGGATACGTTTTAGAACTCGGCTTGGATAAAAACAACGAAGTTATCGGATACAAATTCGTTAATCTTGGTAAAATGATGGAAGCTGTTAAAAAAGGTGTTGACGTATCAGAAGCTTTAGAAAAAAATATCGGTACTTACGGCAGATTTGCTGATGCTGTTAAGAAGATAGACCCAAGAGTAGAATAGAGGATATTTGGTAGGGCACGTGTGAGGTGAAACCAGCCCAGCTCGTAAGTTGGAGCAAAACTACGCTTTTGCGACAGCCCGAATAATCCGATAAAAAAGAATTACTTAAATTAAGAGGAAATAAAAATGACAGTAAAATTTGAAGGACAAGACAGACGTCAAGCAAAATTAAATAAAGTTCTTCCTGAATACGGCTTCAAATCTTTAGAAGAAGCTCGTGAACTTTGTTTATCAAACGGTATTGACGTTGATGCTATTGTTAAAGGAATTCAGCCTATCGCGTTTGAAAACGCTGTATGGGCTTATACATTAGGTGCTGCTATTGCACTTAAAAAACAAGCTAAAGATGCTGCTGAAGCTGCAAGCTTAATCGGTGAAGGTTTACAAGCATTTTGTATTCCTGGTTCAGTAGGTGATACAAGAAAAGTAGGTCTTGGTCACGGTAATTTGGCAGCTATGCTTTTAAGAGAAGAAACTCAATGTTTCTGTTTCTTAGCTGGTCACGAATCTTTCGCAGCTGCTGAAGGTGCTATCGGTATCGCAAGAAACGCTAACAAAGTTAGAAAAAATCCTTTAAGAGTTATCTTAAACGGTTTAGGCAAAGATGCTGCTTATGTAATCTCAAGAATTAACGGATTTACTTCTGTTGAAACTAAATATGATTACAAAACAGGCGAATTAAAAATCGTTAAAGAAACACCATTCTCAGACGGTGAAAGAGCAAAAGTTAAATGCTACGGTGCTGATGATGTATCAGAAGGCGTTGCGATTATGGTTCACGAAGGCGTTGATGTTTCTATTACAGGTAACTCAACTAACCCTACTCGTTTCCAACACCCTGTAGCAGGTACTTACAAAAAATGGTGTTTTGAAAACGATAGAAAATACTTCTCAGTAGCATCAGGCGGCGGTACAGGAAGAACATTGCACCCTGATAACGTTGCTGCTGGTCCGGCTTCTTACGGTATGACAGATACTATGGGAAGAATGCACGGTGATGCTCAATTTGCAGGTTCATCATCAGTTCCTGCTCACGTAGAAATGATGGGTATTATTGGTATGGGCAACAACCCTATGGTAGGTGCAACTGTTGCAGTTGCAGTTGCAGTAGACGGTGCTCTTCGCAAATAAGTGCCAGGCATGTAGTCCTGTTACGATTACAGTGATGTCAGCAGAATTACATAAAATCGTTAAAAAGACCTCTAAACTAGAGGTCTTTTTTTGTTTTAAAGATTTTTGATTGCGCGTTCAAGAGCTTCGGTTTCTGTTATTCCGTTTTCTTCAGCATAGGTCTTTAATTTGTTTATTAAGTCTTCATTTAAACGTCTGTTAAAAGGTATTTTCGGATTTTCGCATTTTCTTCCTGCACCTTCTCTTTTACCGCCCCATTTGCCTTTTCCGTGACAACCGCCTTCTTTGCCATGACAATGATGTCCTTCTGTGTGTTCTTGACAGTGTTCTTCGCCGTTGTGATTGCAATGACCGTGATTATGACCGCAATGATGTTCGTGATTACATTCGTGCATTTTTCTCTCCTTTCTATATCTATTATAACTCTCAAACTTGATTTTGTCAATACATAATCAAATGCAAATTTGTTGAAATATACCCAAAATATGTTATAATGTATTAAAGCAGTGCATCTGCTTAAATTTTGGTCAACAAATGAAAGGAGCACCAGCGTAGCCGCTGGATTCGCGACTTTGGGTTATGCATAAATGTATAAAATTATTGAAAGGAGCAATTATGAGAAAATTTAGTCACATCTTCGGGGGGGGGGCACTCTAACTGCTCCTGCATTTACTCTCGCTGAGGTTTTGGTCACACTCGGTATTATTGGTGTAGTTTCTGCAATGACAATACCCTCTTTAATGCAAAATCATCAAAAGAAAACTTATATTATGCAGCTGCATAAGGTTTATAATGAAGTTCAACAAGCATTTTTAAGGGTTATGACCGATAAAAATGCCCTAAATCTTTCGGAGGCGGGGTTCTCTTCTCAGACTGAAGTCAATCAATTTTTAAAAGACTATTTCAGGACTGTCACAATATGTAATAAACTTACAACTCCTTGTATACCTAATACTGCGTATAGAAATCTTAACGGTGCATCTGTATCTTCAGGAGGTATAGAAAATGTTGCTAATTGGTGGGGCAATGTTGATTGTGCTGTACTTGGCAGCGGTGCTTCGATTTGTCTTGAATCTTTGTCAGGTCATTCAGACGGTGATGTCAGATGGAGTCATATACTTATAGATACCAATGGGTTAAAGGGACCAAATATTGCAGGCAGAGATGTGTTTTTTATTGCTTATTACGAAGACGGAACAATTGATGAAGAAGGAGTAAGCCCTGTCTGCAACTCGATGAAAGTATGTCATGTCCCTGATAATGCTGAGGAACTTCGTCAAAATTTATATAATAATTCGTGTTTTTCCAGCAGTCGTTTTAGAGGTTGTTTCGGTAAAATTCTTAATGACGGGTGGGAAATGAATTATTAGTTTTATAAAGAAATTTCAATTCCGTTGAGGCGGCAGAAAGATTTTAAAACATTTTGTGCTTTTTGAAGGTCTGAATGAACATATTTGTTTTTTGTTTGAGCAATTATTTCTGCTGCTTTTTCATACATTTTTTGAGCACCCTGAAGGTATTCTTGTTGTCTGGATGATTTTATTAGTCCGATTTCCTGAAAATATTTTCCATATAACACATATAATCTTGATAATAAATCTTTCAGATTAAATTTACGTGCCAGAAGAATTGCACTTTCAAGGTGTATTTTGGCTGTTTCAAAATCTGAGGTAGTCAGGCAGCATTTTGCAATAACCATTTTTAATGCAATTGTGAAATAGTAATTATCAATTTTAGGATTTTGCGCAACCTCTAGCGCCTGTGATGCAATTTCCAAAGCGTTTTCAGGACCTTCTGCAGTAAGTGCTGCATCAGAGATTAAAAACCACGTTAACAGGGCTCCCAGAGCCATTTTTTCTTTTGAAAAATATGCTATCTGGTCATTATATATTTCCAGTGCTTGTTTAGTATTGTTGTTATCTTTAAAGATTTTACCGAGCAGAGTTTTCAGTGTATTTTTAGTAAAATTGTCGCCGTTGTTGTTTGCAAAGGTTACTATTTGGAATAAATCTTCCTGCATTCCGTCGTAACGTTTCCTGATAAAGTTGTTGATGATATTTATAAAGTTCCAGCGCAGGATTGTTTCATTATCCATTACGTTTTCGCGGTAAGATTTTAATACTTCTTCAAGCATCTGTTCTGATGATTTTAAATCTCCTTTGATTGTATTTGCAAACGCAAGAGTAAGTTTACATTTACATATAAAAAGCTCGTCCTGAATATTATTTCTGTCGATTATGTCAAATAAGATTGTGAGTATTTCAAATGCTCTGTCATTACCTTGAAGCACAAGTGCATTTGCAAGTACAAGGTAAGTTTTCAGCCAGACTTCATACATAAATTGAAGTTTTGAATCATTTGAGCTCTGGTTTTTTGAAAAGTATTCATCTAATACAGGCATTATTTCCGTGTCAATCATATTGATAATTTGTCCGCAGTTACCTATATTTAGAAGCGCATTTAATTTTGTTGTTTTTAATAAAGCTATTTCCAATCTGTTTTCCGGATTAACTTTTTCCAGTACAGTGTCTACGCATTCGACTTCCCCGTAATAGTTTCCTGTTTTTCTGCAGCAGGAAGCTAGGTAAGCCAAAAGCTCAATTTCTCTCGGGCTGTCACCGATTGCCTGAGCATTAGATATTGCATCGGGAAGGTATTCAATAGCATCTACCGGATTTGAGTTTGCCAAAAGTTTACCAAGACGTTCTGAAATGTTATAACGTATTTTGAGGGTTTCGCCCTCATCTAATTCATTAATGATTGCAAGACATTGTTTTTGTGAAATGGCATAAAGGTTTAAGTCACCTATATATGATGCGTTCCTTGTAATCTTTGTCCAAATATTAAGAGCTATTTGAGGTTGTTTTAAATTTTGTGAAATAATGCCGAGAATTGCATTAGAGTTTAATGTGAAATTAGTAAGATGTGTAAATATTTTCTTATTAATCTCAATATAATTAACATCATTTTTTGCAGTAGCAAGAATGGTTTCCCATAAAAGCAGCGAGCTGAATTCACAAAAAATTTCGTTAATCGGCGTGATATAATCCATCTTTTTAAGATAAATCATTATATCTCTAAATGTTGAATCATTTATTTCGAAAATTTCTTTAACAAGGTTCATATTAATCTTGTCGCCTATAATCGCAGAACCAAGTAAAACATCATAGGCTACCGGATTAAGATGGGCAAGAAGCGCAAGCCTGTATTCCAATACTCCTTTAAATGTTCTTGAAAGCTCAAATGTTTGATCACTCAGCTGGCAGTCAAAACTTAAGCTTAATGCATGGTTTATATATGAAGGGTTACCGTTGCTGATTTTATATATTTCCTGCAGCTCATATTTGTTTAATTCAGGGAAACCTTCGATTTTCTTAACCTTTTGCTCTACAAGCGTGAAGATTTGTTTAAACTCTAAAGGTGCAATTCCAACATCAAGATAAATGTTTTCGTCATTGTTAGCAGGAAAATAAAAATATCCTTTTGCAGGCTTCGGCTCATTGTAGATTAACAGGAATTTTAAGTCGCTCCATACGCTCTCTTTTTTTATGTATCTGCTTAAAAATTCATAAGAAAAACCGTCGATAAAATCAAAGTTATCAACAACAAATATAAATTTATTTGAACCTGTTATTTTATCAAATATTTTATTTAAGAATTCAAAAGTTCTGTTTTTGCCTGCAACGATTTCTTCAAAAGTTCCTTCGCTGTCAGGATAAAGAAAGTTAATTAAATCAAAAACTTCGTCATTTTTTAGTTCAGGAAATTCGTTTTTAAAATATTTTGATGCATCTTTTTTAAATTGTAAGTTATTAAGACAAAAATTAGGGAGCTCAAAAATATTCAGAAGTATATCCTGAATTAAACCGCCGGGTGTAAGCTGTGTAATCGGTGTGCATTTCCCGTAAAGCCAAGATAAGTTATAACTTTTTAAGTCATGCATAATAGCTTTTAAAACAAGACTTTTTCCTATACCTTTTTCGCCGCTCAAAGAAAATATTTTTTTGTCGTTTGATAAAATGCCTTTGAGCAAAATATTTTTTGCACTCTGCTGTGATATTAAATTTGCGGGATATTCAAGTTTTACTTCGTCTTCTTCAGGTTCGATACGAGGCTGCATAAATAAATAACCGCATTTGCGGCATTTGTCGGCATTAGGAAAGTTCACGCTGCTGCAATTCGGACAAAGTTTAAGAATTTCTTTTCCGCAGGTTTTACAGGTTAAATCAAACACGGAGTTTACCGTGTTGCAGTTTTTGCATATTAAACCGGTTCGAGCCTTACAATAAGGGCATTTAAGCGTATTGTCAGGAATTGTTTTTTTACATATCGGACATTTCATTTTTAAAAATCCTAGTTAAACGCTTGTTTTACTTTATCCATTAACTTGAATAATCTTTTAGAAACCTCAGACTGCGATAAATTAAGTTCTTCGGCAATTTCAGTTTGCGTCATTCCTTTTTCATATCGAAGGTCATATAATTTTAAATAATTTTTTTCCGGTTCATTTTCGTCAATAGCGTAAACTGTATCAACAACTCTTTGTAAAATTTCTTTTTTAATAACAAGATCTTCCGGTGTATCATCAAGGGCAACAGGCTCGTATTTAACCTCAATTGTCGAAAAATCAGGTAAACTTGTTTGGACAGCAGACTCAAGCGGTACTTCTTTGGTAGACATATAGCCGCTTTTTGTTCTTCTCAATCTGCCTTCGTTCTTTAATACGTTAAGAATAGAAGTCGTTGCAATCTTTTTAAGATAAGCTTCTAAAGTCGCATCAGAACTTACAGTCTTAACTATAAGGAAAGAACGTTTGCAGGTTTCATTAAAAAAGTCATCGTACAAATCTTCGTTGTTAGCGAATTTCCGGTCATTTTTTATGATTTTTTCTATTAAATCTATTTTGTCTTGAGCTAATTCCACTTATTAGTTTCCTTGTTCCTACCACATTATATCATAATTAAAAGTATATGATAAGACTCAAATTAAAATCAGGTGTCTTTATCTCACTGCTAGGCGGTTTCACGACATTTAACGTATCTTTAACAGATTGTAACACAATTTTATCTATTTGGTCAGAACCGCTGCCGGAAGCGACTTTTGCTTCTTGTACAGTGCCGTCTTTACTTAATTTAATATTTACTTTAACCTGATTTGTATAAGCGTATTCTGTGGCAAGGAGCAAATCAGCTGATAGTGATAGTTTTATGCTCTTTCCTGCTGTTCTCAAATAATTTTGCATTTTCGGACTGTAAGATAGTGCATCAGGAACATCCCATACTAATCTGTTAACACTCAGATAAGATTCTGATGAAGCAGGTTTTTGTCTTACAGGAGCTGCGCTTTTCAATTCTTTGGCAGGCTGGGCTGCTTGTACAGTTTTAGCTTTAGGAGCTTCTTGTACAGGAATTTTTTCAAGTTCGGGAACGTTAGTAGCTATTGTTGATTCAATGTTTGTTGGTGATGTTCCGGGTAAACCGTCAACTACTCCTTCTTCTGCTGATTTTGACAACGGCTCGATATCAGCAGAGCTGTCGCCTTTAGGTTTCAAAAGCATTACAGCTGATGCTGCAGCTATTACCGTAACAAGTGCTGCTGCAATAATTATTACTTTTTTATTTAATTGAGGTTTAGTATACAATGCCGCTCCAGGCACTACCGGTTCTTTCGGCAGTTCGGAATCTTCATATTCGTTTAATTCTTCCATACTGCTTGGAAGTTCTGTATCATTTCCTGCATCTGTATCATTAAATAAAACGCCTAATTTATCTTCGTCATTTTGTTCTTCTTCATCACCGAAGTCCAAAAGTTCATCAATTGCTGTATCAGGCATTTCATCATCCGAGTCTGATTCTAACAGACTATCTGCTGCTGACTGTTGATTTACAGGAACTTCATCAGGAATAATTTCTGTATCAAGTAATGATTCTTCAATAGACGGAAGTTCTTCATCTAATATATTCGCAGGTTCTTCCTGAACATTATAAGTAGTTTCAGCAGAAGTTTCAAAAGACGGCTGAGCAATGTCTGAATTTAATAAATCATCAATTTGTGATAATAATTCATGAGATGATATATCATCGGAAATATCAGAAGGTAAATCATCGCTTAATCCTAAATCGTCAATAGATATATTATCTAAATTTTCAGGAGAAAGATTGTTTAATAAATTTTTTCCGAAAGATTCGTTTTCAGAATTCTCTTGAGGCAATTCGTTGTTATCAATAATTTCATCAACTGCCGATTCCATATTGTCTAGAGGTTCTGAAGTTACGCTTTCAATTTCATCTGTGTTTAATTCTTCCTCGTTAATTTCATTATTTAACAATTCGGAAGAAGTATTTTCATCTTCATCAAATGAGATACTGTTGTCTTCAGGAGCTTCAAAAGCATTATCGTTTAATTCTTCGGGTTCTACAACGTCATCAAATGACATTACATCATCCATAAAATCATCATTTTCAGTTGCAACAGGTTCATCAACATTATCAAAAGACATAATGTTTTCTTCAAAATCGGTTTCAGGAACTATATTTACAGCTTCTGTATTAACATTATCAAGTGATATGGTTTCTTCGCTGAATTCTTCATCAGCAACTTCCATACCTGTTGTGTCAACGTCTTTTAAAGATATTGTTTCTTGTTCAATATTTATATTTTCAGGTTCTTCATTTAGCGGTTCAAGCTTGATATCATCTAATGAAATTTTATTATCAATTTTGTCAATAAAATCAGTAGGTTCTTTTTCTAAAGGAACTTCAACATCTTTTAATGAGATTGTTTCTTCGTGAATTTCTTCTTCATGATAATCAATGTTATCAAGCATTGATGTATCTATATCATCCAGAGATAAAGGTTCAGGAGCGGATGTATCCGTGCTGATTAAATCATTAGCAATTTCAATTCCTTTATCTATAATTTCCAAACCTGTATTTAAAGCTTCGGCTCCTGTTTCTGCTGCATTAATTGCGGTTTCTGCTGCTGCAATCCCTTCTGCCGCTGCTGCTACACCTGCACCAAGAGCTGC
>ERZ780023.5-NODE-5-length-75729-cov-6.21842_pt1 | contig 75729 bp, 73 predicted proteins | sample MGYA00511863_ERZ780023 | MGnify/ENA primary metagenome ERZ780023 (study PRJEB29588, sample SAMEA2162138) | human gut metagenome | biome: human gut; feature: human-associated habitat; material: faeces | place: Denmark | collected 2008/2010 ...
CAAGCGATTTTAGAGGGTTGTAAAAAGTATAAAATCTGTTATAATGGTGATATACTACATCACAATTATAATGGAGTTTTTATGAAAGGAATGAGAGCGTTTACTCTTGCTGAAGGTGCTACGCACTTAGCCAAGTCGAACAGTCAAAGCAAATATGCGTTTACTCTTGCAGAAGTATTAATTACACTTGGTATAATAGGCGTTGTTGCTGCTATGACTATGCCTGTTTTAATAGGTAACCACCAAAAGAGTGTTACTATTAATCGATTAAAAAAGGTTTATACTGTTTTAAATCAGGCTTACAAGTTGTCTGAAAATGAAAACGGTGAATATGCTTATTGGGCTAAAAAGGATGAAATAGGTGCAACAAACTACTTCAATAAGTATTGGAAGCCATATTTTAACGGCACAAGCGTTTGTACAACATATAAAGAGTGCGGTTATGCAGAGGAGTTTCCTTGGAAAACTCTTAAAGGTGACAGAAAAAATAGTGTTCAGGTTGTAGATAGTGCATCTGACAACAGAATTAGTTTTTTCTTAAATGACGGAACATTTGTATCGTTATCTGGTGCTATATATGTGGACATAAACGGACCGCAAAAGCCTAATATTTATGGAAAAGATTTTTTCGTATTTACGCATAATGAGCGCGGTGTACTTCCGGGACAATACAACAGTTCTGAAGAATTTATCAAGCAAAGATGCAGTAAAAGCCACAACTATGATGCAGGTACTTGTTCTGCAAGATTAATAATGATTGATAACTGGCAGATGACTGACGATTATCCGTGGTAGTTTAGTTAAATAATTTAATTAGTTTTTGTGTTATTGCGGTATTTCGGAATATCTGCATAAAATTTTGCTGCCTCAAAGTTTTCATATATTTTCTTCTATTCTTCTATCAATACCCTGTCGAGGCAAGCTTTCTGTGAGTACTGCCATTCTCGGAAGGTTATGCGTTTGACCTTGTAGCCTGAACGTTCCATTATTGCCTGCTTTTTCATATTAGATATGTGAGATTTAATCTTGTCCTCAACACCGTCAACTTCGATTACAAATTTATCGTCCACAACCAAATCTGCGCTTAAGCCTGCAATATCAGCACCTGCAACTACTTTGTGGTCAAGAGTTCTTATTTGTTCTGCAATTTCTCTTTCAAGCGGGTTTTTGTAGATGTTTTCATCGATTTCACCTGAAAGTAGTGCTTGTTTGCGGTTTTGATATTCCTGCATATAAGAAACGTAGTTTCTGAAATGTCCGTCAGGAAGCTCTCGAGGATTGCGTGAGATAAAGTTTATAACCTTGTTTCTTCCGCGTGTAATTGCAACGTTAAACAGGTTAGGTTTTTGCAGGAAAGTTAAGCTTTGCATGTAGCTGTTATCTGCAAAAGCCCACGAAATCAGCATAATATCGCGTTCATCACCCTGGAAGGTATGAGCTGTGCCGATTTCTATCTGGTGTTTTTTAATCATGTAATCTGATAGAACTTTTGAAACAGAAACTTTCAACTGTTCAACCTGTGCTCTGAAAGGTGAGATTATACCGACAGTTACGGGATTGTCAGGATTAACCCTTTCATCTTCTATGATTATTTCATGGAGTTTTTTTACAACCGCTTCGATTTCGGGTAAGTTTCTTGTTGCATCAAAGTCAACTTTTCCGTCAAGGACTTCAACCAGCTCAAGAACTTTATCGTCTGATTTGTCTTTTCTCATGACACGTATTCTGTCATTGTAAAATTCGTGATTTGAGAAGTTAATAATCGGCGGCAAGCTTCTGAAATGTTCGTCAAGCATAACAGAGTTCATAGAATAGTAGTCTGCAAGGTCGAACATTGAGTTTGTTCTGAAACGCCACATTAACTGGTATTTGTCAGGTATTCCATACTGGCTCAAAAAAGATTGTTCTTTTGCTTTTTCGAGGAATGACAGGTGAGGAAGCTGTTTGTCGTCTCCTACGATTACGGCTTTTTTAGCGCGGAAAAGTATAGGGAAACAGCTTGCGATGTCGCATTGAGAAGCTTCATCAATGATTGCAACGTCAAACAAACCGGGTTTCAGCGGTAATGAGTCTGATACTGCATAAGTTGTCACGCACCAGCAAGGGAAAGCTTCCAGCAGCGGTTTGAAATCTTCTTCTTCCAAAATATTTGTTTGAAGTCGTTTTCTGTTTGTAACAAGTGATTTTGCGTGTACCTTTAATCTTCTGCGTTTGTTTTCATCGCGCAAAAGACTTTTCAAAGCTTCACGGCGTTTGTTTTTCAGAATATTTGTCGCAAGAGTTTTTTGCTTGCGTTTCATTGTGCGGATTTGTTCTGAGAGCATGTGAAGATTGCCTGTTTTTTGAATATCTGCTTCAATTTTTCTTAAAGACCATTCAAGGTTTGCAAAATCAAGCTCCTGTTTCAGTTTTCCTAAAGTTTCGTAATTTACATCAAATTCTTTCAGGTTTAGGATTTTTTTCAGTTGTCCTAAGCTTGTGAAATTTGCAATTTTTGAGATAAATCCTGCTTTTTCCATGTTGCTTTCAAGAATTTTGATAATCCCTGCAACTATATCAATTTCGCCTTTTTTCAGACTTGTTTTGATAAATTCGCGTTTGCCGAGAAGTTTTTCCTGTTCTTCGACTTCAAGGAGCTTGTCGTGCCAGTCTTTTTCAAGCTTAATAATGGTTTCTGATTTGTTTTCCATATTTTTAAGCATATCGAGGTGGTCTTTCATATCTTTTGTATCGACAAGAAGAATATCTTCCACATCGTCATCAAGTTCACTGCTTTGTGAAAGCAGATTGTTTAATTCTTCGCTCAACTGTCTTTGATAATTCAGACGTCCTGCGCGAAGTGCCATATGGCTTGCGCCTAAATCGTTCAGGCGTTCTGCAACAACATCAACGGCTTTGTCCATACGAGATGCCACAAGAACGGTTTTTCCGTTAGCAACAAGGTGGGCAACAAGGTTAACTATGGTTTGCGATTTACCTGTTCCCGGAGGCCCTTGCACTGCAACGAATTTGCTGTTATCAATATTTTTTACAACCTGCAATTGGCTGTCACTCAATGACAACGGTGTAATCGGATAGAAATCCGTAATTTTATTCATATCTTTAAGCGGAACCGATTTTTCTTTGCTCTGTGCAAATTCTTCGTTAATAATGCTTAAAGCTGTTTCTCTGTAAATTCCTGACGGCTTTTCCGCGATTTGAGTAAGTTCATGGAGTACGCCTGCTGTGACAGATGGGCGTTTAGTCAGGATAATTGCGCTTTGATAAGTTACTGCAATTTTTTCAAGTTTAACCTTTTGTTTTTCCTGCTCAGCTTCTTCTTCCTCAATTATTTCATCAACGTTTTCAGCATCAATCTTTTCTTTGTAAAAATCTTTTGACTTGGAAACGTTATCGTCCTCTTTGTATTCCTCAATGTTTGAAGCAATTTCTATTTCAGGAACAAGTGATTTCAATGTTGTTAGGAAAATGTCGAGTTTTTCCTGCGTAATCGGTAAATCAGGAACTACGTCTAAAATTCCTTCAAGGAGCAAATCTACTTCGTCCTCATCATCGTTTTTGCGCATAAGTGCAGCAAGTGCGCCTGTATTCAGGGACAATACTTCATCAAGCGGAAAACAGTTGATATTAACCCCGTTTCGCTCAAGTTTACACGGCAGGTATAAAAGCGGGGTTAGAAATTCGTTCTGTTTTTTTGTTTTTGAACTTTTGCCGACAAGGAAAAGATAACCGTATATCAGGTATTTATCTTTCTGCCCCAAATCACTCTGTATCATCAACTCGGTAAGCTTTGGATTGCTTCCGTCAAGTGGAATGTATTCTGCGCCGGAAGAAAAAAGCTGTTCTTCCCCTTTTAAGAAAATCCATTTGTTATCTTTGTCCCCTTTCAGGTTTCTGAAAGTAGAGCTTTTAACCTCCTCACGCACGCAGTCGTGCAGATATTGGCTTAACTTTTTTATAAAACTGTTATTGAACGCTGAATTTATAGCTCTTGAAGCTTCTTGTAGCATGTGTTTACTCCTATTCCATTTTTAACCATTTTACGCTAAAATGGCTGTAATGAACATCATCAATATAAACGATACTTCTAACAAATTGTTTTACATCGGGGGCGTTGTCCGCGATGAACTTTTGGGAAGGAAATCTTTAGATATTGATATAACGTATGTTGGCAATGCGATTGAATATTGTGCGCGTTTTGGTAAAATTATACGTGAAAACCCTGACTTTGGAACTATTCGGGTTAACATAGGGGGACAGGAAGTTGATTTTGCATCAACACGTTCTGAAAGTTACCCGCGCAAAGGGCATCTTCCTGTGGTTGATAAAATCGGATGTTCGTTAAAAGAGGATGTTTTAAGGCGTGATTTTACGATAAACGCGCTTGCAAAATCAGTTACAACAGGCGAAATTATTGATTATACAGGCGGATTGGAAGATTTGAAGAACAAGAAACTTCGCGTATTGCATGACGAAAGCTTTGTTGACGATCCGACACGTATAATCAGAGGGCTGAAATTTTCAGTACGCTTTGGTTTTGAGCTTGACGAACACACAAGGATTTTGCAGGAAAAATATCTTTCAAACATAAATTATGACATGAGCTTTAAACGTGTAAAAAAAGAGCTTATTGAAACATTTAGCCTTAATTCGCAAAAGGTGTTTGAAATATTCATTAATGACGGGATTTATAAACTTGTAACCCCAAATGAGGTTAAGCTGCCAAAAGTTAATATTGAGAAGCTTGTAAATGATTATGCGGTTGAGCTTCCATGGATTGTCTATGCAGGTGTTCTCAGCGACTTATCACGTTTGCCTTTGACAAAGACGGAGCAGAAAATCCTTGATGATGTGCCTGAAAACATTTTGAAAACAGATTTTGAGCTTTATAAGGCATTTGAGAATTCACGAACTGAAACGGTCTTGCTCTACGCGATTTTGAAAGATGAAACAGGTGCAAGACATTACCTTGATGAGCTGAGAAATATAAAGATTTCTGTGACAGGAAAAGACTTGCAAAAACTCGGTATTAAACCGTCGCCGAAGTACAACGAAATTCTTGATGAAGTGTTAAGACAAAAGCTTAAAAACCCTTGCTTAACAATTGATGACGAGATTGCAGTTATTGCTGATTTATTTGCTTAACTACCTGTTTTATATAAGGCTTAATTCCGCGTGTAATTATCAAGTCAGGCTCTGACATTGTGAATTCATCCAAAACTATCACGCCTCTGCGTAAATCTCCGCTTTCAATATACAAAAGCCCGAGCATAACTTTGTTCAGCGGGTTTGTTTCGCTGCTGTATTCCTTAATCTTTGAAGAAACCAGTCCCAAAGCTTTGTAGCACTTGGCTAAGTCTTGATAATACTGGAAATTCAAACTGAATTGCTTTACTGCCTGTTCATAAGGATCACGCGCCCAATCAGGATAACCAATTTTCATATAAGCATCGCCGATGTTGTTATAGTAAGATGCTGTTGCCTGAGTGTCAGGGTTTAAGCTTATTGCAATTTTGAATTCCTGAATTGCTGCATAATAGCATCTTTCATTCATATAACGAAGACCTAAATTGTTGTGTATATATGCGTTTTTTGTTGCATCAATAGTGTACACTTCAGGTTTTTTATAACCTGAAGTGATAAAACTCAAAAATATTAATGATATTAATAACGCCTTTTTCATCTGTAAGTTATTTAATTAAAAATTACATTAAATCAATTTCAAGCCCTTCGTATGCAAGCACTGCACTGTCGCCTAAATCTTTATAATGTTCTTTAATTATATTTAATTTTTCATCGTTGTATTCAGGGTCAAGGTGGAAGAATACAAGCTTTTCAGCACCAACCTGATTTTTACATTCTATTGCCATATCAAAAGTTGAATGACCGTAACCCTGTTTTGGAACAAAAGAATTTAAATAATCTTCTGTTGTATATTGTGAATCGTGGATTAATAAATTACATCCGCGAGCAAAGTTTGCAAGTTTTTTATCTCCGCCCAAATAGCTTTCTTTGTCTGTTGCGTAAACCATGACTTTATCTTTATAAGAAATTTTATAAACATAAACGCCTTCCTGCGGATGCGCGTATGAGCGGTAACAGGTAATTAAAACGTCATCGCCCTCAGGTTTTTCATCATCGTTTTCAATTCTTTTTATAATTGGAGGTTCGCCGTGACGGAGTATTATTCCCTCAGTTTCATTTAAATCTCTAATATTTAAATTGCCTGCAATATCGCCTAAATCAAGAGGAAAAGATTTTCCGAATAAAAGATTTGCAAGCTCATCGGATAATGTTTCGTTGTAATTAACGTTTCCGAAAACATTTATTTCTGATGACGGAATATGCAAAGGTCTGAAGAATGTGAACCCCTGAATATGGTCCTGATGAATATGTGAAATCAATAAGGTAGCTTTAACAGGTGTTCTTTCCTGCTGAGTTAAACCCGATGCAATATATTTCTGCATAAGTTCGTTTCCGAGATTTATCAAACCTGTTCCTGCATCAAGAATTATAAGATGTCCGTTTACATTAACTTCTACGCAAGAGGTATTTCCCCCGTATTGTAAGAAATCTTTGTCAGCAATAGGATAACTTCCTCTTACGCCTCTGAATTTCACTTTAAACATTTATTTATCCTCATTTTTTAAGTACAAAAGTGCCGTTTTGGTCTTTTTCTTCACCTGTATAAATTGTTGAACCGAAAACAAGAAGTTTGGCAAGTTTTTGAATATCTTTTAATCTTGTTTCCTTGTTTTGTATATCAAATACAACCTTTGTTCTGTAATTTGTAACAGTAATCATTCTGAACGCATTAGGATAAGATACTAATGCAGGACAGCTTACATATAATATGTTATCTCTTTGAGTAATTTTTGCACCGTGATAATGACCTTGAAATACTGCAATAGGGTTTTTATATTTATTAAGGATTTCTTCCATTTTGTCAGCATCAAGAAGTCTGTGATTAGGGCTGTTGTATGGCTCTAAAACAGGTACGTGCATAAAAATTAAGATAACATCTTTTGATGAATTTTTTATTTCATTATCAAGCCACGCTAATTGTTGCTCACCCAGTCTGCCGTTTGAAGTCAGCCTGTCGCGGATAATTGTATCAAGCACAATAGCCTTGTATCCTTTTTGCGGCACAAATGAATAATATGATTTTTCAAATTTATGGTTTTTATTATATTCGTTAACAAGCTGCATATATAATGCAGGGGTTAAATATCCGCCTATACAGGTATCATGGTTGCCGAATGCAAAATACCAGGGTGCATTTAATTTAGTTGTATGAGGTAAAAATGCGCTCAATTCTTTTTCAAATGACTTGTCAATCTGGTCGCCCGTAAACATTACAAATGAAACATTAGGGGTTGAATTTATTTGGTCGATTACATCATCGAGTAGTTTTGGCGATTCTGCAATCATTTTAAATGTTGTATTATTTTGACCTGTATAAAAATGAACATCACTTACCTGTGCAAATTTCAGACTTGAAGCACTGTAACTTTGAAGTCCCCACAACATTGCCCCTGCAAGTAATATAGATACTGACCAGTTCTTAATTCTTGTCATTATAGTGTCCTTTTTGGTTATATGTCTTTTTCTTTTCATTGATTATCCAACTTAGTTTTTATCTCATTGTACGTTGAATTTAATGTTTTGTCGTCATCAGAGAGGATGATTGCTTTATCGAGATTCAACAGCGCGCTTGCGTAATTGTTCAATGCATAATCGCATAAACCCATGTATTTGTAAACTTCTGATGTCTGTATATTTCTTGAAAGAAGATTAAACTTATCTCTTGCTTCATCATAAGAACCTTTATGGTAAAGTATTTTTGCCTCAAGAAGAAGATAAGTTATATTTTCTTCTATTTCAAGTGCTCTTTTAATATTGCTTTCTGCATCGCTTATGCTGTTCATATTTAAATAAGCTTCAGCTTTTAAAGCGTAAGCTATATCGGATTCTTTGTTGTAAGTCTGATATTTGTTTAATGTTTGAACAGCTCCTGTATAATCACTGTTTAGAAATTGCACCTGAGCAATTCCAAGGTAAGTCTGTGAGTAATTTGGTTTCAATTTAGAAGCTTTTTGGTAATAATTCATTGCATTTTTTAAATCATTGTTTTTTCGGTAATATTCTGCCAAAAAATAGCAAGACCAAAAACTGTCGGAATCAGATGATAATGTTGAAAGTTGTTTTTGTAAATTTCCCTGTTTTTTATAAGAAACTGCCTGCTGTATAGTTTTATCGGAAGCTGAAAGGTATGATTTTGTGTTACTGTTTGTTACTCTTGAAATTGTATTTTTTAATTCTTTTACGTCTGAATTGTTTGGTTCAATTTGCAAAATCCTGTCAAGATAAACATTAGCATCGGAATATTTTCCGTAAATGCAATAATTAGTTGCAATATCCAAATAGTCTTCCGTGATTTCATTAGCAGATACGGCAATGCAAGGAAATATCAAACTTAATAAAAGCAATTTCTTCATAATTGAATTATATCATAATTTAGTCTAAATGTATGATAATATTAAAGCTGAAAAGAAATTATGCCGATATATTAATTATGAACTTTTTTGTAAACCCGTTAGATAAAGATAAAAATAATAAAAATATTGATGCTTTAGTCCCTACATACATAAAGCCTGATGGAACTAAGGTCATTGAAAAGCAAGAAGAATTAGGGCATTCTGTATACGAAATCAGCCCTGACGGCACTGTAATTATGCGGGGTTATAATAATCATGATATTATGATTTGCGATTATGTGCGCAGCAGAAACCTTGAAATAGGGCACCAATATGATAATACAGGTAAAATGTTTTATGAGTATAACAACTTATATGATGAACATAATGAACTTGCAAAAAAAATAGAAAAGAATTATACATATCACGACAACGGCAAAAAAAGTTCCGAAACTACAAATTTATCACCAAGCAATATTAAAACGATAATAAAATACGACATAAATGAAAATCGTATTGAAAAAACCGAACAGCGAGGCGCTGTCAAAACCTGGTTTGATATAAATGATAAGCCCATAAAACGCGAAATCGACAGAGGTTCAGGCGGAATTATAACGGAAGATTTAACAGGTAAATAAAAAAAAGAGCCGATATCGGCTCTTTTTTAAATGTTCATCACTTTCAAAATTTCTGTCATATCAGCTGATGTCTTTTTAACATCTGAATTAGAATACTTAATAGCGTTGTCAGGATCTTTTAAACCGTTTCCTGTTAAGATACAAACGATTTTTGAACCCTCTTTAACTTTATCCTTAAACTTAATTAAGCCTGCTACTGATGCGGCACTTGCGGGTTCTGCAAGAACACCTTCTGAAGATGCAATAAGTTTGTATGCTTTTACGATTTCTTCATCAGTTACAAAGTTAATCATACCGTTGCTTTCATCGCGTGCTGCTTCTGCCTGTTTCCAGCTTGCAGGATTTCCGATACGGATTGCTGTTGCAAGTGTTTCAGGTTTGAAAATTCTTTCGCCTTTTACAATTGCAGCTGCGCCTTCTGCTTCAAATCCCATCATCTTAGGCAGTGCAGGGATTTTTCCTGCCTGATACCATTCTTTGTAACCTTTCCAGTAAGCAGTAATATTTCCTGCGTTTCCAACAGGTATAAAGTGGTAATCAGGAGCTTGACCTAATGCGTTGCAAATTTCAAATGCACCTGTTTTTTGTCCTTCTATTCTGTAAGGGTTTACTGAATTTACAAGAGTAATCGGGTAGTTATCGGAAATTTTTCTAACCATTTCAAGTGCTTCGTCAAAGTTGCCTTGAATTGCAATAATTTCTGCGCCGTACATCATTGCTTGTGAAAGTTTTCCAAGTGCAATATAACCGTCAGGGATTAGAACAAAAGTTTTCATACCGGCTTTTGCACCGTATGCGGCTGCCGATGCTGACGTGTTTCCGGTAGAAGCGCAGATAATTGCGTTTGAACCCGCTTCTTTAGCTTTAGAAACTGCCATTGTCATACCGCGGTCTTTAAAACTTCCTGTCGGGTTGCAGCCTTCAAATTTCAAATAAATCTCAGCATCTAAACCTATTTTTTTAGCTAAATTTTCTGCTTTAATCAAAGGTGTGTTACCTTCGTTCAAAGTTATAACCGGAGTTTTGTCAGATACCGGTAAATACTCTCTGAATGTGTTCATTAATCCTTGGTAGTACATAATATCCTTTCTATACTTGAACTCTGATTAGGCTGTTCACTTTATTTCCGTCCTGTTCAATCAATTTAATCGCATTTTGCATATTCTTTTCTTTTACAAGTTCAGTGATTACCGTAATATTTGCGGTGTTATCATCTGAAACACAGCGCTGTACAATACTTGCAAGGCTAATATCGTTATCTGCGCAAATCGTACCGATTTTTCCGATTACACCTTTATTGTTTTTTGCATGGATTGACAGGTAATATTTGTTTGTTGTTTCTGAAATGTCTGTCATATTTGCGGTGGAGTTGTGTTTGCATCTCATCATCGGTAAAATGTATTCAGATTTACCGAGTTCTGCAGCGATTGCAAGAATATCACCTACAACAGAGCTTGCAGTCGGAAATTCTCCTGCGCCCGGACCTGAAAGTGTTATGCTTCCCACAGGGTGACCGCTCAATGAAACAGCGTTTGTTACGTAATCAATATGTGCAAGAGTTGATTTTTTAGAAACCAGCATAGGGTGAACTCTTACATCTGCATTATCGTTTTCATCCAAATGCGCTGATGCGATTAGTTTGATTTTGTAACCCAAATCGTTAGCAGCTTCCATATCTTCCGCGCGAATTTTTGTTATACCTTCTCTGTAAACGTTTTCAATTTTTATACGTTTTTGGAAAGTAATTGATGCAAGGGTTGCGATTTTGTATGCCGCATCATAGCCTTCAACATCTCCTGTCGGATCAGCTTCTGCGTAACCAAGTTCCTGCGCTTCTTTCAAGACATCGTTGTATGAAGCTTTTTGGACATCCATTTTGGTTAAAATATAGTTTGTGGTACCGTTTACGATTGCTTCAATATGGTTAATTTTATTACCTGCAAGAATTGTTTTTACAGGCATGATAATAGGAATACCGCCTGCTATTGCAGCTTCATAAAGAATTACTTTGTTGTATTTTTCTGCAATGTTGAATAATTCTTCTCCGCGTTTTGCCAGCAGTTCTTTGTTTGCGGTAACTATATGTTTGCCGTTTTTGATTGCTGTTGCAATTAAGTCAAATGCAGGGTCCAAACCGCCTACAAGTTCTGCAACAATATCAATTTCAGAATCGTTAACAACTTCATAAGCATTATCAGTAATGATAGAGTTATCAAGTCCTTCTATGTCACGTTTTTTGTTAATATTTCGCACTGCAATTTTTGTTATTTCTACGTTATCAAAAGACTTTAAAGTCTTGAATACTCCTGAGCCAACAGTGCCTAAACCAATTAATCCGATTTTAATTTTTTTATTCTTTTCCATAGTGCAATGATAACATAAACACTTATAAAAAACTATTTTATATCTCAAATCGTATTTGGTTAAACAGGATGTATTGTTTTTTGTGTTTAAAAATTTTAATTTTCAAAATTGTAAGCCCGAGAAATTTTATTTTTTTGATTTTTTCTGCATAATGTTCAAGGTTAATATTATTGAGTTTTAAAATTTTCATCATTTTTTCATTTGTATATTTGGCATCCTGAGTTTTTTTTGTTGATTTGCTTTTAACGATTGAATTCGGATTTGTCCAATAGTTATAATATGTGTCAGGCACAACCACAAGCCTTTTAAGCTTGGAGAGAGCCTCGCAGGTAAAGCACCTATCTTCAAAATATATTCCTGCTTCAAAATATAACGAAAATTGTTTAATTTTTTCCAGCCTGTATATTTTATTCCAAACATAGCATTTTTCAGGCACATCGCAAAGCACAAACTTCCTGTCAGTGTTTTCTGTAACCTCCTCCTCTTTTATTTTCAGATGATATTTCCATTTATAGCTTCTTACACGTTTTATGCCTGCTGATGCTATATCCGCATCATAGTTTTTAGCAGCATTGTATAGTTTTTCGAAAAAATCCAAATCAATCCAGTCATCAGAATCAACAAAGCCAATATATTCTCCCTTAGCATTATTAATGCCTGTATTTCTTGCACAGGAAAGTCCTGCATTTTTCTGGTTAATTATCTTAATACGACTGTCTTTTTCAGAGTAATCATTTAATATTGACATGCTGTTATCGGTAGAACCGTCGTTGATACAAATTATTTCAATATCTTTGAATGTTTGGTTAATTATACTCTCCAAACATTTTTCCAAAAATTTTTGAGTATTATATACGGGTACAATAACGCTAATTGCGGGCATGTTTACTAACCTCCATGTTGAAAAATTAAACTTTATTTCTAAATTACAACATGAAATTCTATATATAAATTAGAAAATAGTCAAGTTAATTCGTAAAGTTAGTTAGTAATAAATTTAAATTTAATTAATAAACTGTAAATGAGGATTAAATGATTAAACAGAAATTTGCAAGTAACCTGAGAAAAATAAGAAAATCGCGCAAACTGACACAAGAACAGCTTGCTGAACTTGTAGGGGTTGATTTTCGTTATATTTCTTTTCTTGAAAATGCAAAAAGCTTTCCCTCATGCGAACTTATAGAAAAATTTTCTGAAGCGTTGCATGTTAATTATTCAGACTTATTTTCGACTGAAGATGAACTATCAAAAAAGGAGCTTGAGAGTAGATTAATTGACATTATCAAGCTGCTTAACCAAAAAGACTTGAATACCCTTTATAAAATAGCGAAATACATAATATAATTTTATTTTTTGCTAAATAAACTTTTAATTTTAAAAATTATTTCTGCAATAAATTTAGCTAAAGAGAATGGTTCATCGGGCATCACAGGTTCTTTATCAAAGCTGAAAATATCATTTTCATCTTTTTTAAGGAAGATGCTTTCTTCCAAATATTTTTTTTCTTTCTTTTCTTCTTTTTCTCCCTGAGCCATGTAACCTAAGTTACCTGCACCGCCGTCATTTTGCATAGATGCGGCTGCTTTGATAACAGGTTTTGTACTCAAAACGTTTACATCGAAACTCATGACATTTTTCCCTTTATATTTTTCCCTTACTTATATAAAGTATTTTTCATGAAGAAATGTTACAAATTTAAGATGTTTGTAACAAAAAATTTACAATCTGTTATTCGCTGAATTTAATAATGCTCTGGCATTTAAATCCAATTTCAAATAAATCCCGTTTTCTTACGGCAGATGAAATATCAGGTCTGAATTCAGGAGTATTAGGAGTTAGAATAAATTCTACAATATTGTTATCTTCATCAAAATTTATTTTTATTTTCTTTACAAGATTTAGGTGCCCTCTGTCCAGGCCGTCGCAAATTTTTAGTATTCCTGCAAGACGTTTAACTTTTTTTCGGTCTTTTTTTTCAAGTGTATTATAAAATTCATGTTCTTCTTTATCGGGCAGACCGCCTCTGTGATATCTGCAAATACATCCTATAATTTTTGCATCGTGTTCGTTAAATCCTTCAAGCCCGTTTTCAATAACCATTCGCATACTATGTTTGTTATGACCTTTTGAATCAATATAATATCCTATATCATGCAATAAGGATGCTGCTTCCAGATATTTTCTATCTCTGTTTGACATTTCATATACTTTTTCGCTTACTTCATCAAAAACCATCATTGCAAGTCTTCTCACTTCTGTCGGGTGGGAAGTGATTTTGGAATACTTATTGAGCATTTGTTCAGCAGATAATTTCATAATTAATATATTAACTTTAGCAAAAAAATGGATTGCGCACAATATTTTTGCTATGATATAAATCGGTTATGGAAGATAAAAATACAAAAAATAATGAATTTAATATACCCTCAGATGTTTTGGATGAAATTCAGCAAAATATTACGAACATCATTGAAAGTTTTGACATCCCCGATGATAACAAAAATGATGTTATAAAAAAGATTAATTTTATGTACACTCAAACAAGGCAGTTATCAATTACTGACGGTTTGACAAACCTTTATAACAGAAGACATTTTGAGCTGACTTTTGATAGAGAATTCAAGCGTGCAAGACGTTATAAATCTGATTTAAGTATTGCGGTAATTGATATTGATTTGTTTAAATCATTTAATGATACATACGGTCATTCCTGCGGTGATTATGTGCTGAAAGAGCTGGCATATCTTCTTGTTGAAAATTTCCGCCAAACAGATATTATATTCAGATACGGCGGAGAGGAATTCGTAATTTTATTGACTGAAACTCCTCTTGAAAACGCAATGATACCATTGGAAAGATTACGCAGAGAAGTTGAAAATAACAATTTCAGATATAAAGGTCAAAATCTCAAGGTTACAATCAGCGGAGGAATTTCCTCTAACAATGATATTGAAAATCTTTGGGATATGTTTGACCTTGCCGATAAAGCTCTTTATAGTGCAAAGGAAAGCGGCAGAAACATGATTAAGCTGACAGGGCAATAGAAAAATCAGGTACTTTTATATAGGATTATTATTATGATAAAAAATGTTTTAAAATTATTTATGATGTTTATGTTACTTACAGGAGTTTGCTTTGCGCAGGATTTTGAAAAAGTTCATGCAGAACACATATTAGTAAAAACATCAGCAGAGGCAATTCAGATTAAAAAAGCAATTGATGACGGCGGAAATTTTGAATATTATGCCAAAGCATATTCTATTTGTCCGTCAGGTCAAAACGGCGGCGATCTTGGATACTTCGGCCGCGGTCAAATGGTAAAAGAGTTTGAAAAAGCTGCATTTGCATTGCCTGTGGGAGAGGTTTCAGAACCTGTATATACACAGTTCGGATGGCATTTGATAAAAGTCTTGGATAAACAGTAAAAAAAGAAGGTTGACTAAAAAGTCAAAATTTTATGATTTTCTGACTTTTTAGACAACCACTTAACTAAGCATTTAAAATCTTACAGGATAATCTTTTGGAATTTTCCATCCATTTTTTTGTATTAATGCGGTACAGTATATTTTACTTCCTGTTTTGCTGCATCCATACGATGTTTCTGTCCAATCTATATCTTCGTTTGAACTATTTATCCATTTGTATGGTTCTATACCTTTATTTTTATGATATTTCCATTTTTTATCATCTGAATTGGGATAAAATGCAAACATAAAGTTAATTTTACCATTTATTGTATTATTAGGATTATTTTGTTGGTTAAATATCTCATCTTTGTTTAATTTTTCGTAGTCTTTTCCATTCGGGAAAAAGTTATAAGTACTTCCTCCGCGTCTGATTATAACAACACTTCCGTCACTAAAATATGCAACAACATAATTATCCTGATTCTTTTCTATTTTCGTTGTATTTAAATATTTTGCCAAATATTTATTGTACCATTCTAAATTGTCAGCAATATCGTTATTATCGCTATCAGTACCATGCTCAATCGTCCATGTGGATTTATCGCCATTTTCAAGCTCAGATTGAGTTATAGCTTGATTCATAACAGAATAAAATTTAGCAAGCCTTGTTTCAACAACATTTTTTCTATGATTAGCAATTAAAACAGGCATCGTCATTGCTGCCACCACACCAATAATGCCGAGAGTTATCAAGACCTCAGCCAGAGTAAATGCAGTTTTTCTTAAATCGCAGTGATGCATAACATCACTATTATAACAGTATTTTTTACTTTTGTAAAGCCCTAAATCACTGAATAACCTAACCCCTCTTAATCCCTTGCAGTTTACGAGTTTTGCGGGGGGGGGGCAATCCTTAATGCTCTTGTATCAATCATTTTCATCCTCCTTTTTATAGCATGTTTGACATTTTTCGTGAAATTTTTTAATATCACCTCAGAAGCTTTTATTGACCGATTCTTATTGGTTCAGACTGACCTTGTGATGGCGGGTTTTGTTTGTTTTCATCCATCTTTTTTTGTAGCTTTTCTTGTTTTTTAATGTCTGCCTGAAGTTTTTTATTAATAGTAACTTCCCCTATCGGTTTACTGTATTTTTCAGGATTGATAGTGTTCATTCTTTCCCAGCATCCCGGAATATTTGTTTTTTCGTTACAAATGCAGTTTCTCCAGGTTACGCCTGTTTTCTTATCAAGTAATATTGTCATCATATTGCTTCCTGTGATAACTGCGTATCTGTCATTTGTGTTTTGATGTGCGAATTGAATCCACATTGATGCAAGCAGGATTACTCCAAGTGCGATTAAAATATTTTGTTTCATAAAACCCTCTCTATTGTTTACGTGATTAATTATAAACTTAAAGTCTAATATTATCAAGTTGTTTATTAGCTGTTTGAGTAATGAAAAACTTTTAGCAAAATTTTAAACTGGATATGTAGTAGAAAGGAATATGTTATGATTTTACTTTTAAGATGGATATTATTTGCAATAGCAATAATATTTGTAGCATGGCTTGTACCGGGAATTGGAGTTGAAAATTTCCAAAGCGCTATGCTCGTTACTGTAATCATGGCTCTTATAAATATATTTATAAGACCTTTGCTGATTCTTATCACTTTGCCGATTAACATATTAACACTTGGTATTTTGGGACTTATAATCAATGCATTGCTGTTTATGCTTGCGGGTTATATTGCACCGGGATTCTATGTGGACGGTTTTTTGGCAGCGTTTTTGGGGTCCATTGTTCTCTCGTTCTTAGGTTTAATTATAAACATGGTAACATTGAACAATGCAGATTAGAGAAAGCTCCTTTTTGGAGCTTTTTCTATTTATAAATTATATGTTATACTTGGCTTGGAGGTTTATATGACAGATTTTATGAAGGGCTTTGTATGGCACGATAACAAAACGGCTTCACTTGACAAAAGACCTGTCCCGCAGATTAAAGATAAAAGAGATGCAATTGTAAAAGTTACCATGTCTTCAATTTGTACAAGTGATTTGCATATAATACGAGGGTTTGTACCCAAAGCTGTTTCCGAAACAATATTGGGACATGAATTTGTCGGAGAAGTTGTGGATGTCGGAAGCGATATTAAAAATTTAAAAAAAGGTGACAGGGTTAGTGCCAACTGTGAAACTTTTTGCGGTCAGTGCTATTTTTGTAAGAGAGGTTTTATAAATAATTGTCTTTATGGAGGCTGGGAAATCGGCTGTACAATTGACGGCTGCCAGGCTGAATATGTAAGAGTGCCTTTTGCAGATACCGGACTTACAAAGCTTCCTGATAATGTGTCTTATGAAAATGCTTTATTTGTCGGTGATATTTTATCAAGCGGATATTGGGGCGCAGAGCTTTGTGAAATTCAAAAAGGTGATACTGTTGCAGTAATAGGTGCAGGACCGGTAGGATTATGCTCTATGATGAGTGCAAAACTTTTGGGCGCTGAAAAGATTATTGCGATTGATGTTGATGACACAAGATTAGAAATTGCAAAAAATCAAAATCTTGCAGATGTTGTTATTAATCCTTTAAATTCTGATGTAGAAAAAGAAGTTAAAGATTTAACCGAAAGACGGGGTGCGGATTCTGTAATAGAGGCTGCCGGAGGAAAAGATACATTCCAAACAGCGTGGAAAATAGCAAGAGCCAATGCGATTGTGGCGCTTGTAGCAATGTATGAAGAAAATCAGACTTTACCGCTTCCTGATATGTACGGAAAAAATCTTACTTTTAAAACAGGCGGTGTTGACGCTGTTAATTGTTCAAAACTTGTAGATTTAATATCAGAAAAGAAAATTAATACTGACTTTTTAATTACGCATAAATTTTCTCTTGATAATATTCAACAGGCATATAAATTATTTGAAAACAAATCGGATAATTGTTTAAAAATAGCAATTGTAAATTAAAAAAAGAGGGTAAATACCCTCTTTTTTTATCTCTTGAAATTCTCGTTATATAAATGATGTTTTAAAAATTTGCATATAACTTTATAAGCAGTTTTAGTTGCTCTGCTTTCTCTTAAACCGTTTAAAAGTAAAAAATCATGATGAATATTATTTATTCTAACGCAGACCGTTTCGACATCTGCTTCAATAAGTTTGCGTGCAAATGCTTCGCCCTCATCTCTGAGGACATCGTTTTCATCAGTGATAATTAATGTTGGAGGAAGATTTTCAAGATCTTCAATATCAGCTTTTAACGGTGAAGCGTAAATCTCTTTACGTTTGTGTTTATCAGGAATATATGCATCCCAGAACCACTCCATTGCTTTTTTAGTAAGCCATGGACCGTCTTTGAACAGGTCATAAGATTCTGTTTTCATTTCAGCATCTGTTACGGGGTAAATAAGGGCTAAACATTTTAATTCCGGGCCGCCTTCTTTGGATGATTTAATAGCCGCAGCTGCAGCCATATTTCCGCCTGCGCTGTCTCCGACAAGTGCAATATGGTCTGAATCAATATTGTATTCATCAGGGTTTTCTGACAAATATTTCAAGGCTCCGTAAATTTGATTAATCGCCGTAGGATACTGAGATTCAGGCGAACGTGAATAATTTACAAATGCAACAACTGATTTAGTATGGTTTGCAATAGTTTTAATTGTCATATCAAAAGCATCTGCATCTCCCAAAATCCAACCACCTCCGTGAGAATAAATTATTAGAGGGAGTTTTTCATCTTTATGTTTTTCAGGTCTTACAAGCCTTAAACTTATTGTACCTGCAATTTCACTGAAAATTTCAATATCCTGCAAATCAGCTTCAATACTCTGGTGGTATTTATATTGTAAATCCAATAAGAATTCTCTTGCTTCTTCAGGAGTCATTTCATATAAGGGCTTTCCTCCCTTTACTTCAAGTTCTTCATTAAACGTTTCTGTAACTTTATCTAAATATGGTTTTTTTGATGATGGTTCTTTCATGTTTACCTCCTGTAAATAATTTTGAAGTAAAGTCACGATTTTACCATTACCTTGTCAGACTGATTGAGAAGTTAATAAATGGCTTTAAGGTTTTATAATTAATTTAAATAATCTTAATAAATATGAAATGGTGCAATAGAAATTTTCCATAAACAGATAAATCATTGTTATGTTATGAAAAGAATAATTACTTTATTATTAACATTGCTGGTAGGAGTGGCTGTATACGCTTCTGATTGCGGGTGTGATGAACAGGTTATTGCACGTGAGCACATGTTCTGCGAAAAAGGTGCATTAACAGACAGTGTAACTGTAACTAATTTAAGAAATATAATCTGCAAAGGAAATGCCTTTAAAGTTGCATTTTCGTGCAAATTTTTATCAGAATGCTCAAAAGCAGGTGACAGAGTAAATTTTGATGTGCCCGAAGCAATTTATACACAGGAAGGCACTCTTTTAATTCCTGCCTGTTCAAAAGTTGTAGCAACTGTAATAAGGATAGAGAAACAGCGTGTTCCAAACAAAAATGCACGTGTTTATTTGAATTTTGAATGTTTGCTCCTCCCTGACGGTACAACAATTTCTATGTCTGCAAGACCTTTAACAAAAGATTCTTCGTTGAAAGAAGATGGCTGGCATACAGCAGGGAAATTAACTGCATATACATTAGGATTGGGTATAGTAGGTGCAGGCGCGGGTACAGGTTTTGCGTTTATCCCGAACCCTGCAAAGCTCGGAGTAGGCTATGCAATAGGTATTCCTGTCGGTACAACTGTTGGTTTAATTACAGGTTTAATAACTCCGGGTCTAAAATACCATGCAAAATCCGGAGAAAGAATTACTATAATTCTTTGTGAAGATTTGTCAGTGTGTAAGCAATGCCGGACCTGTCCTTAGTAAAATTTTGAATGTAAATAAATGTAAATGGATGTAAAAAGTAGTAATTTGTACTAGAATTCCTGCTAAACCTGATGCTACGTTAAAATATTATTTTCTTAATATATTTTATTTTTTATTATTTTGTATTAGTATGTAAATGAATTAAGAGTATATTGGATCTAAGTTGAGAAGAAATAAACTTAAAATTGCCGCTTTGGCTTATATTTGTTTATTATCTGCAGGTTTAAAAGTATCTGCGGCAGAAATTAATGTAAATGATTTTGATACACTTCAAAGCACAATTCAAAATGCTTCAAGCGGCTCCGTATTAAATATCACATTAACAGACAATATTCAGTCTGCTTCCGAAATTGTTACCCAAAAAGATTCTGAAGTTTCTATTAGCGGAGGAAAAACTTATTTAATAAATTCCGATGCTCTCAACCATAGAGGATTTAATGTAGTAAACGGTTCAACTCTTACAATTAGCAATACATCCATAAATAATTTTTTAATAAACCAAACTTCTGCATCACAAAGAGATAAAGGCGGTGCAATTTATGTAAGCGGTCAATTAGACATTAATAATACCGACTTTGTAAAAAATATTGCTTTAAACGGCGACCAGGCAAGCGGCACTGTTGTTATGGGCGGTGCTATATATGCTAAGCAGGGAACTGTAAATATAAACGGCGGACAATTCGATGAAAATGAAGCAAGACGAGGCGGTGCTATTGCAAGTGAAGATAATTCTTCTGCTATTTTCGTAATTGATAGTTCAGGATTTGTAGATAATAAAGCAGGATTTGCCGGAGGAGCTGTTTCAAACGGCGGTGTAATGTCAATTACGAATTCAAACTTTAAAGGTAATATTGCTGACTTTTCTGCTGATACTTTTGAAAACGGCGGCGGTGCTATCTCAAATACGGGTTCGCTATATCTTCTTGGAGGGAATACTTTCCAGCAAAACATTTCAGGAAGAAACGGCGGCGCTGTCTTAAACAGATCTAATTCAGGAAGTAATATTATTATTACTGATTATGCAGAGTTTTTCGGTAACGAAGCCAACGTTGATACAACTAAATTCGAGAAGACTCTTAATGGCGGCGGTGCTGTGTTTAACGGTAATAAAATGACTATCGGCGATAATGATTTGAATTCGAGAATTAATTTTACCTCTAACTCAACAACTGCAAGTGGTGGCGCTATATATAATAAAAAAGATATGGATATCAACGGTAAATTGTACTTCGCCACAAATTCAGCAGGATATAGCGGTGGGGCAATAGCTAATGCAGGTATATTAACATTAAACACCGGTACAAGTTTAGGTAAATTCCTGGAAAATACCTCAGGAGGTAACGGTGGCGCAATTGCCAATATTGGTACTCTTACTATTATCGGAGATACATCTTATGAAAGAAACTCAGCTGATATAAACGGCGGAGCGATTTATAATACTCAAAAATTAATAATTGACGGAACATCTAGTTTTGTTGATAACTCTAGTAATGGTAGCGGTGGCGCTATTTTCAATCAAGGTGAATTGACAATTTCAGGAACTGCAACTTTCCAAAATAATTCGTCAAATGGAAGCAACAGTGCTATGGCAGGCCAACCGGGCGGCGGTGCAATTTATAATTCTTCTATTTTAAATATTTCAGGTACCCGTAATGGTGATGTTTCAAGCGCTGATGCATCTATTCGTTTTTTAAATAACTCTGTTGCTAATACAAATAAAAGCAGTACAGGCGGTGCAATTCACGTTGGTGCAAATATGTATCTTACTGGAGCTGACTTTATAGGCAACAGTGCAGTAAGAGGCGGTGCAATCAGAGGTGAAGGCGGCGGAGCTGGCGATGATTTAATATTAAATGATGCAAAATTTTTAAATAATGCTGCCGAAAGATATGGTGGTGCAATATCATCAGCAGGAACAGCAAATATATATGTTTCAAATTCTTATTTTGAGGGAAACAAAGTCACTGATAAAACAAACGGCGGAATGGGCGGTGCTATAACCAACGGCGGTAATCTTACTATTTTGAACTCAACTTTCAAAAACAATTCTGCTGCAAATCACGGCGGTGCTGTAAGTTTCAACGGTAATAAACTTTCAATTCTTGCAGACGGTGCGGATACTGTTTTTACCGGCAATAATAATACAAACGAAGGTCTTTATATATACTCTACAACAAAACCTGTTATTAACTTTAATGCCGGTAACGGTTCTAACATTAGATTTGACGATAAAATAGTTTCAAGTGTTACACAAAATATAGATTTAAATAAAGACAATATTTATTACAACCATTTTGAAGATTTGCTTGCAGGTTTGCCGGCATCAACTTTAGCTCCTGTGAATGGCAATATTATTTTTAATAATAACTTAAAAAATGTTAATCTTACTTTGTATAACGGAACATTAAAAATTGGTGATGATTCAAGTATTTTAGCATCAGGTGAAAATTATTTTACAAATTCTTCATTAACTTTGAACGGCGGTACGCTTGATTTGGCTAACGGAAATATTGAATCAGGAGATAAATTAAAGTTAAATAATTTTGTTGTAAATGATGATTCTAATCTTCAGTTGGATGTTAACCTGAGCGCTAACGGCGGCAGCGGTGAAATTGATTACATCAATTCCGATATTACAGGAAGCGGAACTCTAACAATTGATAAAATTAATTTTGAAGGCGGTTTATCAGGTGACTTGGGTGTAAGTAAAGAACTTCAGTTTGCTAAAAGTAATTCTGTATCAACTTCATTATTAAACAGTTTACAAACTGTAATTACAAGTGATGCAGGATACGGTCTGGACTTAACAACCACTAACAGCGGTAAAGATACTCTTTCCGTAACAAAAGTTGTTAACAAAGGCGGTCTGCCAATTGCTGTTTCAATAGGTGACAAATTCGGTTCAGGCTCTAGTACGTATGTTTATTCCGCTACCAGTGATGAAACAATTGATGACTGGGCTATTGAATATTCGTATATTGATAACTCAGGAATTGTTCAAAGCACCACTGCATCAAATATATTAATGGGTAATGAACTTGTAATCAACGGAAACAGTTACAGTGTTATTACTACTGCCAGTGATTTAGCAGGTATAGTTTTGAACAACGGCCAAACATTATCTGTAAATAATGTTATGGGTTGGGAAGGTTTTGCCTCTGCAGTAATAAATAACGGCGGAACTGTTAATATTCAAAATTCTACATTTTCAAATAACGTATCTGCTTCCGGAAACGGTGGTGCTGTACAAAACCTTGCAAACGGAATTTTAAATATTAATAATTCAACATTTGAAAATAATTCTGCTGTACAAGGCGGTGCTATTTATAACGAGGGAACGGTTAATATTTCTGCTGACAATTCAACAGCAGTAGTGTTTTCAGGCAATTCTACCGATGTTCATAATGAAGGCGGTACATTAAATTTAACTGCCGATAAAACAAGTTCAATAACATTTAATGATAAGATTACAGGTAATAACGGTACTATAAATATTACCGCCTCAAATTTCGGAAGCATTATATTTAACAATACTGTATCAAATTCACTGCTGTCCTTGAACAGTGGAACTATGCAAATAGGAAAAGACACATCTCAACTGTCAGCAGGTGATAAATATTTTGATAACGTTGCATTAACCGTAAACGGCGGTACTTTAAGTCTTCAAAACGGTCAGATTGATACAATTGATGTCACTGATTTTATCGTGAATAATTCTTCTCAATTCCTTTTGGATATTAATTTAACAGCAAATCAACAATCAGATAAAATTAATGCAAATACAGCCGGCGGAAGCGGTACAATATGGATTGGACCGGTTAATATTACAGAGAAAATGGCTGATGGAACAACTTCTATTTATGCTGACTTTATAAACCAAAATGTAAGCACTGCAATTGAAGATGTAAATAAAACAATAACAGTTGACGGAGCTATTTATTCTGTTGATGTTGCAGGAAACAGAATTACTGTTGCAAAAGAAGGTGAATCAGGAGGTTTTGCTTATGAAGTTATAAATCCTGAGCCGATAGAAAGAACCTTTATTATAGGCTCCAATGATGTAACAGTAAACTCTTGGATTAACGGAGATAATAATCTTGCAGGTACGAGATTCCAAATAACAGGCGGCAGCAACGGAAATTCTCTTATCGGTTCTGATATAGAAGGTATAATTGTTAAAGCCGGTCAACAGCTTGATATTACAAGTGTATCATCTTATGAAGGTTTTAAAAGTGCTGCTGTAAATAATGGCGGTGTTGTTAACATATCAAGTACAAAATTCCAAAACAATAGCGGAGCGGAAAATGGCGGTGTAATTCGAAATAACAGCGGAACTGTTTCAATTGACGGCGGAAGTTCATTTATAAATAACAGTGCTGATGAAAACGGCGGCGCTATTTATAATAACGGAACACTTAATATCAATACTTTTGCCACTGCAGGAACTTTTGTAGGAGATATTGTTTTTGAAAATAATACTGCAAAACAAGGTTCTGATATTTATCAAACAGCATCAGGCATTACCAATATAACAGGAGATAATGGCGGCAAACTTACTCTAAACGGCGGCATAGCAGGTTTAGGTGTAATCAATAAAAGCGGAAACGGAACTCTGGTTCTTAACGGTGATAATTCAGCTTATAATGGAAAATTTATTCAGACAGGAGCTGTCAATGATGAGGGTGAAGCTGTCACAGGCGGTAAAACAACCGTAAACAGCGGAGCAAAATTCTTTAACGGTCAAACTACCATTACCGACAGTACTCTTGAATGGTTAACATCAGAAGATTTAGATTATACTCAAGCTCAAAAGCCAAAGTTAACAATAAACAGCGGTAATTTAATCGTAGGAAATTCAGCTAAACTTACAATTGATAACGGCGGCTCAATTGCTGACAGCGTTGCTGTTGAATTAAACGGAGATTTAATCTTAAAAGAAGATATGTCTGTTAGCGGTAATATTTCAGGCACCGGTAATCTTACAGCTGATAATATAGCTCTTATAGTTGAGGGCGACAATTCAGGATTTGACGGTAATTTTATACAAAATAAAGGTACAACTGATGTGAATGACGGAGGAACATTATTCAGTAATGTATCTTTAACAAGCAGTGTGCTTAACTTTAATGAAGGCTCAAAAGCTTCTTCAACATCTGTATTTAAATCAACTGATTCAACCGTATCTCTAATTTCAAATTCTGCAAATTCCGACACAATTTTGAATGCGGTTAAAAACGGAACAAACAGTAATTTAAATATCGTGATTGATAATACTGACACTGCTGAGGATTTGAATATCGACGGAACAAGCATTGCAGGGCTGACTTTCAAAAATACTTCTGAATACAGTGGAATTATCACAGGTGCAGGAAACATTAAAAACGAAGGTACTTTATCCGTAAAAGGTGATGAATCAGGGTTTACGGGTAAATTTACACAAACAGGAGCTTCTACAACTGTTGATAAAACAGGTAAAGTCTTTGGGGGCGATAAAAATATTCAGGCAGGAAGTTTGAATATTACAAGTTCTGATGTAATTGATTATACAAATGTACATTTATCAAGCGGAACCAAATTAAATCATACAACTGAAACAACAGCGCAAAATACTGTTTCTTCAAGTGTTGTGGATTTTGTTTCTGATGCACAGGGGGCTTCTGCTAACTTCTCTGCATCAGGTGTTACGGGTAATTATTTGATTACTGAAAATATTGATAACGGAAAGTCTAATACAATATCATTTTCAAACAGCAATGTAACTCTTGGAACTACGGATTTTACGGGTAATACTAATTATAACTTGACTGATTCTACTCTGGATTTATCTTCGGATAGTTCTCTTGATAACTATGAGTTTTCAAGTTTTACAACTTCAGGTACAAATAAACTAAACTTTAACGCTAATTTTGTGGATACTGCAGATCCGAATGTTAAAGCTCTTGAAACAGATACTTTGCATGTTGCATCAGGCAATGCGGAATTTGAAGTAGGAAAAGTTTTTATTTCAGGACAGGAAAACGGACAAGCTGAATATAATACAACTCAAAACGTGCTTTCAGGAAATGCTCATTTTTCTGATGACAAGCCTGGAGAAGTTGTTATTTCAACCGGAGCTACTACATCTTATGAATACGAAGTTACAGTTACTGATGATAAACAATCAATTCAGCTAAGTGCTACAGGTATTACTGACGAGAATTCATTGAATGATATGAATATACTTGAAGGTAACAGATTTTTCCAATTCTCTATAGGTGATACTTCCGAATATCATATAGGACAGTCATTAGATGCTACTGCAGAAGGTGACTTTTATATTTCAGGACGTTCTGAGAATGCGGCAGACAGTGTCCTTTCCGGAGCAATCATAGACAGCACAGGGGCTTTGACAGGTGATAACGGCAGTTTATTTAATATAGCAGACAGTGTTAAAGCAAATCTTGAATTTTCCGATTTAACAATTCAGGATGCATATAAAAACGGCAACGGGTCTGTTATAGAAAATAACAGTAAAGATGCAGTTATAACTTTGGATAATACAATTATCAAAAACAACTCATCAACAGGCAGCGGCGGTGCAATTTATAATGACGGCGGAAAAATTATTATAACTGATACAACTTTTACAAATAACAAAGCCGATGTCGGGGGGGGGGCAATATTTAATGCTTCGGGTGAATTATCACTTAATAACGTTACTTTCAATGCCGCAAATCAAACAACGGGTGCTAAAAATGATATTTATAATGCAGGAAGCATTGTAACATCAGGGAAAAATACATTTGCAAGTGATATTACCAATGACGGAAGCTTGAGTTTTGCAGGAACAAACAACGTATCAGGAAATATTATCGGTGCTGACACAGGTAATATTACAAATACAGGAATACTAAATCTTAAAGGTGATAATTCAGGATATAAAGGTACGTTTACTCAAACTGCGGGTACAACTACAGTTAATGATAAATTCTTTAGCGGAACCAGCACAATAAGTAACGGAACTTTAAACTGGTATACATCAAAAGATTTGCCTTCTGACGGAACATTAATTGTTCAAAACGGAAGATTTAATATAGGAAAAGACGGCTTAATGGCTGTTCTTACATTGAAAGCAGGAAGCTCATTAGCCGATAAGTCAGCAGTAACATTAAACAAAGATGCAAAATTAAATATTGAAGGTGCTGATGTTTCATTAAATAATAATGATAACTGGGCAGGTAAGATTACTTTATCTGACGGAAATTTAACATTAAACGGTTTAAGCTCAAACGGTATTATTACGGCAGAAGGCGGAAACCTTAATTTAAATTCAGGCAATTTGTATATCGCATCCAAAAGCTTGATAGCAGGTGACGGAAATAATCCTGCAGTAACAATTGCCGATAATGCTAATTTAAATATTGCAGGCGGAAATGTTACTTTGAATTCTAACGATACCTGGAAGGGTAACGTTAATATGGTTTCAGGTGAATTAAATATTGATAATATCTCTGAAAACGGTAAAATTCAGGCTGTCGGCGGTGATTTAAATATTAATAACGGAACGCTGACTGTTGAAAACGGTTCATTTATTACATCAGAAGTAAATGCATATATTGACAGTAATTCAACAATAGATATTAAAGATAAAGGTATCGTAAATATTAATGACGGTGATTCATGGAACGGTACTATAGCTTTAAATGGCGGTGTCTTGAATTACGGCACAACAAACAGCGGAACTCTTGCTGCTTCAACAGGTGATTTAAACTTATTAAGCGGTTCAATTTTAAATATCCAAACTCCAAGTCAGGTTGCCAATGAAGTTAATGTTGATATCCAAAAAGGTGCAACGGTAAATTTAATTAATAACAGCATATTCAACCTTGACAGTAAAGATAAATGGAACGGTATGATTAACAATGACGGCGGAAAATTGTTAACTGACGGACTTGTTAACCAAGGCGGCGGAGGCTTACAGCAAATAAGCGGAGAATCTGTATTTGATAACAATTCACACATTTCAATTACAGATGCTGACAGCTACATTCAGGGCGGAAAAGTTTCCATATTAAATAATTCAAGCTTGTATATGGGGCCTAATGTTGAATATGAACTTCAAACTAATGAATTATTAATGAGCAATAATTCCTCATTATATCTTATCAATAACGTATTGGAAGAGCCTGAAACCGATATTATGACAGTCAACGGGCTAAACAATGTTACGATTGATATTGCACCGAGAGGATGGGATAACGATAAATTTATTATTGACAGCCTAAAATCAGACAGTTCAGGTATATTAAATATTTCAGACTTCAACTTTATCGGTCTTGCACCGATTGACAGGCATATAATGCTTCAAGTGTTTGATGCAGACAGCATTAAGGATGTAAATTTCACAGCAACGGATAAAGAAATATTTACGCCAATCGGCTGGTATAATTTAAGACCGGCAGGCGGCGGTTATTATACATCAAATCTTACACGTTATAATCCTCAAGTATTTAGAGGTCAGGTTGCAACATTGGCAATGTATAACAACCAGCTTGTAATTGATGATATGCTGCTTAATCACGTAAGTCTTCAAAGCGAGAGATTTTTGGCGCAGGGACAAGATGTAAACAAATATGCCGCAGTGCTTCCTCAGTTCGCTCCTTATCAGTATAAAAAAGAAGACGGAGGTCTGTGGTTCAAATCATATGCAACATTTGAAACTCTGTCTATGACACATAACCTTAATGTCGGAAACAATGCTTACGGATACTTAATGGGTGCCGACTTCCCGGCAGTTGATTTGAAAAACGGCTGGAAATTCCTCCCTACGGCATATATAGCATATAACGGCGGTCATCAGTATTTCAATCAGGTAAGTATGTATCAAAACGGCGGACAGGGCGGTTTTATGGGAACATTTATGAAAAATGATTTCATAGGTTCAATACTTGCTTACGGCGGTGGATATTTTAATGAAATGAACGTTGCAGGTTACACTGATAATACTGGAAACTGGTTTGCAGGTACTGCTGCAAAACTTGCTTACAATATACATGCAACAAAACATTTTACAATTCAGCCGACAGCATTTGTTTCTTATAACATATTCGGGAAACAAAACTGGGGTACTGACTTTGGTGCTATGAGTATGAATTCCGGTTACTTAAACGGCGTAAACGTAGCACCGGGATTGAACCTTATTTATGCAAGAGAAACCTGGAGCTTGTATGGAACTCTTCAATATATATTTAATATAAATGATCAGATAGTAGGACGCGCAGGTAATGTAAATTTAAGTAATATTGAAATGCGTCACGGATATCTACAATACGGTATAGGTGCCACTAAAACTTGGAAAGACAGATTGAATGCTTATCTTCAAATAACAATAAGAAATGGCGGAAGAACAGGTATCGGATTCCAGTTAGGAGCACAATACTTATTTGACTGGTACAATCCTAAATCAAACAAAAATTCTCAAAAAAATTCTCAAACTCCTGCCAAAAAGGTTCTTAAAACAATGAGATAAATAAAATCCTTTTTCTAGTCATCAGTATTCATTTGTACCATTAAATATATTAATGATTATTTATTTAATACCTCAAATGGTAATGAAAAATATGCTGATAATATTTATATTTAAAATTATGCTAAAAGCAGCAAAATATTAAGGAGAAAATTATGAATATGTTTTGTTTTCAATGTGAGCAAACAGCAAAAGGCGAAGCATGTACAGTTCAGGGTGTGTGTGGTAAAAAAGCAGACATTGCCAATCTTCAGGATGAACTTACTAGCAGCTTGATAGAACTTGCCAATTGCGGTGAAAAAAATGATAAGAATACTGAATTACTTATTGACGGATTGTTTATAACAATTACCAATGTTAATTTTGATAATGAATCAATTAAAAACTTTTTAAATGAAGTAAAGAGTCAAAAAAAATGTAATAATGATTTTAGCATACAAAGTGTATGGGATTGCGATGAAGATATCAGAAGTTTAAAATCACTTGTACTTTTCGGCTTGAAAGGTATGGCTGCGTATGCTCACCATGCAAGAGTTTTAGGCTATAAAGACGAGGATGTTGATAACTTCTTATACGAAGCGCTTCAAGCAATTGCTAATAAAAATACAGTTGATGAGCTTCTGCCTCTTGTTTTAAAAACAGGCGAAATTAACTTAAAATGTATGGAACTCTTGGATAGAGCAAATACAGAAACTTATGGTAATCCTGTGCCTGTAAAAGTAACAACAAATATTGAAAAAGGTCCGTTTATTGTTGTAACGGGACACGACCTTCATGACCTGGCGCTTCTGCTGGAACAAACAAAAGACAAGGGGATTAACATATATACTCATGGAGAAATGCTCCCTTGTCATGCTTATCCCGAACTTAAAAAATATCCTCATCTGAAAGGAAATTTTGGTACAGCATGGCAAAACCAGCAGGTTGAATTTGATAATATTCCTGCGCCGATTCTTTTTACGACTAATTGTATAATGCCTGTCAAAGACAGTTACAAAGACCGTGTATTTACAACATCGGTAGTTGCTTATCCCGAATGTTCGCACATTGGAGAAAGCAAAGATTTTACTCCCGTAATTGAAAAAGCTTTAGAACTTGGGGGTTACAGTGAAGACAGACATATGACCGGAATCAACGGCGGCGATGTTTTAACTGTCGGATTTGGACATAATACTGTGCTGTCTGTGGCTGACAAAGTTATTAATGCCGTAAATTCAGGTGATTTGAAACATATTTTTCTTGTAGGCGGATGCGATGGCGCAAAGCCGGGAAGAAATTATTATACCGAATTTGTAAAACAAACTCCTAAAGATACGCTTGTATTGACATTAGCTTGCGGAAAATTCAGGTTCAATGATATTGATTTGGGAAATATAGGTGATATACCGAGGCTTCTCGATATGGGACAATGCAATGATGCATACAGCGCAATTAAAGTCGCAATTGAACTTTCAAAGGCTTTTAATTGTTCTGTAAATGAACTTCCGCTTTCACTTGTCTTATCATGGTATGAACAAAAAGCTGTCTGTATATTGCTTACTCTGCTTTATTTGGGTATAGAAAATATACGTTTAGGACCAACTTTGCCGGCATTTGTGTCACCAAATGTTTTAAATATACTTGTAGATAAATTTAAAATAAAACCAATAACTTCGCCTGATGAAGATTTAAAGTCAATAATAGGTTAAAAAAAGAGGCTGTATAGCCTCTTTTAAAATATACAATAAAGTTATTGACTGATAGCTGCTATCAAGTAGTAAAATAATAATATTATAAAAATCAAGGAGAATAATAATGAAAAGCTCATTATTTAAAATTTTTTTGGCATTATTGTTAGTTGGAGGAAATGTAACTATGGCACAAGATTTTAACCAGCCTTTTAACGAAGGAGAAATCACCCCTTACAGTAAATATTTTACCGGTGAAACTCATTTGAATATGCTGTGTTTAAAAGATGATATTTGGAATTTATCAATGTGCACCGTTTATTGGATTTCCAAAGACTTAGAATGCATTGGTCATATTAAATGAAACATTTAAATAAAGAGGTGACAAAACGCCGTTAAAGTCAACTGCAACTGTTGAAGAAAATGAGCGTTATGAAAAAGGTTTTGCTATTCAAAATCCATTTGTATGGAGATGAAATAGAAAAAGCTCTATCGGGATTACCTGATGATATGGGAAAAGACGTATCCGGATTTTTGACTGAAGTATGTTTCGGGGATTTTTATACCAGAGGCGGTCTTGATATAAAAACAAGAGAACTGTTAGTAATAAGTATATTGGTTACAACAGGAAATACAAACACTTTGAAAAGCCATATAGAAGGTAATCTTAAAGTCGGTAACACTAAATAAGATATAACCGCTGCATTTACAGTGGATGCTGTATGAAGTTTTCCCGAACACGATAAGCGCTTTAAAGGCTGCAAAAGAAGTATTTTCAAAATAATGAGAAATTTAAAATAATTTTTGGTGACTAAAAAAAGAGGATTAGGAAAAATCCTATCCTCTTTTTATTTACCCTGGATGCGATTCGAACGCATGACCTACCGCTTAGAAGGCGGTTGCTCTATCCAGCTGAGCTACCAGGGCTTGGATCCAGAGGGTTTAGACAAGCGTTTGGTTTTTGGGGTACCTGTATAATCCCTCATACGTTTTATGCTATCATAAAAAAAATTTTTGGCAAGAAGTTTTTTACAATTTATTTTATAATATAACTTCTTCTTTTTTGTCATATTCTTTTGTAAATGCATATTTATAAAGCATTATAAAGAACAAAATAAACATTATTACAATAAAGACATTCACGGATATTGGAAAGACTTTAAAATCTTGAAAAATATTTGCCCAATCATTTTTTTCTGGCCAAATATATGCGATTACAAATGGCAGTGCACTGATTTGCCAGAATAGTTTTGGCAGAATCCTTTTGCCGAATGTTATTCCTGTTAAAAATATTATTGAGTATATATAACAAAGGATTGTTAAAATATCCCAGCTTGTAGTGCCTTCAAAATCAGTGAATGCTTCATAAAGGTTAGCTATAAAATATGGAATATAAAAACAAATTAATGAAAATAATGCAAATATGTTGAAAAAACGGTTGTTGGCTTCAGTGTAGAAGCTGTAATTTTTGTACAATCTATAAAAAGCAAAATATACAGGTGAAAGAACAATAAAGAATAAGATTGTACAAATTATAAATGTTAAAAGAGCAGCTATTTGTTCTGTTGTAGTGTTTCTTACTGAATCATTATTAAGCATTATAGCCATAGGAGTTAATATGTTTGTTAGAACTAATGCAGCGAGCGATATATTTATGAATTTTTTTGAGCAGGTTTTTAGTTTAGCAGCAAGCGTATAAAACAGTGCGAATACGCTAAACCCGAAAATAAATACACCTATTGTTATTAATCCTAACGTTTCGGAAATATTTAGTGATGAATTTGTACTTTCACCCATTGCAAATTTAAAATTTATTCCAAACAAGGCAAGTGAGTACAATGCAAAAACAAATTTCCAAAACATAATATTTCTCCTAAATTCGAATAAATTTTATCATTTTAATTCATATTAAGCAATCCACTTAAAAAATGATATTATTTTTTACAACTGTTTTTGTTTAATATATAATTTTCTTATAACGTATTAAATAAAAGGAAATATAGATTATGCTAACCGGAAACCAAGTAAGAAAATTATATCTTGACTATTTTAAAGATAAACATCAACATACAATTGTAGAAAGTTCAAGTCTTGTACCTGATAATCCGACTGTATTGTTAACAACTGCGGGAATGCTTCAATTTTTACCTATATTTTTGGGTATTACAAAATCGCCTTACAATCCTGCCCGTGCAACTTCTTGCCAAAAATGCGCAAGAGCGGGCGGTAAAGACAGTGATATTGAAAACGTAGGAAGAACACCTCGCCACCACACATTCTTTGAAATGCTGGGTAATTTCTCATTTGGCGACTATTATAAAAAAGAAATCATTCCCTGGGCTTGGGAATTTGTTACGGAAGTTTTGAAGCTTGATAAGGACAGACTTTGGATTACAATTTTTGAAACAGATGATGAAGCTTACGAAATTTGGAGAAGCGTAGGAGTTCCTGCAGAGCGTATTAAGCGCAAAGGCAAAAAAGATAACTTCTGGGGACCTCCGGGAGCATCAGGATCTTGCGGACCTTGTTCTGAAATCCATTATGATTTAGGCGAAGACTTAAAATGTTCTGACGATTGCGGAATTGATACCTGTGAATGCGACAGATGGGTTGAGATTTGGAACCTTGTATTTACAGAGTTGTATCAGGACGAAGAGGGCAACCAATCTCCGCTTGAAAGCAAAAATGTTGATACAGGTATGGGCTTGGAACGTATTACAATGGTTTGTCAGGGTGTTCGTTCAACTTTTGAAACAGACCTGTTAAAGCCAATTATGGATAAAGTTTCCGAGATGAGCGGAGTTCCTTATAAAAAATCTGAAAAAACAGACGTTTCTTTAAGAATTATCACAGACCATGCAAGATGTGTTTCTTTCTTGATTTCTGACGGTGTAATTCCGGGTAACGAAGGAAGAAGTTATGTTTTGAGAATGATTTTAAGACGTGCGTTACGTCACGGAAAAATTCTCGGAATGGATTTGCCGTTCTTGTATAAGCTTGTTGATACTGTTGTTGAACATTACGGCGAAGCTTATCCTGATTTGGTTAAGAATAAGGCAAAAATTATTGATACGATTAAAAAAGAAGAAGAACGTTTTGCAAAAACTCTTGACAGAGGCTACAAAATGCTTGACGAATTCATTGCAGATAAAAAAGATATTGACGGTGAAAGTGCGTTTAGACTGTATGATACCTTTGGCTTCCCGTTTGAATTGACACGTGAAATCGCTGAAGAAAACGGTTTGAAAGTCGATGAAGAAGGCTATAAAACTGCAATGCAGGAGCAAAAAGACAGAGCAAAAGCTGCAACTGCAAAAATCAGTGTTACAGGTGATATTAAATATGCTAAAGTTGAAGATGAAGTAGGTTCTACTGAGTTTGTCGGATACACCGAAAACGAATGTGATGCAAAAATTCTTGCAACAATAGAGGGTGACGGATACGTTGATATTGTATTGGATAAAACACCTTTCTATGCAGAATGCGGTGGTCAGACAGGTGACAGCGGATATATTGAAAATGAAAGTTTGAAAGCTGAAGTTTTGACAACTTTCAAGGTTAATAAGCTTTTTGTTCACCGTTCAAAAGTTATTAACGGCGAGATTACTATCGGAGAAAAAGTTCACGCTAAAATTGATGTTGAAAGACGTGAAGAAATAAGACTTCACCACTCATCAGCCCACCTGTTACAGGCAGCTTTGACAAAAGTTTTGGGTGATGAAGTGCATCAGGCTGGTTCTCAGGTTGAAGAAAACAGAATGCGTTTTGACTTTACGTTTTCACGAGCAATGACACCTGATGAGATTTTCAAAGCAGAAGATATTGTTAACTCATGGATTTCTCAAGGTTTGGATGTTACAACTCAGGAGATGGACATTGAACAGGCAAAACTTACAGGAGCTGTTGCGCTGTTTGGTGAAAAATACGAAGATGTTGTAAGAGTTGTTTCTATGGGAACACCAACACAGTGTATTTCAAAAGAATTTTGTGCAGGTACACATGCGAGAAATACGAGAGATTTGCGTTTGTTTAAAATAGTTTCTGAAGGTGCGATTTCAGCAGGTACAAGACGTATTGAAGTCGTTGTTTCAAAAGCTGCATTTGAATTTATGAATGCGAAAGTTAAAGAAATGGACAAATTGTCATTGATGTTTAAGGTTCATTATGATGAAGTAATGGAGCGTATTGAAAAGTTACAGGAAGAAAACAAAGAGCTTCAAAAACATCTTGCAAACGCTCAGGAAGAAAATGCAAGAGCGAAATTCTCAACATTCTTGTCGCGTGCAGAGGATATTGATGGCGGTAAATTGTTTATTTCTAAGATAGAAGAATTTGACTCTAAGGCTGTAAAAGCAGGTGTTGAACTTCTTGCTAAGAAGCTTGGTGAAAGCATCATTGTTCTTGTTTCAGGCAATATGGTAATCGCGAGCGTAACCGACGGATTTATCAAAAAGGGTTACAATGCGGGAAAAATCGTCGGTGAAATCGCAAGAGCAACCGGCGCAAACGGCGGCGGACGTCCAAACTTTGCACAGGGCGGAGTTAAGGACAAATCACAACTGACAGAAATACTTGCAAAAGTAGAAGAAGAATTAAAGTCAGTGAAAGTTTAAAAAAGCGGGGATTTAACCCCCGTTTTTTTTATTTTCGTACTCAATGTTAACAACTTCACATGTATCAAGTTCACAGTATAACTTATCAGACAGTTGTAAAATATGTTTTATAACAATTAATATTTTATCCATATCTCCCTCCGAATAATATTTATCACAAAATGTTTTTAATACTACAATGAAGCAGTTTAGCTGGTGCATTAACAGCTGTGCATTTTTTTTGTTGAACTGATGTTCTTCTTCAAAAGATTTTGTTTCATTCATAATAAATTCTCCAATTGACTAATGGTCGTTAATAGTTGACTTTTATTCAATTATAAATTATTGATTATAGTTTGTCAATAGTCTATTATATTTGGTATAATGACAGATGAAACAAATAAAATACATATTAAAATAGGTCTTAAAATAAAACTGGAAAGGGCAAAGAGAAAACTTTCACAGGAAAAACTTGCAGAGCTGGCTGATTTGAGTAAAACACATGTAGGAGATATTGAACGGGGAACTACTATCCCAACAATTGAAACTCTTAATAGAATTGCAAATGCTTTAGATATTACACTTGTTGAATTAGTTGATGTCTCAAAAGTTGATTTATAGGAAATAAGCCGGATTGCTCACCAACGATAGGAGAAATTATGACAGTATTGAAAATAGAACGATTAGCGCACAACAAATTTCTTCCCGAATATAAAACCGAAGGCGCGGCAGGAATGGATTTGTGCGCGGCTATATCAGAACCTGTTACATTAAAGCCGCTTGAAAGAGCGTTAATTCCAACAGGATTAAAAATCGAACTTGAACACGGATATGAAGCTCAAATCAGACCGCGCTCGGGATTGTCAATTAAACATGGTATTACTCTTATAAACTGTGTCGGCACAATCGATGAGGATTACAGGGGCGAGGTTTGCGTGCCTGTTGTTAATCTTTCTAATGAAACTTATTCAATTCAGCCTGATGAAAGAATTGCGCAAATGATTATTGCAAGAGTTGAACAGGCTGAAATTAAAGTTGCTGTCGAGCTTACTGAAACTTCTCGCGGAGATGGCGGATTCGGTTCTACCGGAAAATGAAATACTTAAAATATTCTCTGCCTTTATTGTTTATTCTTGCTGTTGAACTTTTGGTAAGGTTCAGCCATAATTCGATTTGCTTGTGGAAAATTTTTACAGGACATGAATGCTGGGGATGCGGAATTACAAGAGCATTCGATGCATTGTTTCATTTGCAGTTTCAAAAAGCTTTTGAGCTTAACCATTTTATAATTCTTGTTGCACCTTTAATGTTATATTTATGGTTCAAACTAATATTATTAGACGATACGAAATCATAAAGACTTTGGTAATATTTTGGTGTTAACAAAATGAAAGGATGATTATATGTCAAATGAAGGAACAGGAATGGTTGGTAACAAATCCTATACCGCTGCTTTATTATTGTCGTTTTTCTTAGGCGGTTTTGGTATTCACAGATTTTACACAGGCTATATCGGATTAGGTATTTTGCAGCTTTTAACAGCAGGCGGATGCGGAATCTGGGCATTAATTGACTTTGTAAGCATTTGTTTTGGCAAATATAAAGATGCACAAGGCAATGAATTGGCTGATTACAATCCTCAGCTTGGAAAAATTATGTTTGGTGTATGGGTAGTATTATTTATATTAGGTGTTATTTATAATATCAGTGTTACATCAGCTATTTTAAATTCTGCACATTAATATAAATTCTTATAAAAAAAAGAACCTTAGAAATAAGGTTCTTTTTTTACACTTTTTTTTTAATTAACATTCACGAGAAAAAGAGAGGAAAATAATATTTTATTTTTTGCCTTTGAAAACTGATATATCTGATAAATCTTTTAAGGCAAAATTGGTATTTACATCGAAAATTGCGTTAGGATTTTGATTTTCTGCATTTTTAAGTTTTGTCCAATAGTCAGGATCCAGCTGCGGGCGTCCTTTAGGTAATTCACTATTAAATTCAACCATACATATATTCCTTTGCTTATTATTCTTAACGTCAAACAAGAAAAAAAACTTTAGGATTTCTCTGTTTTTATTAAGAATTTGTTACACTCGTTTTATTGTTAATAACATATCATTAGGTATATAAAAATCTTTTACTCCGTAATTTGCATTAATGAATAAAAATTCCAAAACTTCTCCTGGTTCAACACCAAGATTTTCAAAAGGAATGCTTATATCTACAACCTTGTCATACACAGCTTTAATTTCTTTTGATGAAGTAACTGCCCACAGATTATTAGGAATTGCTTTTACCAATCTTACAAGATTAATTTCACCGTCATAAATTGAAATTTGCATTTCATTATGGAATTTTTCTTTTGAAATCGGCAAAAGGCTTTCAGTTTTTTGAATAATTCTTATTGGAGAAAGCGACTGCTTACGGCTTTGATTTCTCATATAAACGTACATCTGATTTACTCTTTTGGACATAGAAGGAGTATCTTTCAGATATTCGTTTATATAAAATCTCAAGTATAAATTGTCTTTGTCATATCCAAAGCAGATTTTGTCGTAAAATTTGTCTTCTTTAAGCACAGGTCCGTCAGGGATTTTGATGCAGCCTGCATTCAACCAGTTTTCATCATCTTTTTCTTTTCCGTCCATAACAGGTGTAAATTCGCCTTTAGGATATCTGGAAGGTTTTGTAATAGCTGAAAGTAAAGGCGTGTCAAGATATTGCGGCACTTCAAGCCCTAAGAATAAATAAATATTTTTCAAATGTTCTCTAAATATATAATCAAAAATATTATCCCGGCCTGAATCGTTTGGCTCACCGTACCACCAGAACCAGTCGCTGCCTTCACATATAAACAGCTCTCGTCTTGCTGCTTCAATGTTAGGGTTTAGCGGATTTTGTTTTACGTAAGCCGAAAAATCATCGCGGACCTGTTTTAAATATGTCCAGGCAAGGTTTTTTAAAGGTTCGTCAATCCACAACTTAAAGTTTCTATTAACCCAGGAACCTGAACTGATTTTATTCAATGGTTTTTGTATGTCTTTATCAAGATAATCACTGATAAGAACAGTTTCCAAGCTCGGGTCATTTTCGATTAACGAATAAATTGTTGATAAGAAAGTTGAGCCGTCAGCTGTGTAATTTTCCCAACAGTTTTCACCATCCATAGCAATCGTAATTAAATGGTTTTCATCGGGTGAAGAAAGCAGTTTGCTTTGTGCAACTTTAATTCTGTCATACAAGTCGTTTGCAGCACTTTCTGCAGGGTGGTTCGGGTATTCAAAACCGATAAGGTTAGGAATAACTGAATCTCTAAATATTATATTTACTCCGTCGTCTTTGTATTTATAAGATTTTAACAGGTGATACGGATCTTCAAGGTAGCCTCTGAAATCTCTTACAAATTCAAAATTTATTGAATTGGATAAAATACCCTCATCGGAAATAGTCCAGTCAACACCGAGTTCTTTAAGCAGTCCCAATTCTTTGCTGCTTATGCAATGTTCGGAAGGCCAGATGCCTCTTGGACGTTTTCCAAAAATATTTTCCATTCTGTCAAGTGCCATTTCAGTCTGCATTCTGGCATCAAGTTCCATTTTTAGATTTGTAGGCAAATCATTTTCAGAAGATTTTTTAATACTTTTAATGTCGAGTAAAATAGGTAAAATAGGATGATAGTAAGGACTGGTTGTAATTTCAATTCTTCCTTCATCAGAGAATTTTTTGTATGTAGGTATAATTTTTCTTATTATATCTCTTTGGATATCAATAATTTTTATTCTGTCTTCTGTTGTATAATCTTTTCCTTTTTTAATAAGTTTTTTAAGTTCAGGATAGATGTTTTTGTAAATAGGATCAAACCAGGCAAGGTTAAACAAAGCCATTAAGTCAGAATATTCCTGATTTGAAAACATATTAATATCGTTTTCGGGATTCAGCTGGTATTTTTGATAAAGCCTGTTGTATTCTTCAGAGGGAAGAATCATCGAATGAAAATTTGCATCAAAAAAATTGTTGATAATAAATTCTTTATCATCAGCAGTTAAATCTTCAACATCGGTTATGGTTAATCTGGAATGAATGTCGTGCAAATCGTTTTCACCATAATCTATTAACGAATCCAATAGAACCGGAACAAGATTAAAGTTTAATTTAATCTTAGGAAATTTTTCCAAAATTAAAACCATATCAAGATAATCTTTTACGGCATGCAGTCTGACCCAAGGCATTAAATAATCACCTGTGGGTGTTAATTGGTAAACAGGCTGGTGCATGTGCCAGTAGAATGCTATTGATAGTTTTTTTGTTTGGCTCATCATAAATTTTTATACCACACTGCTATTCCTAAAATTATTATATCATTGAAATTCCAAAAATGGAAACAATTTACATATGCAAATTTATGTTATAATCCTTTTATGAAAATATTATTCATAACAGATTTGTATCCTGTTAAGGAAGATGAAAAAACAACTCCAAGAACTCTTTATGATTTTGTTCAGGGTTTCAGAAAATCAGGACATGAAGTTAAGGTTTTAAAACCTAATTTTATTTTGAATTCTTTTCTTCGCGGTAAACCCTTTTATAAAACAGGTCAATACAATGATGTTTATAACGTGAATTATTTTCTGCCTTTTATAAATGTAAAACTGCCCGAACAATTGCAGAATTTCAACCCTGATATTGTATTGGCTCATATGCCCTCAGGAATTTTGTTTGCAGAAAAATTGGGGCTTGTATTTGCAGCGGGAATCCATAATTCTGATTTGGAGGTTTTGACAAATCCTTTATATTCAGTTTATTTTAAAAACAGGCTAAAAACTGCATTGTATAAGGCAAAAGCAATTGCCTGCCGTTCTGAAGTTATCAGGCAAAAACTTATAAAGCTTTTTCCTGATTTAGAAGAAAAAACTTTTTCTGCCCCTTCAGGTATTGACAAAAGTTTAATTGCAGATTTTAATAATGCTCCTTTACATTCGCCCGTCAAAGTTTTGACGTGTGCAAATTTCAAAAAAAGAAAAAATATTGATAAAGTCATTGAGGCTTGCAAGGGGCTTGAAAGCTTTGAGCTGACTGTGATAGGTGATGGCAGAGAAGATAAAAATTTAAAAAAAATTGATAAAAGTGTAAAATTTACGGGAAGACTTACTAATGATAAAGTTCTTGAAAAAATGCGTGATAGTGATGTTTTTGTCCTGCCGAGTGTTAATGAAACCTTTGGTATGGTTTATTTAGAAGCTATGTCACAAGGCTGTATTACAATCTGCACAAAAGATGACGGAATTTCAGGTATTATAAAAGACGGAGAAAACGGTTTTTTGACACTTCCTATTTCAACAGAAATCAGAAAAATACTCCTTAATATAAAAAACATGGATGATGACACCTTGAATACATTGCGCTACAATAGTTTCCATACTATTAAAAAGTTCACTTCAGAGGTTTGTTGTGAGCAGTATTTGCAACAATTGCTTAAGATTTTGTAATGATTTGACAACATTGGAGCATGTTTTTGGTAGTATTAATGAGTTGGTTTTTACCCTCAATATATAAGAAGGAAATATTTAATGAACAAATTTTTAATCGTACTTTTGACACTTTTATTTAACATTCAGCAGGCTCAGGCATTTAGTATAGATACTTTTATGGACAAAAAGGTTGCACCTGTTTCCGATGCTATTGCAGCTGTTATTTTTCACCCGATAAATGTGTTTGGTACGGATGTTCCGATTATTATTTTCTGGATTTTATTTGCAGGTTTATTCTTTACTTTTTATTTAAGAGGTATTGCTGTATGGGGGTTTAAGCACGCTGTTGATTTAGTATTCAAACCTAAAAAAACAGAAGACGGTTCAGGTGAAGTTTCATCTTTTCAAGCTTTGATGACAGCTTTGTCAGGTACAATCGGTCTTGGAAGTATTGCTGGTGTAGCAATTGCTATTTCAATGGGCGGACCGGGTGCTGCATTTTGGATTATCGTAGGTGCATTGTTAGGTATGTCGCTGAAATTCGTAGAAGCTGCACTTGCAGTAAAATACAGAAGATTTAACCTTGACGGTACAATTTCAGGCGGACCGATGCACTATATGGCACACGGTTTAACAAGAAAAAAATTAAGATGGTTAGGACAGCCTCTTTCTGTTATGTTTGCAATCCTTTGTATTTGCGGAGGTATTACAGGCGGTAATATGATTCAAATCAATCAGGCTGCAAACCAGTTTGTTAATGTAGCAGGCGGTGTTGACGGACCTTTGCATAACTTTCACTGGGTTATAGGTCTGGTTATGGCTGTTGTTGTGGGTATGATTGTTATCGGCGGTATTAAAAGTATCGTAAAAGTTACTGAAAAAATTGTTCCTCTAAAAATATTTGTATATTTATTTTCAGCATTGGCTGTTATTGTTTGTAATTTTAAATTAATTCCTCATGCCGCTTGGGTAATAGTAAAAGAAGCTTTTCAGCCCGAATCTATTTATGGCGGTATGTTTGTTGCAATGATTATGGGTTTTAGACGGTTAGGTTAAATAAATGAAGCAGGTACAGGTTCTGCTCCTATTGCTTATGCAACAGTAAAAACAGATGAACCCCTTTCACAAGGTTTTGTTTCTTTGTTGGAACCGTTTTTAACAGGCTTTATGTGTACTTTAACAGCATTTGCTATCGTAATTACAGGTGTATATAAAGACCACATAGGACATACATCAGGTATTGAAATGACATCTGAAGCTATTTCTTCAGTAATGCCTTTCTTCCCTAAATTATTGGCTTGTATTGTTCTTTTATATGCTTTATCAACATTAATTTCCTGGGCATATTACGGTCAAAAATCCTGGAACTTCCTGTTCGGTGAAGGAAAGAAAAGAACACTGACATTCCAGTTTATATACTGTTCATTTATTGTAATCGGTTCTGTTTTAAACGTAACATCAGTTATTAATATTACAGATGCTATGATGATTGCAATGTCTATCCCAAACATTATTGCGATGTATATTTTGGCTCCTGAAATCAAAAAAGATTTGGCTGATTACTGCAGATTGCATCAGTTGGGCAAATGGGTTAATCGTGATTGGTTAAAACCTGTTCCTGTAAAAGCAGAAACAGAGGAAGATGAGGTTTTATGTCAGATCAACAAATTATCATAACAGTTTCAGGTGTCGATAAAGTAGGAATTGTATCTAAAGTTTCAACGGTTCTGGCAGAATACGGCGTTAATATTGAAGATATAAAACAAACTTTGATGCAGGGACATTTTGTAATGTTTATGCTTGGCAATATTGAAAAATCAAAATACACTTTCAAAGAAATTAAAGAAGCTTTAACCAATACAGGTGAAGAACTCGGAATGGAAATCTGGGTTCAAAGAAAAGATATTTTTGATAAAATGCATAATGTGTAATTACAGAATAAATTTTTCTTTGAGTTCAATAATTTTTTCGTAAGATTTTTCGATATTTTCTTTTAATTCATTGTCAGTTTGAGCTTTTTTTGCCAGAGTTTCAATTATATTAACTGTTTCGGGTTTTGAATCTCTGTATATAAACATATTAAGACCTGCTCTTATTCCCATTTCACAAGCATCAACAGGACCGAATTTTGCAACTCCCTTCATTATCATATCATCAGAAATTGCAACTCCTTTAAAACCGAGTATATTTCTTAAATATGAGATTGCATTTTTGCTTAATGATGTAGGAATAACGTCTTTTTCAAAGCAGGTGCAGTGAAGATGCGCAACCATAACTGTTTCAATATTTGCAGCGCAGGAAGCAAAAGGTTTAATATGAATTTTTTCCATTTCTCCAAGCGGCAAATTGATTTGAGGTAACGTTAAATGACTGTCAGCATTGGCATCTCCGTGTCCGGGAAAATGTTTTACACATGGTATAATTCCATTTTCACGGTAAGTTTGAGATACAATCTTTTCACCCGTAATTACATCTTCTGCGTTATTTGAAAAAGCCCGCTCGCCTATAATAGGGTTGTCAGGGTTAGTGTTAACATCAATGCACGGTGCAAAGTTCATATTTATTCCGTAACTTTTTAACTCGCAAGCAATTTCTTTAGTTTGATTGAGAAGAAATTCTTCGCCTTTTTCATAAGCGTATTTTGCCGATAAATATTTTTTTCCGTTATGAATATTTTCTGTGCGTTCAACTCTGCCGCCTTCCTGATCAATTGAAAGAAACGGCGTAATTATAGATACTTGCTTAATATCACTGATAAGCTGTTTAAACTGTCCCGGAGTGTGAATATCTTTTGAAAAAAATATCATTCCGCCAAGCCCGTTTTTAAGAGCATTTTTATAGCAGTCCCCGTCAGTTCCGAGAATAAACATTTGATACAATTTTGTTTTGATATCCATTACAAAACCTTTTCAGCAAGCGGGTATAAATCTTTTAATCTTCCGCTTTCAATAACTTCTTCAATTTTTTTCAACACTTCTTGTGAATCTTTTTCGCTTAATGCTTTAAATGATTTTGGAATAACAATATCATTTGTTGTTTTAGCTTCAACAAAACCTTTGTTTTCTTTTAAGAATACTCTGTATGCATCAAGAATATTTGTGCTTGCGGTATCAATAGAGAAATTCTGCCCTGTATAGTATTTAACATCTTTTTTAAGCTGTTCAATATAATTTGTTATAAAATCAACTTCTGATAGGGTTTCATCTTCCGTATATTCTCCGCCGTAGCAGATGTTATTTAAAATTTCTTTGTTATCAAACTTTTTTATACACATAGCCCATAGAATACATCCGAGATAAAATCCCAGATAGTTTTCTAAAAGGCTTAAAATTTTCGGATAAAACATTTTAAACTGCTGTTTTTTTTGAGCAAAATTTTTATATCTACCAAGAGTATTGTAAACATATTCTATGTTTGGTGTAAAAGCAGAAATATGTTGTATAAAACCCGGATCAAATTGTACGCCGTCTGTGAAATCTGTCATTTTTTCTCCTTTTTATTAAAGCATTTCATATTTGATTTTTTTCTTATTGCTCTTTAAGACTTTTTCCTGAAATTCTTTATCATACTGCAACCTGTATCCGTTGGCAAAAGCTTTTACAACAGCATTCGAAAAAGTTCTTTTTGTGCTCCAGTAAGCTGTGTGTGCAACAAAACAAGGTCGTTTGCTCCAAACACTGGAATTATCATAAATAAATCCTTTCGGATCTTTTATTTCAATATCGGCAAGCTTTTCCATTTCATCAATGGTCAGATTTCTGGTTGAAGGGAAGCCGAGCGGATCTTCACGGTAATTAACCGTAATAAAGAAAAGTCCTTTTTCAATAATATACTTCATCATTAATTTGTTATAGTAATTAAGCTCATATTCAGGATCAGCAAGATCTGAATAGAATAATACAAGAGGACTTGCAAAATTCACAACACCTTTTAAGGAATCAGCAGGGGCGCAAGCTGTTTTTGTAGCTTCTTTAAGCTTTAAATAACTATCCTCCAATGAGTCGTCTACATTTCTGAACACAAGATGACCGCTTTGAGAAACTATTCCGACCTCTGCTTTTGATAAAGCTGAAATACAAGTGTTATCCAAAGGATGCTCTTTGACAAACTGACGCATATTGCTGCTTACATTAATAGTATTAAAAAGATTTTCCAAATTTATATATGGAAGTTTATTAAACATGTATTCATAAGTTATAAAGCTTCCGGCAGAATAGCCGTATAGTATTGTTTTATTACCTTTGGAAGCTTCAGTTTTAACAACCTCATTAAGTTCATCCAATATAGGAAGCATATTATGTTGTTTTTGCACCCAAATTGCATCGTGTAAATATGAAGCTAATACAGAGCGGACTTCATAAGCAATTGTAGGACTGAAAGCTTTTGTTAAGTCAAGCTGGCTGTGAACAAATTCCAAATCTCTCTGGCTTTTATCTCCCCAAAAGAAGATAACGGGTTCTTTATTAATTCTGTATTGTTCTCTATCCATAAAGACTTTTTTTATTTGTCTGTTTCTTTCAAACTTTTTTTTCATTACAGGGTGTAATTTTTGGACTCCGTCAAGAAACCAGTTTCGCATTTTAGCATCGTTGTTGTTTGAACCGTTAATATATACAAAACTTACGCCTGAATCAGCTAAGCAGGCATTTTGTAATAGGATTGCACTGAATAATAACAAAATAATCTTTTTCATAGGAATATGATAGCATAAATTATACTCATGGGCTATTTTATTTTCTTTATTTTTTTTGGTAAAATGTGAGCGAAAAGGAGTAATTATATGAAAAAGATTTTGGTCATCTTATGCTTAACTGCATTTGTAGTTTTTCTGGGTTACACTTATGCATCTGCTAAATGCCTTATAGCAGGCAGGGGATGCTGTTCTAGCCACGGCGGTGTATGCGGCTGCGCTGGTGGGCGTTCGAAATGCTGTGACGGAACTTTAAGTCCGTCTTGTCAATGTTTTAAAGATGATGTTAAAGGCTGTTTAGAATTATAAAGCAAAAAAGCCGATTATATTAATCGGCTTTTTTAAATATTTATTTAGTTTAATTAATCGTGTTCTGCTGCTATAAATTTGTAAGCATAAGCTGCAATTGCTCCTCCAGCAAGGTTTGCAAGAATAGTAATCCAAACAAGATTAAATTTTGCTGCTTTCATAATAAGAAGTCCTAATGCAACAGCAGGGTTAAATGCTCCAAGACAAGTTCCTAATGTTGCAAAGATAGCAGTTGCAAGTGTGCCTCCGATTGCAAGTCCGTAAAAAGAATTACCTTCAGTAGATTTTGATGTTGCAGTACTCAGAACAACAAAACATAATGCAAACGTGAATAATAATTCACATATAATCATTGCAGGAATACTGAAATTAATTTCATCCGAATACGGTGGTACTGCTACTAAATAGAGCACAACTCCGGCTGCTGCCGCTGCACCTAAGATTTGTGCTATGGCATAAGGGATAAACTGTTTCCAGCTTAAAGCTCCTTTAATACAAGCTGCAAAAGAAACAGCAGGGTTGTAATGACCTCCTGAAATTCTTCCGCCTGCATAAACCATTACCATAAGTGCCAACCCTATTGCTATTGGAGGGATTGAGCCTCGTCCGTTAGGAAATATTGAACATCCGATTGTTAAGAATAAAAAGAATGTTCCGATAAATTCCATAAGGTATTTTCTAAATAGTTCTTTCATATAAATCTCCTTTTTCGGTAAAAATTCTAACATATATAAAAAGTTTATGCAATTAATCTTCATACTAATATCAAATATTTTATGGTATAAATATTTTATGTTTTATTTTAGCGAAATTAACGGAAAAAGAATTTTAAAAAGCAGTCTGCTTGATGGTTTGAACCACTTTTTTACAACGAGAGAAAGCGTTATAAAAACAAAAGAACCTGATTTTGAAAAGGTTGTTCTTGAAAATAAAAAAGACATTTGTAAATTTTTAGGAATTGAAGAGGTGAATTTAATTCATCCGTCACAAACTCATACATCAAATGTTGATGTTGCAAAAGCATGTATGTCGTCTTATCCTGATACCGACGGTCTTATTTTAACCAATAAACAGCAGGCGGTGTTTTTGAACTTTGCTGACTGTACGCCTGTAATAATTTATGACAGCAAAAATCACATCGGGGCGGTTTCGCATGCAGGGTGGAGAGGAACTGCGGGCATGATTGCGTCCAAGACCGTTCAAAAAATGGTTGATGAATACGCCTCAAACCCGAAGGATTTGAAAGCTGCAATCGGACCTGCAATATCTTTCTGTTGTTACAATGTAGGAGAAGATGTGTACAGAAAGCTTTCTGCATCCGTGAAAGATTTTGAAGGATTGTCAGAGATACGTCAGGGTGATATTTTTGTCGACTTAAAAGGTATTAATAAAAGACAGCTCGTTGAAGCGGGGCTTGATGAAAATAATATTGATGTCTGTCCTTATTGTACTGTTTGCAATAACAATTTGTTCTTTTCTTACAGGAAAGAGAATGCAACTACAAACAGACACAGCGCGGTTATAAAGTTATAAAATTTCTGAGTATTTCATGACCGTATTCCGTAAGAATAGCTTCAGGATGAAATTGTACGCCGTAAACGGGAAAGGTTTTATGCTCTATTGCCATAATGGTTTTGTCTTTTGTGCGCGCAGTAACCTTTAATTCATCGGTTAAACCTTCAACAACAAGAGAATGATATCTGGTTGCATTAAAGCCTTGTTTTAAACCTTTAAATATTTTACAGGTGTCGTCAAAATAAATTTCAGAGGTTTTTCCATGTGTCGGAGCTTGTGATTTTGTGACTTTGCCGCCGAAAAACTGTGCTATGCATTGATGTCCCAGACAAATCCCTAAAATTTTTTTTGTTTTATAAAATTCTTTTATAACATCCATAGAAATTCCAGCAGTGTCGGGATTACCAGCTCCGGGTGAAATGATAATCCTTTGAAAATCAATGTTTTTTAATTCGTTGATTGTAATCTTGTCGTTTTCAAATACTTTAGGCTCCACACCGAGTTCTTTAAGATATTGAACTATGTTGTAGGTAAATGAATCGTAATTATCTATCAAAATCATAATTTTACCTCAACAATCTTTCGCACTGAGTTTATGCAGAAAATTTTTTCTGCTTTATCAAGGTCGGATTTGTATAGAATTTTTTCGGTGACATTTTTCATTGATTGCCTGAAAATCCCGTTTAGTAAACCGCATTTTACTGGCGGCGTAAAAAGTTTTCCGTTAATTTCCAAAACTATATTGCTTCTTGAACCTTCCGTGAGTTCGCCTTTTTCGTTGAAAAATATTTCGTCAAAAACTTCTCCTCTTGCTATTTTTTGCATGCTGTCAAAATAGTATGGGCGGTAAGTTGTTTTGTGGTATAAAAAATCGTTTTTGCTGTTTACAATAATAGAAGAAATTGTTATTTTGTTTGTTTTGCAGGGATGTAGTTCTTTATACTCCTGCTTTATTGTGCCATCTTTGCTCAACAACAATCTTACTATTCCGTCATTTTCAGGTTTAAGACGTGGCTTTGTAAAGTTAAACCCGTAATGTTTTGCGGAATTTTCCATCCTTTTAAAATGTTCTGCTTCTAATAAAAGTTTGCCGTTTTCTACAAGTATGGTTTCGATTATTTGAAATTCTTCGTTAAGAAATTTTGTTTTGGTTAAAGTTTCTTCCCACTCGTCTTGAATGTCGGAATCCCAAACGATTGCACCGCCTGCTCTGTATCTGAAATTTGTTTCGTTGTCGGATTTCTGCAAAATTCTAATCGGCACGCTGAAAATAGTTTCTTTTGGTGAAATTATTCCGATAGCTCCGCAGTAGATATCGCGCGAACCTTTTTCTACTCTATCAATAATCCTCATAGTGCTTATTTTCGGTGCACCTGTAATCGAGCCGCAGGGAAATATTGCTTTGAAAATTTCATAAAGCGTCACATCTTCCTTCAAGTCTGCTTCTATTTGCGAAGTCATTTGGTGAAGTGTTTTGTGAGTTTCAATTTCAAAGAGTTTTGAAACTTTTATGGAACCTGTTTTTGCAATTCTTCCTAAATCGTTTCGCAAAAGGTCTACAATCATAACATTTTCGGCGCGGTTTTTTTCATCGTTTTGCAAGAATTTTTTAAGTCTTTCATCCTCATCTTTGGACTTTCCGCGCTTAATTGTTCCCTTCATAGGTTTTGTAACGATGTGCTTATTTTTTAGAGTAAAAAACAACTCGGGCGAAAATGAAAGCACGGTATCAAATTCATTTTTCAGATAAAAATTATACGGAGTTTTTTGTTTTTTCAAAAGATACTGGTAAAGTTCAAAATCATCTCCGTCAAACGGAATTTCAAACTCGTAAGTGTAATTAACCTCATAGGTGTTGCCTTGAGAAATTTCGTCTTTAATCTCTGTAATCGCTTTTGAATATTCATCAAAACTTACACAGGGCTTAGGGTTCAGTATAAAACTTTTTTCTGATTTCGGCAGGAATTCTTCGTAATTTTCAAACACTTCAAAATATAAAAGAGGCAGGTCTGAATTTTGTTTTGAGAACGCTTCATATCTCAAATAACCTGCCAGATAATATTTTTTTCCGAGTTCTTCTATCTCGCAAAAAGCTTTTTGCAATTCATCTTTTGAAAACGCTTTTATTGTCTTTATTGAATTTGTAAATAATTTATCTGAAAATATTATCATAACTTGAGTATAACAAAATTTTTGTTATAATTAAACAGGAGGTTATGATGAAAAAACAAATTATTTTAGGAATGCTTTTATCATTTATTGTTCTTCCTGCATTTGCGGAGGAAGAAATCCATATAAATCAAAACTCAATGAAAAGTTTTTCGGGAACATACCAAACCGCGCGTCCAAAATATCCTCCATTATCTGCTGCTGATGAAGTTATGAAAAATGAAATGAGCGCTGAGTCTGATTCAAAGGTAGACAAGGCAAAAATGCCAATGCAGATGAACGCTTTTACTCAAAACTATGACAGCTCAAACAGTATGATGATGATGCAGAATGTTATGCCTAATATGATGGGATATTAATATCGGGTCAGATTTTTTTTAGTCCAGTTTAAAAGTTTTTCAAAATAAAAATCAGGGTTAACACTGAAATCGAGTGACTTCATGTTTATGCATATAGTCAGCATTTCTCTGTCTTCACCTTGCAAAAGCTCAAGTAATTCCTGTTTTGTTTCTATGTATTTGTAATTGTCTATATAGTACTCGGTTTGAAGAATGTAAAAGACGTTTTTATATCCCTGTTTTAAAGTTTCAATCAAATTGTTTTCAAATAAATAACTGTGGCTGAGCATGTGATAAAGGTTAGCAATATTTGTTTGAACGGCCGGAATTGCATCGGTTCGTTTAATCAGCGGCACAAAATCTTTAAATTCTCCGTATAATGAAACGGTATCATTAAACAGCTGGAAAAGTTCGTATTTAGGCCAATGATAAATTTCATCCAAACCTGATACAAAACCGCATGCTTTTTCTTTAAACGGCATTGACAGAATTATCTTGTGATAGCTTTGCAAATCGTTTAACTGTATTTTATCTAATATAACAATTACGTCTACATCGCTGGTATCAGTAGCTTCATTACGTTTGTAGCTTCCTTGCAGACCAATAAATTTGATTCTTCCCTCAAAAGTATCAAACAATTTTTTTGTTAGTTCGCCAAGCCATTCTTCAAGATTAAATTCCATAAACACCTCTTTTGGATTATACATTAAAGAAATCATAAAAATGATAAAATTGGTATGGGTATTTTGATGTAAGTTTTTCAAGAAATTTTACATACTGCCGTTCTAATTCCTCAAGCTTTTCTTGACGTTTTCCGATAAATTCGAATTTTTGAATATGAATAGCATATTTGTCATGTTTTTCTTTGGTGCAGGCAATAAAATATATTGGTGCTCCCATTAACATACCAAACTTAAATGCTCCTATCGGAAAATTAACTTTTCTGCCGAGAAAATCTGTTTGAAATACAGCATTGTCATTGTTCGGTGCAATCCTGTCGCCTGCCATAAAAATAATTTCACCGCTATCAAGTTTATCTTTTAGTTCAATTGAGGTTGTCAAATCAATTTCTTCAACAGGGTAAGTTACAATTGGATTGTCAGAAGAAATTTTGTCAATAAAGCTTTTGAAAATTTTGCACTGTTTTGCTTCCAGAAACAAATTAACTTTTATATCTTCAATAACAGTGCCTGACCTGAAAAAAGTACGCATTGCGTTGATATTTCCAAGATGCGAACAGAGAAAATATATCCCTTTTTTATCAAGCAAATCTTTATATAACATTTCTCTTTGAGCTTCATCAGCAAAGTAAATATTTTTGAACGGAAAGTTATCCGTAAACATTTCCATTTTATCAACCAGAGCGTAAGCGTAGCTTAAGAAATGCTTGAATGTATCTTTTGCTGCAGCTTTGCCTGCTGCAACTTTAAGATATTTTTCGGAACATTTTCTGATTTTTGGTGCTCCTAAAAATGCAAAAAGGGTTACAAAAAAAACAATAAACTTAACGGCATTTTTCCCCGCGAGTTTATAAATATACCACAGGAGCATTAATCTTTTGTGTCCTGCCGCCTGTTCTTTAACTTCATACCATTTTAACATTTTGTGCAAGCAACCTCTAAAAGTGTATAATCGTGAACGCCGACATTTTCATATTTTTCCTGAAGTTTCAGCCCTGCTTTTTCGATGAGTTCAAGCATTCTTTTTTCCGAGTACATTTTGCTTTTACCGTTTGCCATGCAGGTAAAATAGAGTGAAATATGTACAAGTGAATACGTTGCACCGTCAAAAATCTGCTTGTCCGTAAACGGCTCAAGAATATAAATCCTTGTGTCATCAGACATTGAATTTTTAATGTTTGATAAAATTGTTATAATCTGTTCTTCCGAGAAACAATCCAAAAACTGGCTCATAAATACAGCGCCTGAAATTTTCGGAAACCTTGATGATTTATCAAGTACATCTATTCCGTAAAAATTCAGCCTGTCATTTTTAAGATTTTTCTTTGCTGCTTCTATATTTTCAGGCAAATCTATCATATTTACTTTACATTCAGGATTGAACTCAAGGCAGGCACGTTCGAATTTTCCTGTGTTACCGCCGATATCAAAGATTTGAGGTGTTGGTTTTTGGAAAATAATTTTCAAAGCTTCCTCAAAACATCTATCGGAATAAAAATGGTCAAATTCAAACCAGCTTTTTTTCATTTTTTCAGGCAGAATTTGAAGTATATTATAGATTGTTTGATGCTCCCCGATAAATTTCTTCAATCCTTTGGGTTCTTCGTCTTTAAATGATTGCGTAAGCTCTGATGCGCCTAAATAGCATACATCTTTTACAAAATTGAAATTCACCCTTGTCATTTCGTTATTCAAAAAAGCATCGGCAACGGCTGTGTTCGTGTATATATTATCGTTTTTGGAGATTACACCTGCACACAATGCTGTTTCCAAAAGCGTTTCAGCCGTATATTTTGATATTTTGCAGTGTTCAATAATTCTTTCCAAACTTGACGGATTATCTTGCAGATAACTTAAAATTCCTAATTCCAGCATTGATGCCACAGCCTGAAATGTGAAAGGTGCAAAGGCTATTTTTTGAGCATCGGCAAGTGCTTTAACCTGCGGTGATACGTTTCTTTTAATTCTTCTATACTTCATAAAAAGATTATATCATCTATCTTTTATGCATACAAGGCTGAAAATATAAGAGAACAAAAGCCCTGTTGCAAGAATAATTCCAAGTGAACTGATTAGCTTGAAGCCTGTCAATGCAAGCAGTGTGAATGAGAAAACACTTGTCAGGCATGAAATTAATACTGCATCTGCGGATTTTTTAGCTCCGCCGAATCTGAAAACAGAGTAATCCAAACCGAAACCTATAATTAAGAACACTGCTATGATGTGGAAAAGATTTACCGGTTGGTTAAAAATTCCTAAAAGTCCCAGTGAAACTCCCCCTGCAAGTATTGAAGGGAGAACAATTTTACCCGCTGATTTGAAATTATATATTTTAGCCAGCAGCAGATAAAGTATCGCAAAAATCGGAAGTAAAAGACTTAAACAAATTATTCTGCATTTTTTTATTTGAGAAGAGATGTCTTTTTGGAAATTTATTACTCTGCTTCCGTTAATTTCTCCTCCTTCATATCCGAATGCTGCAACTATTGACGTGTTTTCATTAATTAAAAAATTATTTTTTAAAGCTTCAAATTTGATATTGTAATTAAGAGGGTAAGGAGTTAAAGCTTCATCAATAACTTCTCTGCGTTTATCAGACGGCAAAAATACTGCATAATCGTTAAGTCTTTTCAGGTATAATTCTTTTTTCAGATTTTGGACTGATTTTTGTCTTTTTAAAGAAGGAAGATATTTGCTTAATGATTGAAATTCAACATTATTTTTGCTTAATTCGTAAGTAATACTTTCTTCTTTTTCCAGAAGTTCTTGAAGATTTTTGCCTTCGATAACAAAAATTGACATCATTTCATTTGATTTTATCAATTCGCTTTGAAGTTTTTCTGCATTTAAAAGATGTTTCGGCGGTACATACATGTTTTTAATATTGTCATCAAAATGAATTCTAAATAAGCCGACAGCAATTATAATTCCTGCTGCAATCAGGATTGGTTTAGTAAATTTTTCAGGGATAGAAAAATGTTTTATATGCGCAGGATTATATATATTTGTACAGAATAGAGGATAAAACAGGATTACAAAAAGATAAACCGTTGCTAATCCGGTAACCGTGAATACTGCAATTTGTTTCAATAAAATAAAGTTGGAAAACAGCATTACAATAAATGCGCTTGCAGTTGTCAAAAGACTTACGCTTAAACTTTTAAATATTTCTTTTATGACTTCATCGCAAGATGTATCCTTTTCATGTGAAACAAAAAAGTGCAGTGTGTAATCAACGCAAATACCGATTAATGTTGTTGAAAATACAAATGTTAAAATATGAACTGTCGGAAATATTAATGAGGTTACAAGAAAACCTGCCCATATACCTGCCCCGATTGTTACGGCTATTGGAAGAAGCGGTTTTAATGACCTGAAATAAAAATAAATAAGTCCGATTATAAAAAGTGAGGATAAAATACAAATTAAATTTATTTCTCCGGCAGATTTAGTGCTTGCATAATACGAATGCACAGGAGTTCCTGTCAAATAAATTTTGACATCTTTTGTGCTCAACTCTTTTTGGAGAATAACAAGCCGTTTCACCTCTTCATTCATAATGCTTGGCGAAAGCGCAGTGTCACCGTCAACATTCAGCATTATAAGGCTGTAATACTTATCATTTAACTGTATAGGTGTAAAATTTGAGATATCATGCGTTGTGCTCAATGACATTACGTAATCTGTTAACAGAAGAAACGGATCGTCATCAATAGAACCAATAGGCTGCATTATCGGATTGTATAGCAGCTCTAACGCGTTGTGCTCAATTTGTTCGTAATTCTTTTCTCTTAAAAGTTTTTCGCTTTTAGTTGACAGCAATCCGTAATGATGCCTTTCATAATTTTCTATTATCCCTTTTATATCGGCATCAGATGTTTTCATTTTTGTTTGGTCTATTTGTCCGTAATAATTTTTAGCTGTTGTTTCTGCAGTTTCTGCGCTGTCACTTTCCACAATTACATTAATTTTAGCGGAAAACTTTGTACTTAAATCTACAATTACTTTTTCGTTATTTGAAAAAATAGCTTTTAAAATATTTGTTTCGGTTTTAGGACGATGAAATATAATCAGCATTGAAAGAAATGCCAATATAACAACAAAAAATATTCTTGATATTTTGGTTAATTTGTTCCGCATTTAAAGGAAATATCCGTAGTTCCGTTCTTTACTGTGGAAATTTTTATCTGCTTAATATCGACCTGACCGTTTACAATTATGGTATTTATCTGTGTAGAAGCAGGAGAATTTTCTTTAGGTTTTAATCCTACTGTCCAGATATTATTCTTCTTCATATAATATAAATCGAAATTTTTATCAAGGTATGAGTAATTTTTATTGGAAATCGCCATTATCACTTCATTCATCTGTTTGTTTTGGGCAGATGTGTAAGAAACAGTTGATTTTATAGGGTATTCTGTTTCAAAGATTGCCCCTTTGCTTTTGATGAATTTAAAATTCCCGCCTGATTTTAAAGATGTTGAGCCGATAGTTTTTTCCTGAGTGAAAGTACAGACTGCATCTTTCAGTGAAGGCATATTTTTTGCTATGTTTTTACTTGTTTCGGGGTGTGAAAAAACGTTTTCCATTGCAAAACATATATTCGCACAAAGTATTACTATTAAAGTTAATATCCAAATTTTAAACTTCATATTCCCTCAATTTTTCGATAAATCTTTCAGGAGCTGCGTAAGCACTTTCGCGTGTTTTTATGTCAACGCAGATTTGCATACTTTTAGCCTTAAAAATTTTTTCGTTTGTTTCTGCATCAAAAATTTCATACTTAATATTTAAAGCAGGTTCGACTTCTTGAATTTCCGTTACAATTTTAAGTTTTTGCGCAAAAGTCGAAGGCTTAATGAATTTCAAATCCATCGTTGCAACCGGATAGGCAAAACCATCTGATTTCATATCGTCGTAAGTGTAACCGATTTTTGAAAGCAAATCGCATCTTGATACTTCAAGGTATTTGATGTAATTGCCGTGCCAGACAACATTCATCGGATCTAAATCGTAAAAAGGCACTTCTATAAAAGTTTCTGCACTAATTTTTTTCATAGCACTATTATAAAACAAAAGAGCCTGAAGAAAAAGTTATATCACCGTTTGTAAACATAAAATCTATTGATTTTTCTTTGCGTTTTAAAGTCAAAGCTACCTGTGTGTCGGGTTTTATGACAGATGAGAACTTAATTTTTTTAACGGTTTCAGATACAAAGTCTAAATTGAAAGCATCTTTTATAAATTCTTTTGCAAAGAAAAGCTGAACAACACCTGGTAAAATCGGAAAATCCGTAAAATGACCTTTAAAAAAGTTGCTTGATAAAGGAAATACCAGCTTAAATTGGGCAAAATCGCTGTTTATCGAAAAATCAATTATATTGGGATATGTAATATTTGTGTTAAATATTTCCGTAATTCTATCTCTGTTTATCTTACCGCGTTCGGTTACAGGCAAATCATGTAAAAATCTCCACTTCTTACAAAGTGAGGCTTTACCTGACATTTTTAATAATTTAATTAATTCAAGTTTTCCTTTTTCTTCTAAAAATTTTTGTCCTTTGGCAGTGAGAACAGCAGCCGCGCAAAGTTTGTTATCAAGCTTTAGGCAGTAAGATTTTTCTACAAATTCTGATGCATTTAGAATGTTTTCCACCTCTGAAAGTGACACACGTTTCTCCTGAATTTTTACAATTCTGTCATTGCGTTTTTTTACAACAAAACCGTTTTGCAAAAATTCAATTTCATCGTTTAAAGTTAATTCCGCCTCATCAAAATATGGTGATTTAATAGTGTTATTTTTATACGTTACGTTTTCAAAAAACTTTAAATTATCACGCGCACACTGCCTGTAAGCAATAACGCCTGCTTCGGTGCTTCCGTAAATTTCTGTTACGCCAAGTGAAATTTTTTCTAAATATTCAAAAACATCATCAGCAAGCTTTGCCCCTGCACTTATTATCATCTGCGGTTTATGTTTGAAAGTAAAATTGTATTTGGCAAGCTTTTCTAAAAATGAAGGGGTGGAAACAAACACATATTTCTCATAATCTTTTATGTCCTCGGGATACAAAACTCTTTCCTCATCAACCTTGCACCCCAATACTTTAGGAAGCATTACGGTAAAAGTTGTTCCGTACATAAAATCAGGTGTTACTGTTGATACAAATACCGTATCAGGCGAAAATTTGAAAAATTCAGCCAAATCTTGTCCTTCAGCAAGCACACACTCGTAGCTCTTTTTTATGATTTTAGGCTCACCGGAAGAACCCGATGTATGAAAGGTATATTGTTTATTTTCTGACATGTTTTGCTCTCAAAGTAATTCTTACGATATATTCTACCCCGAACAGCAAACCGATTGCAATATATGAAATACAGCCGTTATATAGTATCCAGATTTTTGCAGGCAAAAATACGGTTAAAATCGAAATTGAAAGGTTTATAAATAAAAATATGCACCAGACGTATGTAAGGTTTCGTGTGTAATTCCTTGAAAAATCCGTTAATTCGCCATCCATTTTTTTTGCAATTTTTTGTATCACGGTTTCTTTGCAAAATAAAGATGAAAAAAACACTATAAAAATAAAAGAATTTGTAATAACAGGATAGAATTTTAGAACATAAATACGGCTGTAATGAAAAAATACAATAACAAATATTGTAATTAAAAAAGGAATTAAACGTTTAAGCTTTTTTAATTTTTCAATCATAACAATTCTTCAACAGCAAGAACTACATCATTAATGGTTCTAATTTGTTTGAAGTTTTCCGGAGGGATTTTCTTTTGTGTAAATCCTTGCAATTTTACAGCCAAATCAACAGCATCAATGCTGTCGAGTTCCAAATCCTCAAACAAGTTTGTTTCTGCCTGAATTTTTTCTTCTTCTATTTCAAAGTCTTCAACCAGAATGCTTTTTAATTTATCAAAAATTTCATCACGTGTATATTTTTTCACTGTATTAATCCTTATTGCGGCTTCGAACATAGTCGGCTATTGTTTTTACGGAATAAAAATGTTTTTTGTTTTCTTCTTTGTTTTCGCTCAAATCAATGTGGTATTTTTTCTTTAACGCCATACCAAGTTCAAGTGCATCAATAGAGTCAAGTCCCAGTCCGCTGATGAAAAGCGGTTCTTCATCCTTAATATCATCGATGGTTATATCCTCTAATTCGAGGGACTCAATAATTAGAGTTTTTATTTCTTTTTCCAAGCACATTCTCAATCACCTTTTAATAATTTTATAACCCAATCAGGTAGTAAAGTCAAATTTGATGCGCTCTGAAATTACTTTTCTTAACTTAATTTCAGATGTCTCAAAGAACTGCTCCTGCTTGATTTCAGGCTTAACCTCAATAGTGTAATTAATAATTTTTTTACCTGCATCATATATCGGTTTATTTTTTTGCAAAAACGGATAATCGCATTCTATTTTTACAGGAAGAATATCAGCGCCCGATGCTATCTGCAAAAGGGCAGGACCTTTGTGCAGGCTTACATTTTTAATGTCTGTTGTTCTTGTGCCTGTCGGGAAAATGATTATGTTATATTCGTCTTTTAAAGCTGATACGCATTCCTCTTTAAACGTATCAATATCAATGTTGTTGGGTATATAAACATTTTTTAGGAATATGTTATTTAGCAGTTCCTTTTTAGCAAGGCACAATGAGTTTTCAAACAATCCGATTAAAATAACAATATCAATCAGGCTCGGATGAGTTGCAACAATTATTTTCCCTTTTACATTTTTAAAATTTTCAACTTTTATGTTAATAATTCTTATAAAAATTAAAAATCCGGTAAAAAATTTCCATAATTTATGTATAATTCTGCAAAAAAACTCTCTTTTTTTGTTATTTTTCAAAAAAATACACCCGATAGGCAAAAATACAAAACTAAGTATTAGAGAACCGATACCAAAAATAAAAAAAGCCATTACAACAAGAAAACCGCGTAAAACTCTCATTATTCAGCCCTCGTCATAATATATAGAGGACAGATGTAGTCAGCGCCTTTTAAAAAATCGGAAAAACTGTTTGCAGGCAGCTTTTTATAATTAGGAATGATTTTTACTTTTGTTGAACTTTCAACCCTTTCAGGTCCGATTAAAAGTGAAACACTTTCGTATCTGTCAACGGATTCGGCATAGCAGAAAAGAGTTTTGGTTTTGTTTAATACAGCATCCAAAAGCCCTGATGAAAAAGAGTTTTCGCCCGCAGCAACAGAGTTGTATTTGTTGTGAATGTTTTCAAGAAGCGAAAAAAGTCCGATTGTGGAATTGTGCACGGAAAAACTAAAACCTGTGGGTGAAATTTCGTTTTCTTCAATCTGTTGTTTAATGAGTTTTACAACACGTTCAAGCTCACCATAGCGTGAAGCATACACAAGGTCTGTATTTTTGTCGCCGTCGTAAACTTCAAGCATTGTGCTCATTGCGATTTTCCCCGCAGGAGAAAGCTTGCGTCTTGTCATCATTGGAATAGAGGACAAATCTATATTTTCGCCTTGAGAAAAGGCGTGTTTGTAAATAAAAAATTCCACACTATTCATGTTAATATATTATCATGGACGTGATTGTAATTACAAATGCTGTTGGAATATACGCTGAAGGACTCTCTGAAGATAATAGTATTGTCGGGGGAAAATCGTTTTATTTTGGCAAAATTGATAAAGAATTTCCTGAAATTGATGATGAAAGATACAATCTGCGCTGTAACAGGATTTTGAAATATTTAGCTGATAAACTGGATTTGTCGGGATATGAAAAAGATGACATAGCTGTTGTAATCGGTACTACAAACTCGGGGATTGAAGAATTTGAAACCTCTGATAACAAGCATCATGCAGAACTTGGAAATCCTGCTGAATTTTTGCAAAAATATTTGGGGTTGAATAACTATGCTGCAAGCGTTTCTACTGCCTGTACATCAGGGATAAAGGCGTTTGCTGCTGCGCGCAGACTTCTTGAAAACGATGTTTGTAAAGCAGTAATCGCAGGCGGCATTGATACTCTTGCAAGTATGCCGATTTACGGATTTGATGCATTAGAGGTTTTATCACACGAAAAAACTAACCCGTTTTCTAAAAACCGTTCAGGAATAAGTATTGGCGAAGCAGGTGCTTTGTTTCTGCTTGAAAAAAACAAAGATGGAATAAAGATTATGGGTATAGGCGAAACCTCCGATGCATACCATTCTGCAACACCTGATCCTGAGGGTGTTCAGGCTGCAAAAGCAATTCAAATTGCGCTGGAGGATGCAGGTTTGATGCCAAAAGACATTGACTACATAAACCTGCATGGAACAGGTACAATCTCAAATGATTTAATGGAAGCAAATGCGGTGTATAAAGTTTTTGGCTCAAGTGTTCCTGCAAGTTCGACAAAGCCTGTTACGGGGCACTGTCTGGGAGCTGCTGCAAGCATTGAAACTTTTTTCTGTTATGAAATTTTAAAGGGGTTGAGAGGTATTCCCGAACATATTTATGACGGCGAATACGACGAAAGCCTGCCAAAAATTAATCTTGCAGGTAAAAATCTTCCTTCAAATGATGTGAAGGTGTGTATGTGTAACGCGTTTGGCTTTGGCGGAACAAACGCAGTTTTGGTTTTGGGGAAATGATATGGAAAAAGATTTGTCAAAAATTTTACCGCACGATAAACCGATGATTTTGATTGACGAACTTCTTGAAGTTAGTCTTGAAAGTCACTACGCAAAGGCATCCGTTACAATAAATGAAGATAAAATATTTTTTAATAAAGAGATTAACGGGATTTCTCCTCTTGCGGGAATAGAGTTTATGGCGCAGACAATCGGGTGTTACGCCTATTTCAAAGCAGGAGAAAATATTCCTAAAATAGGCTTTCTTCTCGGCACAAGGCTTTATGAAAACAGTCTTGAAAAATTTGAAAACGGCAAAACTTATACTATAACCGCTAAAGAAATATATGATGATAACGAACTTGTCTCGTTTGAGTGTTTAATTTATAATGGAAATGAGGAAGCTGCAAGAGCAGTAGTCAATGCGTTTCAGCCTCAGAATGCAAAGGATTTTATCAGATGAAAAAAATACTTGTTACAGGTTCAAGCAGAGGTATAGGAAAGGAAATTGCGCTTTATCTTGCCAAAAGCGGGTATGATATTGACGTTCATTATGCGCATAACGAGCAAAAAGCAATTGAAACCGCTGATGAAATCAGGGCGCTCGGGCGTGATACGCAAATTCTTAAATTTGATATTAAAAACAGGGAAGAATGTGCGAAAGTTCTTGCCGATAAATTATATTACGGTGTTGTGCTTAACGCAGGAATTGCTAGAGATAATGTTTTTCCAGCGCTTGAAGATGATGAGTGGGATGATGTTATTGATACTAATTTGACAGGGTTTTATAATGTTTTGAAACCACTTGTAATGCCTATGATTTCAAACAGAGTTAAAGGAAGAATAATCACAATGTCATCTGTTTCGGGTATTTCCGGTAACAGAGGGCAGGTTAACTATTCTGCTTCAAAGGCAGGTATTATCGGTGCAACAAAATCTCTTGCTCTAGAGCTTGCAAAACGCGGGATTACAGTAAACTGTATTGCTCCGGGGGTTATTGATACCGAGATGATAAAAGATGTTCCGCTTGATGAGGTTAAGAAATTAATCCCGATGAAGCGTGTCGGACAGGCAAATGAGGTTGCAAGCCTTGCAAACTACTTAATGAGTGAGGATGCATCTTATATTACGGGGCAGGTAATTTCTGTAAACGGAGGGCTTTATCTGTGAAGCGTGTAGTTGTTACGGGTATGTCGCTTGCAAGTCCGCTGGGCTGTAATGCTCAAACTGTTTTTGATAATATGCAAAAACTCAAAAACTGTGTTGAATATGATAAATCGCTTGATGAATACGATAAATTAAACACTCGTCTATGTGCACGCGTAAAGGGTTTTGAAATTCCCTCAACTTATAACAGAAAAGTTTTAAGAACAATGGGACCTGTTTCAGTAATGTCTGTTCGTACATCGGAACTCGCTTTAGAAGATGCGGGACTTTTGGGGGATGATATTATCACAGGCGGAGATTGCGGTGTAAGCTACGGTTCATCATCAGGTTCGCTTGATGCAATCATTGACTTTTACGGAATGCAGGTGGATAAAGAGGTTAAGGGCTTAAATTCAGGCTCTTATATAAAAATGATGCCTCAAACAACTGTCGTAAATATTTCTTTGTATTTTAAGACAACAGGCAGACTAATTCCGACATCTACTGCCTGTACATCAGGCGCTATGGGTATAGGCTATGCTTATGAAGCTATAAAAAACGGTTATCAAACAGTAATGATAGCAGGCGGAGCAGAAGAACTCCACCCGACACAGATTGCGATTTTTGATACGCTTTACGCTACAAGTTTAAAAAATAATACACCTGAACTTACACCTTCGCCTTTTGACAAAAATCGTGACGGCTTGGTAATAGGTGAGGGCGCAGGAACACTGGTTTTGGAAGAATATGAACATGCGAAAAAACGCGGTGCGAAAATTTACGCGGAAATCATAGGATTTGGAACAAGCACTGACGGAACACATATTACAAACCCGAATTACAAAACAATGGGAAAAGCTCTTGAACTTTCATTAAAGGATGCAAATATTTCTCCTGATGAAATCGGCTACGTAAGCGCTCACGGTACGGGAACTTATGCAGGTGACATCGCGGAAACTAAAGCAACAGAAGAAATATTCAAACGTCCTGTTCCAGTAAGTTCGTTAAAAAGCTACACAGGACATACACTCGGCGCTTGCGGTTCGATTGAGGCGATTGCTGCAATTGATATGATGCATAGAAAATGGTTTAACCCTACATTAAACCTTAATGAAGTTGACAATGAATGCGGAAAGCTTGATTATATAAAAAATCAGGGACGTGAAATTGATACAAACATTGTTATGTCAAACAACTTTGCTTTTGGCGGAATAAATACTTCTATAATTTTTAAAAAGATTTAGTTTTTGGCTTTTTGATGAACACAAGCATCGGGATAAGCAGGAATATTGCAAATGCAAACCACCTGAAAGTATCTATATATGCCCACAGATGTGACTGCTGTACGAGCTGTGAATAAATTTGACTTTGTGCCATAGCATGAGAGGTTGCGGCATCTGTCATTGTAGAAAAAGTGCTTGCCATAGCTCCTACTCTTTCTACAAAAATACTGTTTGTTTCATGCAGGTGATTAGTCATCATATTCTGGTGAACCTGTGCATACCTTGCAACCATTGTAGTTGCAACAGATGTGCCGATAGCGCCGCCTATGTTTTTTAGCAGGTTTTGCAAGCCTGTGGCATTTGTCATATTTTCGTTTTTGGTTGTTGAGCAGGACAACGGGATTAACGGTGTCAAAGCCATAAATAATCCCGAACCGTATAAAATGTTCGGCAAGGCAATTGTCGAAAGATTTATTTGAAGATTTATCATTCCGAAAAATACGCTTCCTAACCCGAGGAGGATTAACCCAATCATAACAATACGTCTGTCACCGAGTTTTTTAGATAATGTAAGGTATAACGCAACGCCGATGAAACTTCCCACCCCGCGTGATCCCATTGAAAGTCCGCTCAAATACGCTGTATATCCGAGAAGTTTTTGAAGCATAGACGGCAAAAGCGCCGCAGAGGATAAAAATACTCCCATTAATATTACCTGTACCAGGGTGCCGAAAAAGTATGTTCTGTCTTTTAAAACACTCAAGTCAATAAGTGCTTCCTTGTTTTTTGACTGGGAAATAAAGAACATAATTGCGCATACAACAGATATTGCCGTCATCCAGCAAATCCATGTTGAACCAAACCAATCGGCATCGTTTCCTTTATCAAGCACAATCTGTAATGTTACAAGCCAGCCTGATAATAGTGCCATACCTTTATAATCGAATTTAACATTCTTTTGTTTTTTTGCATAAGGCGGATCTTGCAGAAGATTTTTTGCAAGATATACACATAAAAATCCGAGCGGAATATTTATTAAATAAATCCATGGCCAAGACCAGTTTTCAGTAATCCATCCTCCTAAAACAGGACCGATTAACGGGGCAAAAATAACAGCTATACCGAATATTGCCATAGATTTTGGTCTGTCTTGCGGCGGAAAACTTTCCAACATAATAGATTGCCCTAAAGGCAAAAGCCCTCCTCCTCCAAGACCTTGCAAAAATCTTGAAAGCACTATCATAACCATTGAATTTGATACTGCACACAAAAATGATGAAAATGTGAAAATAATCGTACAGATTATAAAGTAATTTTTTCTGCCAAAAAATTTTGAAGCAGAGCTTACAAGAGGGATTGCAATTCCGCTTGCTATCAGGTAGCTTGTAAGAACCCATGTTGACTCGTTTAAACTCACGGACATTGAACCTGCAATGTATGTTAAAGCTACGTTTGAGATGGTTTCGTCTAATACAAACATAAATATTGCAAGCATTACGGGGACAATCATTAACCAGGGGTTAATCGAGGGGTGCCATTCTTCTCTTAATTCATTTTCACTCATAATTTATTTCCATTGCTTATTTTATAGTAAATAAAAAACCTTTGCAAATACAAATTATGGTTTTTAAGTCTTATTTTTTTGTTGTAATATATAAGAAATAAAGGATATAAAATGGATTTAGAAAAACTTATAAAAGTCGGCAGAGGTGAAGAACCTGCTGATTTAGTAATAAAAAACGGCAGACTTGTTAATGTTTTATCGGAAGAAATTTATGAAACAGATATTGCAATAGTTGATGACACAATTGCGGGAATTTCTAAAGGTTACAAAGGCAAAGAAGAAATTGACGTAAAAGGCGCTTATGTATCACCGTCTTTTATTGACGGTCACGTGCATTTGGAAAGTTCAATGCTTATGCCGTCAGAATTTGCAAAAATGGTAGTTCCTTCCGCAACCACAACGGTTATTGCAGACCCGCACGAGATTTCAAACGTTATGGGCTTGCAGGGAATAAGTTTTATGAGAGAAGCTACTAAAAATCTTCCTCTTGATGTTTATATGATGCTCCCTTCTTGTGTCCCTGCAACAGATTTGGAAACCTCAGGGGTGGAGCTTAACAGTTACGACTTGGCTTTGCTTATTGATGCTCCATGGGTTTTAGGGATTGCGGAAATGATGAATTTCCCGGGTGTCGTGAATTGTGACAACAGCGTTTTAAGCAAAATTCAGCTGGGAACCGCTAAATGTAAACGGGTGGACGGGCATGCACCGCATTTGAGCGGAAAAGATTTGGATGCGTACGTTGCATCAGGTGTTGCATCTGACCATGAATGCACAACTTGCGAGGAAGCTGTTGAAAAGCTAAGGCTTGGTATGCATCTTATGATTAGAGAAGCAACAGGTGCAAGGGATTTAGAACCTTTAATACCTGTTTTAAAAGAATATAATACAAGAAAATGTATGTTTGTAACAGATGACAGACACCCGAAACATTTGACTAAACACATATCAAGAATGGTTAAAAAAGCTGTAAGGCTCGGGGTTAATCCGATAAAAGCCATTCAAATGGCAAGTATTAACACAGCTGAATATTTTAAACTTGCAAATCTTGGTGCGGTTGCTCCTGGATACAAAGCTGATATTGCAGTGTTTAATGATTTAGAAATGTTTGAGCCGGAAATGGTGTTTAAAAACGGTAAACTTGCTGCAAAAAATGGCAGAATGATTATTGATACGACAGAGTTTAAAACTCCTGCATTAAGGGGCTCAGTAAACATAAAATATTTAAATATGGAAGACATTCAGATTCCTGCACCTGACAGAAAAGAAGAAATTAAGGTAATAAATGTTATTCCAAAGCAGCTTATAACAAAAAAATCAATCGAGAAAGCAAAAATAGTTAACGGTCTTGCCGTGTCTGATGTAGATAATGATATTTTAAAAATAGCTGTTATAGAACGTCATAAGGCAACAGGAAATATCGGCTTGGGCTTTGTTAAAGGCTTTGGGCTTAAATCAGGCGCCATAGCCTCAACTGTTGCACATGACAGCCATAATATGATTGTAATCGGTACAAATGATGATGATATGTATTATGCAGCAGTAGAACTCGTTAAATCTCAGGGCGGAAAGATTATTGTTGAAAACGGAAAAACTTTGGCACATCTTCCGCTTCCAATTGCAGGGCTTATGTCTGACAAACCTGTTGAAGAAGTTCAAAAGAAAATTTGCGAACTTGAACAGGCAGCTAAGCAAATCGGATGCACAATGTCTGATCCGTTTATGAGTATGGCGTTTTTATCATTATCAGTTATTCCTGAACTAAAAATTACTGATAAAGGCTTGATTGATGTAAATAAATTTGAAGTAACCGATATGTTTATTTAATTATTTACTGTTATTGTGTTTTTCAAATCGACCGTCACATTCCGTGCCGCAGAATATGCACTTACCGTCAACCAGATTGTAACCCAAAAGCTCATAGCCGTTTCTTATAATAATAGGATTATGACAGTTTTTGCAATATGTGCTTGATGTTTCCTGATTAGATAAATTCCCTGTATATACATATTTCAGCCCTGAATTAACGGCAATTTTATAAGCATTCAAAAGTGTAGAAAAATCGGTTGATTTTTTATCCGTAAATTTGTAACTGGGGAAAAATGAACTAAAATGTAACGGTACAGTATTTCCCAAATTATTAATTATCCATTCGCATTCGGAATTTATCTCATCTTCGGAATCATTTTCTCCTTCAATAAGCATAGTTGTTAATTCAAGCCAGCAATCTGTTTCATTTTTTACATATTTTATTGTATCAAGTACCGGTTGAAGATGTGCTAAACAGTTTTTTTTGTAAAATTCTTCGCTGAAACCTTTTAAATCTATGTTTGCAGCATCCATATATTTAAAAAATTCTTTTGCAGGCTCCGGATTTATATAACCGGAAGTTACTGCAATAGTTTTTATTCCATTTAGTCTGCATAACTTTGCTGTATCAACAGCGTATTCTAAAAATATAATCGGATCATTATAAGTAAATGCAACACTTTTACAGTTATATTTCTTTGCTATTTGTAAAATTTCTTCAGGTGATGTGCTGTTTAAAAGTTGCGAATCGCTTTTGTTTTTTGTGGTTTGCCAATTTTGACAAAATTGACAGCCCATATTACATCCTAAAGTTCCAAACGATAAAACAGAACTTGTCGGGAAAAAATGATAAAGTGGTTTTTTCTCAATAGGGTCAATAGCAAGTCCTGTGTTATAGCCGTAAGAAGTTAAAATAATTTCGCCGTTTTCATTTTTTCTGACATGACAAAAACCTTCCTGACCATTGCTTAATTTGCAGTTTCTCGGACAGACAGTGCATTGTACACGATTATCATTTAATACGTTTTGGTATTTCATCAATGTTATTATACAATTCAGTAATTAAAATTGTTACACCCTGTTGATTTCTAAAAGGATTACATTTTTAATAGTTCAAGAATAGCAAAATAATGAAGTACAGCACCTAATATGACAAAAATATGCCAAATACTGTGCATATATTTTTTCTTAATTAAATAAAATACACTTCCTAATGAATAAACAGCTCCGCCTCCAAGCAATAACCAGACAACCTGATGAGATTTGGTGTTCCAAATTTTGTAAATTAAGAAAATCATTAACCAGCCCATCATTAGGTATAATACAGTGGATAAATATTTGAATTTTAAAGTTATGCAAGAATAAATAATTCCGCTGAGCGCAATGTACCAAATCATTGCAAGTATTGCAATCGAATGAGGAAAAGGCAAAACAAGCAATAAAATAGGTGTGTATGTGCCTGCTATTAGAAGAAAAATTGCGCTGTGATCAATTTTTCGAAAAACTTTTTTTGCAGTTTCATTAACCATAGCATGATAAAGTGTAGAAGATTGAAACAGGATAAACAGTGTAGCTCCGAAAATAGCTGTTGAAGATGCCTCTAATGCGTTTCTGGATGCTGCTGCAAGCATAACTATACCATAAATTGACAACAATGCACCGATTGCATGTGTTGAAGCATTAACAAATTCTTCACCTTTTGTATATCTAGTCAGTTCGGACATGTTTCTCCTTTTTCATTCTCAAATCTGTATAATTAATTTATTTTTTTCTATCATAAAAACAGATAATTGTAAACATATTAAATACAGTAAAAAAATTATAAAGTAATTTTTGATGACCTTCAAAGGTTTTTAGCCCTTCCTGTATTCCGTCTAATTTCTCGAGATTAAGATTATATATATTTGTATCCTTAGAAATTTTTAAAGAATTAAAGTTAACAGACAACATAAATTATATAAAACTTGTAAAAATTTATTTTGCTTAATTGAACAAACTAATGTATCTTTATGTCAATTTTTTTCGCAGTTGTTCAAGAAATAATTTGGCAGGTCTTGAAAATACTTGGTTTTTCTTCCATACAACACTTATACCTACTTCCAGCTTCGGGGTCAAAGGTCTGAAACAAAGAGAAGTATTTGCAGTTGTATTAATTAATTTATCAAGTCCCATTGCATAACCTATTCTATCTTCTGTCATTATTGCAGCGTTATAAATAAGGTTATAAGTACCTGCAATGATTAGATTTTCAAAATTGTTTCCAAACCAGTTTAAAAATACGTTATTTTCGTCAGTTTTTCTAATTGCCTGACGTGAAATTATTAACGGCAGCTCCATTAAATCTTCTATTTTTATACTTTTCTTATCAGCTAAAGGATCATCTTTTCTTAGCAATAATCCCCAAGTATCTTTTTCGCCCAAATCAATGTAATCATATTTTTCAAGGTTAAAAGGCTGTATTAAAACACAAAAATCCAAAAGTCCTTTATCTAATCTTTCAACTAAATCACCGCTATCACCTGACACAATATGAAATTTAATCTTCGGGTAATCTTTTTTTAATGTTTTCATTACATCAGTAATCAATTTTATGGATTTTGTTTCACCTGAACCAATGAATATATCACCCATAATTTCATCTTTAAATGATGTAAATTCGGCTTCGGTTTTGTCTACAAGGTCAATAATCTCTTGCGCTCTTTTTCTTAGCATTATTCCCTCAGGAGTTAAAGATACACTATGATTTCCTCTGATAAACAATTTTTGTCCTAGCTCTTTTTCAAGTTCCAGCAATTGTCTGGACAGTGTTGGCTGTGTTAAATGCATTAAATTGGCAGCTTTTGTTATGTTTCCAATCTCAGATACAGTTAAAAAATATTTTAATACCCTAATTTCCATAATTTTATAATATTTTTAAGTGAAATACATGTCAAGCATTTCAGCTAATGCAATATAAGTATTTGTTATTTCACTATTTATCGTAAATAATATTTTATATGATACGATAAAAAGTTCAATCGTTCCAAAAGGAGGTGATATGAAATTTATAACTACTTTATTAATTACGTTACTGTTAATAATAGGAGCAAATAATATGGCTAAAGCAAAAAATAATGATTGGGATAAGGTCTTCCCAAAAAGTGACAAAGTGAATGTAGAAAAAGTACATTTTAAAAACAGATTTGGAATAACTTTAACAGGTGATTTATATACCCCAAAAAATATTAAAAAAGGTGAAAAGTATTCAGCAATAGCAATTTCAGGTCCTTTTGGAGCAGTAAAAGAACAGGCTTCAGGTCTTTATGCTCAGACTTTGGCTGAAAGAGGATTTATAACTTTGGCATTTGATCCCAGCTACACAGGTGAAAGCAGCGGACAGCCGCGTAATATAGCTTCTCCTGACATAAATACGGAAGACTTTAGTGCAGCTGTTGATTTTTTATCTAATCAGCAAAATGTTAATCCGGACAAGATTGGGATATTAGGAATATGCGGATTTGGCGGATTTGCATTAAATGCTGCATCGATCGATACAAGAATAAAAGCAACAGTAACATCTACAATGTATGATATGACTCGTGTAAGTGCAAAAGGTTATAATGATGTAATGGATGAAAATGCGCGCTATGATTTAAAGCAAACTCTAAACAAGCAAAGAACAGAAGATTTTAAAAATGGTACTTATGCGAAAGCTTCAGGGCTTCCTGAAAAATTAACAGGTGAAGAACCACAGTTCATAAAGGATTATTTTAATTACTATAAAACCAAACGAGGTTTTCATGCTCGTTCTATCAACTCAAACGGCAATTGGAATATGACATCTTCACTTTCATTAATTAATTTGCCGATTTTGGCATATAGTGACGAAATCAAAAGTGCAGTCTTAATAATACATGGGGAAAATGCTCACAGCAGATATTTTTCAGAAGATGCATTTAAAAATCTAAAAGGCGATAATAAAGAACTTTTAATAATTAAAAATGCAAATCATACAGATTTATATTACAACAATGATTTAATTCCATTTGAAAAAATAGAAAACTTTTATAAAAAATATTTATAGATAATAAAAAATATGTTATATTAAACTGGAATAACCCTACAAAAAGAACGCAAATGCGTTCTTTTTAAATATTGGAGACGAGGGGAGTCGAACCCCTGTCCAAAATGGATTAAAACAAGCTTCTACGAGTGTAGATATTTATTCTCTCGGATTATTCAGGGAATATCATGACCTTTTAAATAATCCAAAGTGTTTTTGATGGAAACACTAACCCTTGAAGGTTATCTTGATACGTCTACCTTCATCAACGTACTGCCGCTTGCATAATGGACTCATAAAATCGGCAAGCTGGACTTTATGAGTAGCTATAATTAGCGACTAAGCTGCTAAAGCGTAAGCTCTAGAGAAGTCTGCTTTAATTACGTTGTTAGCATTTAATTTGTTTTGCTCGTTGATAAGCGGGAACAGCGCCCGCACTCGCAACCTGTTTTCACCGAACATCCTGTCAAATCCAAAACGTCCCCATGAAATGTTTTTGGGACGTTTGCTCCTGTGGTGCTCGGCTTTACCTGCGCGCCAACGTCGCTATCGTTAAGTTTTATCCTCAGTTTGCCGGCTTATCGCCGCCAAATTCGGATAACACTCCGGCTTACGCGTTTTAAAACGTCCCCATATTTATTTTTCAATGTTCTTATTTTATTATAACCTGCATTTTTTATATTTTCAATCTTATACTTTTACTGATGAAGCTGGAATGAGCATTTTGTACAATGTGCTTTCGGATTATACATTAGGTTGTCTTCCAAATCATATAGCTTTTGTATTCTTGTTACCAAAGGCGCACCGCATACAGGACATTTTAGACCGCCTGCTCCATTTAAGATTAATTCTTTTAGGCTTTCAATGATTTGTTCTGAAACTTCATTGTTCGTATAATCTTTTTCAAATTTTTTTATTTCTTCGGGTGCACATCTTAGTACTTTAGCAAGATTTTGGCGGACAGTCACAGATAAGAATAAATCTTTTCCGGATTCAATATCTTCAATAGTTTCCAAAGGCAGATTAGTTGCCATAGCCAAGCCTTTTGCGGAAAGTCCTAAATCATCTCTTTTATGTTGTATAAATTGTGCTAATGTTTTCATAATTTAATTATATAACGTAAACACCCTCTTTATTCAAGAGGGTGTTTTTATTGTGTAGAAAAAGTCTATTATTAACTAATCGCCGTAATTCCAGCCATCATGTCTGTATTCATTTCTTTTTGCGTAATCAGAGTAGATAACTGCCTGATCAAAGTCGTATTGTGCGAATTCCGGATTGCCATCTTCATCATAGAACGGTTCACCTGTTTCAGGATCATAAATTATTGATCCGTATAAGAATGTACCCGGTTCTTCACCTTTTTCGTAGTCACCTTGATAGATTAAGTTATTGTTGTTATCAAAGATTGATCTTACGTTTCTTTGACCGTCTTTGCCATTTGAACGAATTTCATAACCCGCATAGTTGTATAAATATTGTTGGTCATCTTCAGGCTTTTTAGCACTGTCTGCTATGTATCTTGTAATTTTAATACCTCTTCCGGGAACGTCATTAATTACAGCTTTCATATAAAATGTTTTTGGATTTTTGTCGTCATACATATCTACAACTTTGGTTACAACACCCATTTGACGTTTATTCGTATCAACACTGTCAACCATAGATTCATAGAATTTGTTGTCATATCTGTTGTGAGCTTTTGAGCCTACATAGGCAACGCTGTCTATGCCTGAACCATCGGGAACAGGTCCGTCAATAGGAATACCAATATTCATACCTTGCGCAATTAAAGAATCTGCTAAGTGGAAAGGATAATCTTTTACATGAACAGGTTTAATTACAGTATGTATAATCGTATCTGTTTCATGAATTGTATCAGGTTTAATAATTGTAACTGTATCGTGGTGGCATCCGCCTCCGATATTAATATATGCATTAGCTGTTGCCGAAGAAGATGATGATGATGAAGAATTTGCTTCTGCCAAAACATCATGTTCACAGCTTGTTAATGCTCCTGCTGTTGTTCCAAGTGCCATTAAACCTAAAGTTAAATTTCTCATTGCTCTGCTTGCATTTGGAGATGCAGTTGCTGTTTGTTGAGGGTAATTGTTTTTAATTTCTTGTTTTTGTTTTTTATGTTTCTTTGCTTGACCTTCAAAGCTTAAAACATTAGCACTGTTTATTGCTTGTACTTCCATTTTAGTTGTTAACCTCCGATTTCTACACTATTTAGTATTAATATAAAGAAAAAACATGTTTTTAATTGCTACATATATCATAGCAAAAACATGCTTTTTCTTAAATTTGTTATTATTACGAGGTTTTAGCCTGTTTACATATTGTAATATTTTTTATAAAGCAGCTAATTTTTCTCTGACAAGAGTTTCTACGGTGCTTAGAATATCAGGGTTTTCAGCCAAAAATTCTTTTGCCTTATCTCTGCCTTGACCTAACTTTTCTTCATTAAAGCTGAACCAAGAGCCTGCTTTCTTAACTATATCAAGATTTACGGCTACATCTAAAATATTACCGATTTTGCATATACCCTTACCGAAAATAATGTCGAATTCAGCAGTTCTAAAAGGCGGAGCAACTTTATTTTTAAGTACTCTTACTCTTACATGGTTTCCTATATCTTCACCGTCACCTTTAAGACCTTCTGTACGTTTAATTTCCATACGAACAGATGCATAATATTTCAAAGCGTTACCGCCTGTTGTAGTTTCAGGGTTTCCGTACATAACACCGATTTTCATTCTTAATTGGTTGATGAAAATAACAGTAGTATTTGTTTTACCGATAATACCTGTCAGTTTTCTTAAAGCCTTACTCATCAAACGAGCCTGCAAGCCCATTTGCTGGTCTTCCATAGAACCTTCGATTTCAGCTTTAGGAACAAGAGCTGCAACAGAGTCAACAACTACAATATCAACTGCGCCTGAGCGTACAAGTTCTTCTGTAATATCAAGAGCTTGTTCACCTGTGTCAGGCTGTGAAATCAATAAGTCATCAACTTGAACCCCTAAGTTTCTTGCATATTCGGGGTCAAGAGCATGTTCTGCATCAACGAAAGCTGCTATACCGCCTTTTTTCTGGCATTCTGCAACAATATGTTGAGCAAGAGTTGTTTTACCTGAGCTTTCAGGTCCATAGATTTCGATAATACGACCGCGCGGAACTCCGCCAATTCCTAAGGCTACGTCTAAAGACAATGCGCCTGTGGGGATTGCATCAACGTTAACAGTGGCTTTATCGCCAAGTTTCATGATAGAACCTTTACCAAAATCTTTTTCAATTTTTTCAATAGCAAGTTTTAATGCTTTACTTCTTTCATCCGCATTAGATGAAATTTCAGCTTCTTTATCTTTTACAGCCATAATTTATCCCTTTTAATTTTTTATTCCCAAGCTTGTTTTTCTCTTTTTTTGTAGAAGCCTAAACCTACGGGTTTATAGGCGTGGAGGTCATTTTTAAGCTGATAAATTTCTTTATTAAGATCAATAATTTTTTGTCTTAAAGTTTCGTTGTCTGTTTTGCAGCGGATAAGTTCAACTACAACTTCATCCATGCCTTCAAGTTTTTCGTCAATAACTTTGGCAATTTTGCTGCTTAACTTATTTTCCATCTCTTTTAATGAACTTAAGATACTTAACATAGCTGAAGGTTTAGCCTCTGTTCTTGCCAAAGGTTTAGTAACGCCTTTCATTGCCTGTACTTTTCTAAGATTTTTTACTTCTTCATAAGAAAAATAAGTTTGACCTTTACTGTTTTTCTTAGGCAAAATAGAAGCACGTTTGCACAGTTCAACAATTTCTTTGTTATCTGTTTTTAAAATACTTCTCACTTCTTGTGGAGATAAAGTTTTCCCCTTCAACTCTTGTTCTAATATCATCTTATATCCCTCAAAATTTCCCACTAATATTTTATTTTATATATAGTAAAAAAACAAATAATTTTACAATCTTGTAACATCACTTAATAAATATTGATGTTCTGCATTCCATGTAACGAATTGTAACGAAGTTTTTAAAAAGTCTGAAACACAGTTATAATCCCTCATAGGATAGGATAGGATAGGATGCGAGGCGAGGTGTAAAGTTTTGAAATGATAGTCCCGATACTCTAAATGTACAAAGAAGTCAAGATGTAAAAACGGGAGCAAGCTCCCGGCTAAAATTACAACAACTTTGACTAAAATTTTCAGAAAGGGTAAAAAACGGGAGCTAGCGCTCGGATAAAATAATTAAGACCAGTTAAAGACCGAAAGAAGCGCAGCGACTGACCCAAAGAACAACAAATCCAACGAAAATTTACAGAAAGGGTAAAAAAAATGGGACTGGCAGCAGGACAGGCGCGCTTATTAAGTATAACAGCTAGGAAATCTGATTGCGAATTCAGATCAATGAGTTTGTCTCACCAAAAGATATCTTTGGCACGTGAGCTGGCAGACTTATCAAATGAGTATCAGAACTCTTTAGATCAAACCAAATTAATTTACGATTATTATGGAACAGGTGATACAAACACACCATTATCATACGGAATTTTGATGAGCCCTTCAGCATTAAATGATTATATGCCAACAACTATTACCGACAGTATTGGCAGGGTTGTACTTAACAATAAATACGCATCAGCGGCAAGAGCAGCAGGGATTCCTCAAGAGGGTCTTGGTACTTTGCCTTCTGAATCTATGCGTAATGCGTTTATTCAGGGCTTGGCATCTAAAGGCGTAATAACAAATGTATTAGCTTCAACAATTCTTGGACTTCCTTATAATCAGGAGGCCGGATTTGGCGGAGGTACAACAGTCAGCGTGGTAACTAAACAGGGAAACATCAGTGATTTAATACAAGCGCTTAAAGAGAATGGACAGTCTATTGATATTTCACTCGACGGAGTTAATACTGAAGGTGTTGACAGTGCTTGGTTCCAGCTTTCTAAAAATGGAACCGTTACTGATTTAAACAGTTCAGATAAAAATGTATCTTTAACTTTATCGGATTTGTTATCAAATGATGATACTTATATTTCTTTCGGTAACCAAAAAACAGGTGAATATGCTCATGAAAATCTTGTAACGTCAGCTAAAAATATTCTTTCAACCGTGCTGGATGCAACATACGAACAGTTAGCATCATTACTTGATTTGGGCGACGGTTATACAACAAAAGCTTTGGATTATGCAAGAACTGAAACAGAAAAACTGTTTTTACCTTCTGTTGATAACCTTAGAAATGAAGAATACAGAACATTCGTCGGTAAAGGTAACACAAACAACGCATCAAGTGAAAATAACCAAAATTATATGGGGTTTGTTTACGTAAAAGGTGAGAGCAGTATGTTCAAAAGCTCAAAACCTAAGGCTGCCGTAAATATTAATAACATGGCAAAAGCGTTCCTGACATTTTTTGTAAAATATATGGACGGTGTTGCAAGCAAAGATGCAGACGGCAGCGATAAATATAAAGTTCAAATTGGTCATTTGTCAGAAAACAAACTTGCTACCTCTGATTATTTATTCCAATATAGTATAAAGACAGGCACTGAAGTATCCAGTGACGACCTTGCACAGGCAACGTTTTATGATGCATTGTTTAATCAAATCTGCAAAAACGGCTGGAGTG
>ERZ780023.6-NODE-6-length-70602-cov-5.63654_pt1 | contig 70602 bp, 77 predicted proteins | sample MGYA00511863_ERZ780023 | MGnify/ENA primary metagenome ERZ780023 (study PRJEB29588, sample SAMEA2162138) | human gut metagenome | biome: human gut; feature: human-associated habitat; material: faeces | place: Denmark | collected 2008/2010 ...
AAAAACGCTTGGGCGGAGCTTAAAAGTCTGCCCCCCCCCCGACATAATTAAATCTTCTCATAAATGGCTCCTTTCATTTGTTTATAATATTTATATATAACCCTATGTTGTGGGTCCAGCGGCTACGCTGGTTGCTCCTTTCTATTATTTATAATTATATCAATTCTTATATAAAAATTCAAGTTATTGTTGTCATTATAAAGTAATTTCCTAAACCTTAAAGCTGATTTAGCAAAAGTTTTCACTGCAACATCCGTTAAACATTTTGAAAGGAATTACTATGGCAAGAATTATTGAAGGTGAAAGAAGATTAATTAAAATGTCTGTGGATGACATTATCAGTATTATTCAGGAATACCAGCAAATCTGTAAAAACAGCTGCTGCTATGAACATACCAGAGAGCTTCTGGCTAAAGCAAATTTTTATATTCCTGAAGATATATAATACATTAAAATTACCCGACTGTGGTTATGAAAAAATCCTTTTTAGTTTATGCTAATATTAAACAGAAAGGAGTTTTTTCATGAGAAAAAATATTATCATTATTTCATTAATATTTGCATTACCTTTAATCGCATACTGGGCTTTAACATCATCTAATCCTACTACTGCACAAACAACAGAAATGAACAAACCTCAGGTTATCAAGTTTACATCCGCTATGTGTATGGATTGCCAGACTATGAATAAAATATTTAAAGAAATTTTTCCTGAGTTTTCTGACAAAATCAATATGACAGAAATCCAAGTTCAAGATAAAAATTCATTTAACGAAGAACAAATAAAAAAATATAATGTAACACTTGTACCTACAATAATTCTTTTAAATTCAGGCGGACAACAGGTTAAAAGAATAGAAGGCGCAGTAACAAAAGAACAAATGAAATCATATTTACAGGGACTTAAATAATGGAAAATTATATTAACTTATTTACACAAAACGGCAGTATGCCTTTATTATTTGCACTATCATTTTTAGGCGGTCTTGTTGCCTCTATATCACCGTGCTCTTTAGCTATGCTGCCGATTATAATAGGTTATGTCGGAGGGTATTCAAAAGAAAGCCCTGCGAAAACATTTTTACAAATGCTGTTTTTTGTATTTGGTACTGCAATAGTATTTTCCGTAATAGGTATAATCTGTGCAGTAACAGGTAAAGTTTTTATATCATTTGCAGGCGGATATTTCGGTATTTTCCTTGCAGGCATTATTATGGTAATGGGCTTGAAGCTTTTGGGTATATTAGACTTTGAGCTTCCCGTACTTATTAAAGAAATGCCTAAAAATAACAGCACTAACACTTTCTTTTATCCTATTTTGTTAGGGGGTGTTTTTGCCCTTGCAGGAACTCCTTGTTCCACACCAATATTAGCAGGAATTATGGCTTTCGCATCTTTATCTGCAAGTATTCCACAGGCAATACTTATGCTTTTCTTATTCTCTTTAGGTCAGGGATTAATTTTAATTCTTGCAGGTTTTTTAACTTCTCATTTGAAAAACTGGAAAGGCTTTTACAAACTTTCTGATATCCTGTTAAAAATAAGCGGCGGCCTGTTATTGCTTTCTGCTATATATATTTTTTATAAGATTTTCGCTCCGCTTATTGTAAAATAGTTACAAATGCGTTAAAATCATTGTATATATAGACAATGGAGAGTGTAAAATGAAAACTTATGAAGGTCAACTCGTAGCAGGTAATGAAAAATTCTGTATAATTATATCAAGATTTAACGATTTTATCGGCTCAAAACTTTTGTCAGGTGCAATCGACGAATTAAAACGTCACGGTGTATCTGACGAAAATATTGATATTGTAAAAGTTCCGGGAGCTTTTGAAATTCCTTTGACAGCTTTAAAATTTGCTAAAACAGGCAAATATAATTCAATCATAACTTTAGGCGCAATTATTAAAGGAGCAACAGCTCATTTTGATTATGTAAGCGCAGAACTTTCAAAAGGTATTGCACAGGTAAGTATGCAGACAGAAGTACCTGTAATTTTTGGAGTATTAACAACGGATAATATTGAACAGGCAATTGAAAGAGCAGGTACAAAAGCTGGAAACAAAGGTTCTGATGCCGCAAAATCTGCAATTGAAATGGCTAACTTATTAAAATTAGTTTAGTGTTTTAGAAAAGTGCCGCGAATGTCGGCGAAGGTGGTATAAAATGGCAGAAATTATTACCGAGTACAGAAATGAGAATACAAAAAATATTGATATTCTCCCTACCATTGAAATGGTTAGAAAAATGAACGAGGAAGACAAGCTTGTGGCACTTGCGGTGGAAGAAGAATCTGAAAATATTGCAGCTGCTGTTGACTTAATCGCAAAACAATTTTTAAAAGGCGGAAGAATGTTCTATTTTGGAGCCGGAACATCAGGCAGACTGGGCATATTAGATGCATCTGAATGTCCTCCGACATTCAGCGTTTCTCCTGATATGGTTCAGGGAATAATCGCTGGTGGTGATTCTGCTATCAGAACAGCAGTAGAAGGCGCTGAAGATAATTTCGATTTGGGTTATAAAGATGCTGATGTATTAACAGAAAACGATGTTGCTGTTGTTATATCTGCAAGCGGAAACCCTAAATACCTTTTGGGTGTTCTTCAAAAAGCCGAAGACGTTAATTGTAAAACAATTGGTATTACCTGCAACTCACAAGGTCGAATTGCAGAAGAAGCAGGACTTGTAATTTGCGCTGAGGTTGGTCCTGAAGTTATTGCAGGTTCATCAAGACTTAAAGCAGGTACAGCTCAAAAAATGATTTTAAACATGCTTACAACAGGTGCTATGATAAAAATAGGTAAAACTTACGAAAACTTTATGATAGACCTTAAAGCTACAAATGAAAAACTAAAAGACAGAGCAATAAGAATTGTTGCCCAAATTGCAGAAGTTTCTCACAGCGAAGCTCTTGCTGCATTGTTAAAATGCGATTGGGAAGTTAAAACAGCAATTATTTCTTTGAAAATGAAATTGGGTATTGAACAATCAAGACTTGAATTGAGAAAACACGGCGGTGTACTTCGTAAGCTTTTGCACGTCGGACAGGCAGTATAAGGAGAAACCAAAGTATGAAATTAACAGTTTTAGGAGCAGGATGCTGGGGACTGACATTAGCATGGCTTTTGACAAATAATTTTGATGAAATAACAGTTTGGGGCAGAGCTCAAGATATTTCTGATGATTTAAAAAACAATAAGCATTGCTCAAAACCGCTTGAAGTACAGCTTGCTGATAAAGTAGAAATTACTTCCGATTTGTCTGAAGCTATTTCAAATGCTGATATTATATTATCCGTTGTGGCAACTTCCGGAACCCGTGATGTTTGCGAAAAGCTTAAAGAAGCAGGAATTAAGCCAGAGCAGGTTCTTGTTAATGCTTCAAAAGGTATTGAATTGCCTTCATTGATGAGAATGTCAGAAGTTATAAAAGATGTCTTGCCTGATCAGAAACTTGCCATTTTATCTGGTCCGACACTGGCAAAAGAAGTTCTTGCAGGAATGCCGACAGCAGCATCTGTCGCTTGTGAAGATATAGAAGTAGCTGAATATGTACAAAAAGCTTGCAATGTTCCAAACAAATTCAGACTTTACACAAACAATGACGTAATAGGGGTTGAACTCGGCGGTTCACTCAAAAACGTAATTGCAATCGCATCAGGCTTTGCTCATACAATGGGGCTTGGAGATAACTGTGCAGGTGCATTATTAACAAGAGGTATGGCTGAAATTGTTCGTGTAAGTATTAACCTTGGAGCAAACCCCTCTACCCTTTACGGTTTATCAGGTATGGGAGATTTGATTGCTACTTGCTCAAGCCCTATGTCAAGAAACTATACTGTTGGTTCTATGCTTGCTAAAGGCAAAAAAATTGATGATATTCTCAAAGAACTCGGCTCTGTTGCAGAAGGGGTTAAAACATCAAAAGCTATATGTGAACTTGCTAAAAAACTTGATATAGAAGTGCCTGTTTCCAGCGCAATTTATGAAGCAGTTTATACTGATATTACTCCTCAAGCACTTTTAGAAAAACTTATGAACAGAAAATTGAAAGAAGAAGAAAGATACGTATAATGAAATATGCCGTTAGATACTTAAAAAACACATTTTACCCGCTGGAAGTACCTGAAACATTAAAACTTGAAGACGGTCAAATGGTGCTTGTCAGAACTGAAAAGGGAGAAGAAGCTTTAAAGGTTTTTATTGTTAACTCTCAAATCTCAAAATTATGGGAAGAAAGCAAAAACAAACCTGAACCTTTTCATGTAATCAGAACTCTTTCTCAGCGTGATATTCAAACACTTGAAGAAATCAAACAGGAAGAAGTTCAATCGTTTTTTAAATGTCAGGCGCTTGTTCAACAGCATAAATTAAATATGAACCTTGTTCAGTGCAGAATTACATTTGACAGAAGAAAAATTACATTTTACTATACGGCTCCCGAAAGAGTTGATTTTAGAGGGCTTTTGAAAGATTTAACACAGGTATTTACCCGTGTGAGAATTGATTTGAGGCACATCGGCGTAAGGGATGAAACCTCAATTCTTGACGGAACAGGTGTATGCGGAAGACCTTTCTGCTGCTCATCTTTCTTGAGAAAATTTGCAACAATTAATGTTAAGCTTGCTAAAGATCAGGGAATGCCTATCGCACCAGGCAAAATTTCCGGCACCTGCGGAAGACTTTTATGCTGCCTTACATACGAGTATTCAAATTATATTGATGCAGCAAAAGGAATGCCTCCGGTAGGTTCATCAGTAATGACACCTGACGGACTCGGCAAAGTATGTTATCTGCAATTCCTTAACGGAAAAGTTGCAGTTAAAATGGAAGATGGTAAAACAAAAGAATTTCCTAAAGGTGACATTGAAATGGTTGATGCTGACGTCAATGTTGAAATTGATACTCCGTTAATTAATGCATATACAGATGATAACGATAATATCGACATCAAACAACTTGAAGACGACAGGAACAGCTCAACAGGGAATGTTTAAAAACCAAATAATGATTTTTTAACATAAACAAAATAAATTTCACCGTTTGTTAACCTGACATCATACTTCGGAAGACCTTTATCTCTTTCGTCAGGAGATGCTTCACGAACTTCAGCAACAAGTTCGTCATTCGTAATATAATGTAATTCCTTTACGCTGACAACTTCCTTGTCCACTATTTTCATTAATTTATCATAATCGCTCATATATACATTATATCAGATGTTAAGATATATTTCAAGAGTATATATAAAAAATACACTAAATAAATTAAGCAATAAGAATTGTTTTCTTAATCAACTTTTAAAGATTTTATTTATAAACTTGTCATTTTCAATCAGTTGCTTTATTTTGTCCAATAACTCGCTGCTTTTCTTGACGTCAGTTTCATTAACTTCTTTTGAAGCTGTACTTTCTTCAAAATGTTTTTCAATAATATGTCTTTGCTTTTTCAGTTTTCTTAGCTGCGACATTAATTCATCAAGCTTGCTGTCTATTTCTGCAATTTCAGCACCTGCATTATTACACTTAATTTCATCTCCCAGAAGAGCTGCTTGAGCTTTTTCAAGCTGTTTAGCTGCTCTTTCTTCCCTGATTTTCAAATACTTACTGATATCTAAATTAATCATATTATTCGTTTCGGTAAGCATAGTTTTTTTAATACCAATAGGATAATCTTCATGCCCTTTCAACTTACCGTGAATTAAATAAGAAATTATTTTGTTAATCTGCTTTTGAACATTCTCTTTAATATTAGGATGAATTCTCATAAGAAAAGGATAAGGCAGATTTGCACGTTCGGCATTACATTTTGAGCATAATACAAGCAGATTATCTATACTGTTTGAACCCCCGTTGCTTTTTGCCTTTGCATGTTCCCAAGTTGCCTGCAATTCTTTTACAATCTGTGAAATAATGTCAATATCGGTACTTTTGTTTTTCACACAGTCATTTACAAATTTATCTTCCGGGGAAACAGAATACGGCAGCTCTTTTATAATATTCATAATTTTCGGCTCTATATCTTTATTAGAGCTTTGTGATGCAAAATTTTTGTACATGTCTTCAACAAGAAGCTTTTTTATATGCGGTTTGCAGTATTCATTATTTAATATAGATAAAACATTTGAGTTTGTATTTTGCAGTGCTTTAATATCTTTTGCAGATAATTCAGGTGATAAATCCCTTAACTGCTTAAAAATATTTCTTTTTTGCAATGAATTTTGATTAATATATAATTCATATAATTTTGAATGGTATTTAACTACTTCAGGTTTATTAAAGATTTCGGCAAAAGTATTTTGTGGGTATTTAATAGAATAAATTTCCATTAAATTTATAACCTGTTTAGTTTCATCGCTAAAGTTTTCAAAGTATTTATCCAATTTTTGCATAACTTTAGGAGCTTTAACACTTACCTTGTCTGATGCCAAAGCTATTCTGGTAACATCCAGCTGTTGATGAGGGGTTAACTTCTTAATTATTTGAGTGTTTTCGGGAATACTTAAAACTTCATGAACTGATTTTCCTGGATATTTACCAGATAATTCTTTAACAATATTATAAGCTTCTGTATTAACAAAAGGCTCTAATGCTTTATTGTTCAAAGCATTTTTAGCACTGGCAACAAAAGACTTAAGAAATACTTTTACCTGTTCATTAGTCAGCATATCGCATTCGCAAAAAGCACAACCGAGCTTTGGAATATCTCTTATTTCAGAAAATACTCTATCAGGCAATCTTCCTGTAAAAGTCTGCTTATTTTCGGCACAAGCTTTATGTTTATTATAATAGCTGCTATTTATAACAGGGTTTATTGTAAGCATATTTTATATAATACACCTAAATAAAATTTTTTGATAGCAAAAAATGTCGAAGAAGGGACTCGAACCCTCAAGGCGTTAACCACACGAACCTGAATCGTGCGCGTCTACCAATTTCGCCACTTCGACATTTAAGTTAATTATTCTTTTTTCAACACATTTACCATACTGTTATGGCGGATGAGCTCTAAGCAACACTGCACTGAGCCGCTATTTTATCTTTTTGAAAAATTCATCAGATATCAACTGAGAATATTTACTTTTTTCATTCACTGAAATCAAAAGTCTTGGTGAACCGTCTTTTGTTTCTACTGTTGAAATTATACCACTTACATCACCAATAGGCAGTTTTTTAACTTTTGCTTCAAATTTCACATAAGGAACTTCCTGTCCGTATGAATTTAGTGTACCGCGTTTTGTAACGTGCAGTTCATCAACTGATACTGCCTGATATTTAATTTTGCTTACTGATTTTTTAAGCTTTTCTTCAACATTATCAGACTTAATATCTTCAGGCGTTAATATCGCATTATCACCTGATTCTACAACAAACATCTTTTGTCCTGAAGCTTTATGTTCAGCTACAACCGCGTTATAACCCATTATACCTGCGGCTTTTTCAAGTTCGAATTCATCATCTATTTTAGAAAAATCACCGACCTTTTTAGCCCTTTCGAGCATGACATCTTTTGAGGGATTGAAAAAATCTCCTAAATATCCGCTAAGCAATTCTTTGCCGCCAAGTGACATAAAACCCACCACAGCAAGCGTAAGGATTATTGCTCTTAAAATATTTTTTAAACAACCCATATTGAAATCCTTGTCATGTTATAATATTATTATAACTATGAAAAAGTCAGAAATCAATCATATCAATACTGCTGACATTAAGGTGGAAGATTTAACACCCGCGATGCAGGAATATTTAAAAGTAAAACACCAAAATCCGGATAAGATTTTGCTTTACAGGCTTGGAGATTTTTACGAAACTTTCTTTGAAGACGCTGTTGTAATGTCTAAAGAGCTTGAACTTACGCTTACAGGACGCGAACAGGGTAAATTCGGAAGAATTCCACTTGCAGGTATTCCTGCAAAAGCAATTAACGGCTATATTGAAAAGCTTGTTCAAAAAAATTATAAAGTGGTTATCTGCGACCAGCTTGAAGATCCTAAATTTGCTAAAGGGTTAGTTAAAAGAGGTGTTACACGTATTGTAACTTCAGGAACTTTAACTGAAAGTGACTTTTTACAACAAAACTCAAACAACTATATTTGCGCACTTTTCAAAGATGAAAAAAGCGGTAATTACGGTTTTTCTTATGCTGATATTTCAACCGGTGAATTTAAAGTTACTCAGGCGCCACTGGAACTTATTATGGCTGAACTTATAAGATTGCAGCCTGCTGAGGTAGTAGGGCCATCTCAAAAACAAAAAATTATGCCGTTCCAGATTGTTCCTGACGAAAAAATAGATTTGCCTGAAGAAATTACAAAATTATACAACTGCTCTAAAATTCCTGTGTCAGTATTTGATGAGAATTTTGCTGAAAATAACCTGAAAGCTGTTTTTCAAGCAAACAGCCTTGAAGCATTCGGATATAACAGATACAAACTCGGTTTCAGAGCAGCAGGAGCTCTTTTAGCTTATGTTTGGGAAACTCTAAAGGATAATGTTCCTAAATTTGACAGAATAGAGCCTTATGAGCTTTCTGAATATATGATTCTTGACGGAAGCACAAGGAAAAACCTTGAACTTGTTGAAACTTTAAGGGATAAGAATAAGTTTGGTTCTCTGCTTTGGTCAATCGATAAAACCAAAACAAATATGGGGGCAAGGCTTCTCAAAAACTGGCTGTGTCAGCCGTTAAAAAATATCGACGATATTTTGACAAGACAAAACTCTATTACAGAACTGGTTGAGAAAAGCGATGAACGTATTAATATCACCAATTGTCTTGAAAAAATCTATGATATTCAAAGACTTGCAACAAGAATGTCTAACAGTTCAGCTAACCCGAAAGATTTCTTGAGTTTAAAGACCTCATTATCTATACTTCCTGAACTGCTTGATGCTGCTTCAACACTTGAATTTAACCCGTTAAAAGGTATTGAAGAATACAAAAATGAAATTATTGAGTATACAGAATTAATAGAACGTACAATTTCTGAAACAGCACCTAATTTAATAAAAGAAGGCGGAATAATAAAACCTGGTGTTTCAGGTGAATTGGATTACTTCCGCGAGTTATTGACAGGCGGTGAAAACTGGTTAAAACAATATGAAGAAACCGAAAAAGAAAAATCAGGTATAAAATCTTTAAAAGTCGGATTTAACAAGGTCTTCGGATACTTTATCGAAATCTCAAATTCTTATCTTAACCAAATTCCTGAAGGCTATATAAGAAAACAAACTTTGACAAACGGCGAAAGATTTATAACAGAAGATTTGAAAAAACACGAAGATGATGTACTTTCAGCCAGATTTAAATCGACCGAACTTGAATATAAATTATTCTGTGATTTTAGAGAATACTCAAAAGAATTCGTAACTAAAATCAGAGAAATAGCAGACTGTATTGCAAAATGTGATGTTTACGCAGGTCTTGCTCAGGCTGCCGTTGAAAACAATTATTGTAAGCCGATAATTGATGATTCCGATGATTTTATAATTAAAAACGGACGTCATGCTGTTTTGGAAAAAATTCTTCCGCTGGGTGAATACGTTGCAAACGATTTGGAGTTGAAATGCAACAGTTCGGATTCTACACAATTCATGATTCTGACAGGACCTAATATGGCAGGTAAATCAACCTATATGAGGCAAAATGCATTAATTGCAATACTTGCTCAAATAGGTTCCTGGGTTCCTGCTGATTTCGCTAAAATCGGTATTATTGACAAAATATTTACACGTGTAGGCGCTTCGGATGATTTGACACTCGGTCAATCAACATTTATGGTTGAAATGATTGAAACAGCTTGCATTTTAAACTCTGCCACCGACAGAAGTTTTATTCTCCTTGATGAAATAGGCAGAGGAACAAGTACATATGACGGGGTTGCAATTGCATGGTCTGTTGCCGAATACATCGCTACAAAAATAAAAGCTAGATGTATTTTTGCTACACATTATCATGAATTAAACGTTATGACTAAAACTTATCCGCAAATCAAAAACTACCGAATTACAATCAGCGAGGAAAACGGCGAGATTGAATTTTTAAGAAAAATCGTTCAAGGCGGAGCAAGCAAAAGCTATGGTATTCAGGTTGCTAAAATGGCAGGGCTTCCAAATGCAGTTATCAGACGTTCTGAGGATTTAATGACAAGAATGCAGAGAGATTTTTCAAATAATCTTTCTACCCGTAAAAAATCCGCAGATGCACCGAGCGTTGACATTCCTCAGCTTAATTTATTTAATTAATTTTTGTAAAAAAGAGAGTATTATTATAACAAAAATTATTCTGTTCGGGTTTAAATTAAACAGGAGAATTTTTATGTCAGGTTTAGATGTCAACAAAGTTACGGTACCGCCTCAGCTTCAAAGTGTAGAAGCCATTGAAAAAGAGCAGCCAAAAGCAGCTGAAATTAAGTCTGCAGTAATTCCTAATGAAAAACCTGATACATTTGAAAAAAGTTCTGAACAGGAAGAAGCTGTTAAGGAAACTAAACAGAATAAAAAAACTGAAAAAACTCCCAAAACCTTTAAAGAAAAACTCGCAGGATTTTGCAAAACATTTGTAAAAACAGGTGAATATTTGAAAGCAACCGGAGCAACAGTAATATACGGCGGTCTTGCAGCAGGTGCAATCATGTTTTCTAACTGGCTTGTAAAAGGCTGGTCAAAAGTATTCAAAAAACAAATTCCGTTTAAAGAAATGTTTAACAAGCCGTTAAAATGCGTCAGCAAACCTGCAAAAATTTGGGCAGGAGTGGCATTTGCAGCCATTGGCGGATTTGAATTTGCAAAAGCATATTTAAAAGCAAACCAGCACAGTGCAAATGTTGATCACAAATTAAAAACACATTAATAACTAAATTGTGAAGAACTCCAGAAAATCTGCATTCATTAGACCTTGAGTTTCACCTCCGTTTAAGAAAATAAACACCTGAGGATCATCAATATTTAAGGTTTCAAATTGCATGTTTTTATCAACCGCTTCCATTTCATTATCTTGCGGCAACACAATCCGCTGTGAAATATTTTCATCTTCAGGACAAATTTCCTCTAAAATTAAATCCAAGTCAGTGTCAGTCATACATTAAACCTCATTATTTCATATATTATGTTAATAATGATTTTTCAATGTAAGTCAAGCTAAATCAGCATAATGCTCATTATAAAAATCTTCAAATCTGTCTTGTAATATAGCTTTGCGTGCAGTTTTAGCAAAATCAATCAAGAACTTTGAATTATGTATTGAAAGCAGAGTAGCTGCTGTACTTTCACCGCATCTCCACAAATGTCTTACATAAGCTCTTGAATGGTTTTTGCAGGTATAACAATTGCAGCCTTCAACAAGCGGTCTGTCATCTTCATGAAATTCTTTATTTTTAATATTCTTTTTGCCTTCCCAAGTAAAGAATGAACCGTGACGAGCATTTCGTGTCGGAAGCACACAGTCAAACATATCAATACCGCGTTTAATTCCGTCCAGTAAATCCTCAGGAGTACCTACGCCCATAAGATATCTAGGTTTATACTTAGGCAGAAGCGGAGCCGTGAATTCAACAAAATGATTCATTATATCTTTTGTTTCTCCTACGCTTAAACCTCCTATGGCGTATCCTACTGCGTCATATGATGAAATAACTGCAGCGCTTTCTTGTCTTAAATCATCAAAAAATGCCCCCTGTACAATAGGGAATAAAGCCTGACGGGGGTTTGTTTTCGCTTTAAAACATCTTTCAAGCCATCTGTGGGTTCGTTCCATAGCTTTTTTAGCCGTGTCATAATCACAAGGGAACGGTGCACACTGGTCAAACGCCATAATTATATCTGCGCCAATATCCTGCTGAATTTCCATAGAAACTTCAGGATTAATAAAATGTTTTTTACCGTCTTTAGGATCTCTGAATTCTACGCCATCTTCAGTAATTTTATTCAAATGAGCAAGAGAAAACACCTGAAATCCGCCTGAATCCGTAAGCACAGGTTTATGCCAGTTCATCCAGCCATGAATACCGCCGAATTTTTTAATCAGCTTTGTACCTGCTCTAAGATATAAGTGATAGGAATTTGCAAGGATAATTTGCGCTCCGGTATCTTCTATCTGATCGCAAGTTAAAGTCTTGACAGCTGAATTAGTGCCGACAGGCATAAAAATAGGAGTTTCAATTATTCCGTGCGGAGTTGTTAAAATTCCTGCTCTTGCACCTGTCTGTTTACACTCGTGCACAAGTTCGTATTTAAAATATTCATGTGCATTGTCACGCATCACTCATCAACGCCTTCTGTAACAAGTTCCATCATATTTTTATAGTTAGTGCAAAGTTCTTCGGGCTTAAAGTAAATATTGATTTCTCTTTCTGCACTTTCTACACTGTCTGAACCGTGAACAGTATTGTATTCTTTTAACTGAGCGTAATCTGCTCTGATAGAACCAACGTCAGCTTCGCAAGGGTCAGTAACACCTAAAAGGTGGCGAACGCCTTGTACAGCTTTATAACCTTGAAATACCATTGCAACTATCGGTCCGCTTGTAATATATTTTACAAGATTAGGATAAAAAGGTTTTCCTATGTGCTCTTCATAATGCTTTGCTGCTATTTCTTCTGTAACTTGAAGCATTTTCAGACCAATCATTTTATAACCTTTTTTTTCAAAACGGCTTATAATTTCACCGATAAATCCTCTTTTTACTCCATCCGGCTTTATAGCCACAAATGTTCTTTCCTCTGTATGCATGTGTATTTCCTCCATATAGAGCAATTGTAACACAAACAGGGATTTATTGCTACATTCTGCACAAAGGTATCATTTTAAACATATAAGGCGGCATTCCAAGCTTTATAAGTACTTGCTTAAACTCATCCGAATATTTCGTGTAGTCGCCTTCCGATGCAACAGCTATGTATTCCAATCTGCTTGTATAAGCATAGTCCGCATGGTAATCTTTAATTCCGCTTCTTGTAAGTTCATCTCTATACCAGTTCTTATTTGAATAGGTTCCGAATTTGTAATTTAAGTCAATGTCATCAATGTAATTATTTTTTCTTTCCAAGTATCTTATCTGCACCAAATCATCATCTGCAATTCCATTGGAAGAATCTTTAAGTGTATCATTTATGTGCGTAAGTTCATGGCGCAGTGCATATTTTATGTAATCTTTATTTTTTATTATAACGAAGTCACTGTTCTTAAATGTATACGCTTTATCGGTGCTGTCAACTCCCATAGTTGCGGTTACATAAATAAATGATGGAGTTATTGCTTTTCCGAGAGATTCACTGCGCCATTGAGAAAGTTCTTTGTCTATATATTCCGCATTATCAATATCGTCAGGTTCCGATAAAAAGACGTACGTATTAAACTTTTCTGCTATATCAAGGCATTTTTCTTTTGTAGCTTGCGGCAATGTATCGGAATAGAACTTTTTATAGAAATACATGCAAGTATCTTTATCTGTATTTCTGTATTTATACAAAAACTCCAATAAGTAATTTTGTCCCGCTTCTTTATTAAAATCTTTGGCAAAACGGGTTTTACCAGCGTCAAGTTCTTCGCATAGAAGCTTTTTGGCAGTCTTTCCGTTTACATTTTCCCTGCGTTTTATTGATCTTGCTTTTGTCCTAAATTTATTAAGTCCTTCGTCATAAAACGGTGCATATTTTGAGTATTTATTATACTTACCGTTCTGCTCATTTTCAACATCCAACATTAATATTATTTTGTTATATGCTTCATCAATTTGTTTATTATATTTATTATCAGAAAATGGAGATGTTAACTCGGTCAAAATATCTGCAGAGGCATTAAGAACAAATTCATCGTTGACTGTTGACATTTTTTCAAGAATTTGTTTTTCTAATTTTTCTTTATTCCAGGTCTGAGGTAAAACTTTTAAACTCTTGACTATGTATTCTTTTAATTCGGAATTTGTACTTGTAAATGTGTCCTCTTTTTCAGCAGGCTCCAAGCAGCAAGTATTGTTATAATAAGATGAGAAATTAATTTTATTATTTGTGTATAAATTTAGAGGTAATATGCGCATACAATAATAAAATCCAAACATGTTTTTTCTGAACACAATTTGGATTTTATTTTTATATTTATTAATTTATCTTATTTTGTAATATTTAGATTTTGAAGATTTATAAATACCAATATTGTAATTGCTTTTCAAAGTCACATTAATATTTTCACTGCTTGACGCTTTATCTGACATCAATAAAATATAATTTCCTACCTTATCTGCAAGTTCCTGATTATCAATATCTTTTGTTCTAATTACAATTCCTAAATTCTTATTATCTTTTTCACCGTACTGAGCATAACTGAAAACGTCGAGATTTAATTCTTTAGCAAGCTTATCAGGAAAAACAGTCTTTTTTTCAAAAATATTTTTTGCAGCAACAGAACCCGCAAGAATAGGAACTGAAAACAACAAAGCAACAATGACTGATACAATAATGACAGTAGAATCCGTTTTATCAGGATAAAGTTTTTTTATATTCTCTTTTGATACTACAAAACTTTTCACAGAAAAATCATGTAATGTCTGACGGTTTTTGTTAAACAAAAATATAAGAACAAAAACAAAATATAAAAATAATAAAATTGTTAAAGGTAAAACATTTTTAATATCAAACATATGGTATTCAGGAAGCACAGTTACCATCGCACCTGAAAAAGCTCCAACAGCATATACACAAATAACAAAAATCAAAGCTCTTAAAAATGATTTTCCGACAGGAAGATATTCATTGTTTCTATCAACAACTTTTACAGCAAACAACTTTTTGCCGATTGTCTGACCTTTGCAAAGAACGCTATTCATCAAACCAAAGTATAAAAGATAAACAACAGCACCAATAATTATTCCGTAACCTCCGATTTCAAACCATAAAGATGCACCTGCAGCCCCGATTAGAACTCCTGCTATTTTTAAAATAATTGCGGTATCAAGGAAATAAGCTCCTATTCTTTTCCAAAACACAACAACTGTTGAAGCATCAACAACATCATTACTCGGTTCATCTTGAGAATTTTCAACAGGTTCTTTTTCCTTTATAGAAAATTTACCCGGAATTAAAAGCATTGCAAAGCCGACAGCACTTAATGCCAAACTCAACATTCCGTATGCCGTAGATTTTATCGGAATAAAATACATAGACAAAGTTAAGATAACCACAGATATGGCAATTAAAAAACTCCTTTGTCTGTCAGCAGATATATCATATAGCCGCTTTGTATTATTTATAAAACTTAAAAAGCAACCCAGTGAAATCAAAATAAGCCATATTGCTAAATCTTCTATTGAAGCAGTTCTAATAATAGAAATCATATTTGTATTAATTCCAGCTACTGAATTTTCCATTATAGTTTGGAAAACAGAACGGCAGAAGAAAAATTGCATAGCCGACAAAACAATAGCTATAACCAAACCGATTAAAAAATAATATTTTCGTCCTAAATACCCTTCAATACTGAACGGATTTAAATTTTCCTTAACTTCTTCCATTACCTGCTCCTAAATTTCTCTTTAAACGAATGATAACATTTTTAAACATTGGTTGCAATAGTCATTTTGCGAATTTCTTTTTTAAGCAAAGTTACCATCATCACGCAGAGTATTACCGCAGAAATACACAAACCGTACCAGAAACCTCTCAATTTAAGTCCGAAATTAAACGCTAAAACATAACCAACAGGAAGATAAATCAACCAGTAAGCAATAAAATTAGAAATCAATACAACCTTAGTTTTCTTTATACCTTTAAATACGCCCGCAAGCGCAACCTGTAAACCGTCACAAACCTGAAACATAGATAAAATATAGATTACAGGCACACATATACTAACAAGAGCTTTGTCCTTTGTAAACAGTCCTACTAAGAAATCAGGGAATGTTGCAAACACCACAGAACTGCAAGCCATAAATCCCGTAGCCATGACTATTCCGACAAATGCATATTTCTTCAAATCTCTTAAATTATTTGCTCCGTTTGCAAAACCGACTTTAACAGCAATAGCATTTGATAAAGCAAGCGGAACCATAAATGACACTGTTGTCAATGTACATACAAGGTTTTGCGCTGCTGCATAAATACCTGCCACCCTGCCCATAATTATAGCTATACTATTAAAAGCGACAAACTCAACCATTACAGCTAATGATATAGGAAGTCCGACCTGCATTATGCTTCTGTAATAGCTTTTGTCATGAAAATCTCTGGTATTCATACGTATTAAGCAATAGAAATATAAAGCCAGCCCCATAACCCATCTTACGATTAAACTTGCAATAGCAAGCCCTGCAACTCCCAAAGAAGGTATAGGACCAAACCCGAATACCAATACCGCATTAAGTATCAAATTCAAAAACACACATATTACAGTCACCAAATTGGGGAACAAAACAATTTCAAATGCCTGCAAATATTCTTTTAACGCGGCATTCAGATACATGCCCACTGTTGCAAAAGCAGAAATAAACATATATTCTTTAATTGCAGGCACAAGCCTTGCTTCAAAATGAAGATAATCAATTAAAGGGATTGCCAAAAATACCGCAACAGAAGTGATTAAAGACATGATAAGTGCAAATCTGATAGTCGGATAAAAATATCTTTTTGCAGGCTGTTTTGCTCCTCTTTTATTTGAAAGTATAGGAGAAACGCTTCCAAGAAGACCTATTCCGAATATAAAAATAACATTAATAACAGCAGTAGCAATAGAAATTGCAGCAAGAGTATCTGTTGAATGTCTTCCCGCAATCAAAACATCACCCGCGCCAATAAGGATGAAACCCAAGTTTCCCATAATAATCGGCAGGGCAATGTTTAATAACTCTTTTGCATAATGTCTGAATTGATTACTCATACAAAACAATTATACTATAAATATAAAATTTTACTTAAGTGATTCTTGAAGCATTTTCAAAGGAGTTCTACCGCCTTTTTCGGTTAAAGTCATCGCGTAAGTGTTAACTGTATACTGTGTCATCCCGTTAGCATCACCTACTGCTTGAAAAGTAAATATATCATATCCCCATTTATTAGGTTTTTTATTTCCGTTTATATCAACAGCATAAGCTTTCCAGCCGCTAAAGTTTAAGTCAATCAGAATCATACCGTCAGCCAAAACATAAGCCGGGCGTTTTTTAAGATTTGCCGTTGACATTCCAGAATTTGGATCAGGCTTTGCATCAGGGTTTGACTCCTTTTGAATATCATCAGAACCTTTTATATACTTTATACATCCCTGTTCATATCCTCTTGAAGAACACGTTTTTGCAATGTTCAAATTCTTTAAAAATGCTTTGGTAAAATCAGTGCAATCCTCATACATACCGTTTAAATTTGACGGACAAGGCTGTCCTCCGTTACAAGTGTAACGTGTACAGGTACCGTATTCATTTTTTTCGGCACATTCTGCGGTTGCAGGTCTGTCAGAATATTTCGCCCACGCATGGCACATAGGACTGTAACCTAAATCCGACTTAGCTTTTAACATCGCATTATTCAGTGTGTTGTAAGCTTTTTTAAATTGCTGTTTTCTTACATTATCCTGATAATTTGCAATCAAAGACGGCATGGTTAAAGCCGCAACCACACCAATAATCCCGAGCGTGACCAATACTTCGGCGAGAGTAAATCCGAAACGGCGTTGACTGTTCAACATGACCACGTGCGTAGCACCTTCGGCGAGAGTAAATGCAGGAGCTTTTAGTCTGCCCCCCCCCCGACATAACTTAATCTTTTCATAAATCTCCTTTCAATAATTTTAAGCAATTATGCATACCCTATTGTTGCACCTCAAGCGGCGACGCCGATTGCTCCTTTCATGTATAACCTTATTCAGTATAACAAATTATTCTACAATTTTCAACTAGGCATTATAATCCAGCTTATTTCCAACATCTTTAGATTTTATAGCTTGAGCCTGCATTTTAATACTTTCAGCCTGTGCTGCTACTCTAAAATCCTGACCTGAAGGATCAGAGGGAGCCATTGCGGAACGGATAACAGTATTTGCATCATTAATTGTTTTTTGAGGATTAGCGGAATCTAAAGCTGGCATCTTTATGTCAACGTGACCTGCCATCGGAATTCCGTCAGCATTTCTTTCAATTACAATAGAACCTGCAAGAGAACCGCCTGCTGCTTTGTGCGCAGCCTCGTGAGCATATATCTCATCATAGTTCTTTTTAATCAAAGCATCTCTTTGCTGCTCTTTTTGCTTTTCAATAGGATTTGTAAAATTGTAGAACAGATTAATTCCAGCCATACACAAAACCTTTCACACATTACCTGCTACAATTATAGCATATCTTTTCAAAGATTTCAAGCCTTAATTCAGATATTATTACCAGGGATAATCATTTAAAATCTGCCAGCCGTCATATACAATTAAAGCCCCGCAAAAGCCTCCCGCCATAGCCTTTCCTGTATTCTTTGAACAAGGATAAGTTTCATCTTCTAATAATTCCTCCCTTGATAGTGTTTCTTTACAATGCAAGCCGTAAGGATAAACTCCGAGTTTTTTTAAACAATCAGTTCCGTCGACAACAGAAGGAATTTCACCTGCATTGCCCCAGCTCATTATAAACGGAAAAATATCTTTACCTATGGTATTAGGTCGCTTTAACGGTCCGTTTATATCAACCCAAAACCAAGCTCCGTTTCCGACAGCATGAACCCAATAGAACACTGAATAACCTGATGCTGTAACTAATGCAAAAGTTTTACCGGTAACATCTGTAAAAGTTCTTGTTACTACCATACCGTCTAAATTATAAATTTTTTCAGCCCAGCAGTCATATTTTGAATAAGTATCACAAGTTTTTACAACTTTTAAATTCGGAAGCAGATAATTGTCAGTAAAATACTTGTTACGTTCGTAAACCGTGTCAAATTCCGAGAAATCCCAAGTATCAATTGTATCAAACTTGGATTCTGATATTCTCACTGCCTGATTTATTTCCGTATAAGCCTTTTTTAATTGAGTAACAGTCTGCTTTTTTTTATAGTTTTCAATCAATACAGGCATTGTCATAGCTGCGACCACGCCGATAATACCTAAGGTTATAAGTATCTCTGCTAACGTAAAAGCTTTTTTAAACATATTTCCCCCTTTTGTTCTCTTTTAGACTACATACATTTACAATAGTATCACATAAAATACGTTTGTGAACAATAAGACTACAAAAATTTTACAATTAGGAAGAAATATATTTAAGTTCCGCAAAGAAAAAGGTCTTTCGCAAAACCAGCTTGCAGAAAAACTTGAAATATCAAGGGAACACCTTGCAAAAATAGAGACAGCAAAACGATGTGTAAGTTTAGGGCTTTTAATAGATATTGCAGAAAAACTGAATATTCCCGTAAAAGATTTTTTTGATTTTTAAAAAATAAACCGAAGATATAATCTTCGGTTTACTAAAATTATTTTTTATCTTTTCCTGTTCTCTTATAGAAATCTTCTATAAATCCGGTATTGAAATTACCGCTTACAAATACAGGATCTTCTATTATTGATTGGTGGAACGGGATTGTTGTTTCAACACCTGTTACAACATATTCTTTCAAAGCTCGATACATTCTGCGTCTTGCTTCGTTACGAGTTCTACCCCAGCAAATAAGCTTACCTATCATAGAATCATAATATGGTGGTATAGAATAATCCTGATAAGCGTGGGAATCAACTCTTACACCAAATCCGCCAGGAGTTACATAACCTGTAATCAGTCCGGGATTAGGCATAAAGTCTTTTGCAGGATTTTCCGCATTAATACGGCACTCAATAGCATGACCTCTTAACACAATATCGTCCTGAGTAAAATCAAGTTTTTCGCCTGATGCTACCATAATTTGTTCTCTTACCAAATCAACGTTAGAAATCATTTCTGTTACACAGTGTTCAACCTGAATTCTTGTATTCATCTCCATGAAATACCAGCTTCCGTCATGGTCAAGAAGGAATTCACAAGTTCCTGCGCCTTCATAATTAATGGCTTTCGCCGCACGGACAGCTGCTGCACCCATTTCCTGACGGGTCTTTTCGTCAATAGCAGGAGATGGAGCTTCTTCCAATAATTTTTGGTGACGACGCTGAATTGAACAATCTCTTTCACCTAAGTGAACAACATTTCCGAATTGGTCACCGAGAATTTGAACTTCAATATGACGAGGATTTTCTAAGAATTTTTCAGCATAAACATCAGGGTTACCGAAGAAATTTTGAGCCTCAGACTGGCAAAGGTTCATATTTGTTTCAACTTCCTCATCACTTCTGACAATTCTCATACCTTTACCGCCGCCGCCTGCTGTTGCTTTTAAAATAATAGGATAACCTACTCTGTGTGCAAATTCTTTAACTTCTTCAACGGTTTTCAAAATTCCTGTACCGGGTGTAACCGGAACGTTATTTTCAATCATTGTCTTACGAGCAGTAGCTTTATCACCCATTTTGCGCATAGCTTCAGCAGTAGGACCGATAAACTTAATGCCGTGTTTTTCGCAAATTTCAGCAAAATCAGCTCTTTCTGACATAAAGCCGTATCCCGGGTGAATTGCATCTGCACCCGATACAATGGCAGCAGAAATAATTGCAGGAATACTCAAATAGCTTTTAGCACTTTGAGCAGGTCCTATACAGTAAGCTTCTGTTGCAAGTCTTACATGGAGAGAATTTGCATCAGCTTGAGAATAAATTGCAACTGTCGGAATACCGATTTCTCTGCAAGCTCTTATAATTCTTACTGCAATCTCCCCGCGGTTTGCGATTAATACTTTTCTAAACATTTTTCTTATCCCTATTAAAACAGCGAAAAGTGAATTTGCTTATGCCATTCACTATTCACTGTTAACTATTCACTATTTATTCAATATACATTAATACTTGTCCGAATTCGACAGGCTGTCCGTCAGATACACATATCTCAACGATTTTTCCTGAAAATTCAGATTCAATTTCATTCATAAGTTTCATTGCTTCAACAATACAAACAACGTCACCTTCTTTTACTGTTTGCCCTACCTTAACAAATGCTTCAGCATCAGGAGACGGTGCAGAATAGAAAGTACCTACCATAGGAGAAGTCAACGGTTTTCCTTTTTTAACTTCTGCCTGTGCAGCAGGTGCTTGAGCAGCAGCAGGCTGAGGAGCTGCTTGTACAGCAACCGGAGCTTGAGCAACGCCAATAACTTCTTTTCTCAAAGTAATAGCTTGCTCGCCATCTTCAAGAGAAATTTCTGTAAGTGAATTATCAGCTAATACTTTTGCTAATTTTTCAACATATTCAATATCAAATTTCATTTTTTTGCCTTTCTGTTAGGTTAAGTGTGATGAGTGAAGATTAAAACTTCACATCAACTAAAAAATATTGTTAAGCCCTGTCAAGGTACTCGTTAGTTCTTGTATCAACTCTGATTTTATCTCCGTTAGAAATAAAGAAAGGAACGTTAACAACAGCACCTGTTTCAAGAGTAGCAGGTTTAGTACCACCTTGAGCGGTGTTTCCTTTTTCAGAAGGAGGAGTGTCAGTAACTTCCAAAACTACGTGAGCAGGAATATCAACCCCGATAATTCTCGCATCGTGCATCAAAACTTGGACAATCATATTTTCTTTCATGTATTTAAGACCGTCGCCTATTTGATCAGCAGTCAATTGAAGCTGTTCATAAGATTCGTTATCCATCATAACGTATTCTTGACCTTCTTTATACAAATATTGCATTTCACGTCTGTCTAACATAGCTTTTGCAACTTTTTCACCGGCTCTGAATGTTTTTTCAACAACTTGACCTGTTTCTACGTTTTTAAGCTTTGATCTTACAAACGCTGCGCCCTTGCCGGGTTTTACGTGTAAAAATTCAACAACAGACCATAAACCGTTGTCTAACTGAAGCGTTAAGCCTGTTTTTAAATCGTTTACTGATATCATATTTTTCCCCTTATTAAAATAATATAGTCATTTATGTAAGTCGATAATACCATAAACATCAAAAACTTCAAATAATTGTTACAAATAAAATTCAAATTATTAACATAGTAGCAAAAAAATAAATGTTGCGTTATTATATATGCCATAAGCAATATAAGGAGTGTACATATGAGAATTTCAGCTATCGACAGATGTTGCCCTAAACCACAATTTACAGCATCCAGAAACGGATATGAAAATCCTATTAACCGTAAATCAGAAAAAGGATTGGCAATTTGGGGTTCAATAGGAGGCAGCGCACTTGTAGGCGCAACAGCAGCGGGAATCGGCAGCTGCTTTATCAAGTCAGGGGCTTCCAAAAGAGCCTGGAAACTCGGCGGAATAGGTGTTGCAGCAGGATTGCTGACAATGGCGCTTACATTACCTGCAAAACTTTATGATACTAAAGTAAAAGCTTTTGCCCGTGAAAAAGAAATGGACGTTTTCAGCCGCGACAGAGAATTAAAATCAAACATTATGGAAGAAGTTGATAAAGAGGTTAAAGACGAAGATGTATCTCTTGACCAGAAAATCAACCACTACACTACTGTTCAAATGGCTAACAACGGAAACGGATTATTAGTTAAGGGAGCATAAATGAGAGTCGGCGCTATTAATAACAGCTACTCATTCGCTCAACAAAACATTCCATCAAAAAACAAAGACAGCAATCCTATTTCAAAATCAGGAGAAAAAGCAAAGCTGGTTAAGGCAACTTTTGTTGCGGGTTTGGGTGTAGGAGCAAAATTGTTGTTTGAATTAATGGACGGTGATTTTGTTGTGGATAAACTTGGTGACAGCGCTGATAAAATCGTAGAAAAACAACATAGAAATGTGTCCAGAAATAAAAAAAGCCTGTTAAAACTTGGAGCCGCAGCAGGATTGGTTATGGCATTTATCGGCGCCTTTGCAATGTTATATACAATTTTCAAAGCACCAAAAATAAATTATGAGGGCAACATAAATGCATTTAAAAAAGGAAAAGATGTTGACGTTTATGTTAAAGGAAATTCTGCCGAAAAAGAAATCTACACTCAAATGAATGAAAAAGCAAAGCAGGCTGACAAAGAAGAAAAAGCAAAACTAAAAGAACAATACATGCAAATGCAAATGGCTAAAAACAGGGTACCTGACTTTATTGACCTTAAAAGATAACTATTTCTCTATACGCTCAATCTTTAAAGAGTAACCAAGAATTTTGCAGATTTGTTGGAATTCGGCAAGTTTCAAACCGTTTCGGCGGATTTTACAAGAAAAAGTGCTTTGCGGAATGTCAAGTTCTGCATTATTTTTTAAGTATTCAAGCAAAACTTTCTGTGTTACGTGCCCTTTTGCCATAACAAGCCTTACTATTTCATCGTTATTCCAGTCTGTTATATCCATATAGCAAAAGTATAAGGTATTGACAAAACTATTCAACTCTTGTAATATTTATTGCATATATCAATATTTTATTTAATATATAAATATTAATATACAAAGGAGAAATATGAAAAAAGGTTTTACTCTTGCGGAAGTTTTGATAACTTTAGGGATTATAGGAATAATCGCGGCTATGACAATGCCGGCATTAATTGAAAATCATCAGAAAAAAGCTACCGCAGTCAAGCTTGCAAGGTTTTATACAATAATGAGCCAGGCTGTTCTGAGATGGCAATCCGATGATGGTATTATCCCCGATGATTTCTATTTTGAAGATACCAGCGGTACTTATCTTGAAAAATGGTATAGAGATACAATTGGAAAATATATTCAAACAGTATCATTAAAAAGTACAAATTCAATATTTACTGTCGCATTTAATGACGGATCAGGATTTGACGCATACACTAATAGGTATATTCTTTTCATATTTTATTGTCCTGAATATAAATATTGCAGCCAAACAAGAGAAGGAAACTTTGATGGAAGAAGAGGATTTCTTTTCAACATATATAAAGGTAAATTTATGACCTCTAACATCGAGCACCAAACACAAACAAGAGAAAAACTTTTAGAGTCATGCAAATACGGTAACAGCGATAATGCGGAAGTCAGTTCCAAAAACCGCAGACATGCCTGCACTCGTCTTATCCAAATCGACGGTTGGGAAATAAAAGACGATTATCCCTGGAGGCAAACTATGCTTGAGAAATAATTTTTATGTTACTATAATAGCGTATGGCAGAAGGACAGATATATAAAATTCATTCTGATTTTTATTACGTCGATGACGGCGTTAATTCTTTTGAATGTAAAATAAGAGAAGTCTTAAAGAAACAAAAAGAAAAAATAATCGTAGGGGATTTTGTCGAATTTGATAACGGCGTTATAAAAAAAATCATTCGGCGCAAAAATTATATTAAGCGTCCGAGTGTCGCAAATATTGATCAGGTCATTATTGTTTCCGCATTAAAAGAACCTGATTTGGACCTGCACCAGTTAAACAGATATATTGCACTTGCTGAGTATTATAAAATCCCTGCTGTATTGTGCTTTAATAAAGACGATTTAAAGTGGGATAAACATCTCGGTGAGAATATTAAAAATATTTATGGGCCTTTAGGATATAAAATTGTGTATACTTCTGCAACAGAGCATAAAGGAATCAAAAATTTTGAAAAACTTTTGGAAGGAAAAACAAGCGTATTATGCGGCAACTCAGGTGTAGGAAAATCCAGCCTAATTAATGCAATTAACCCTGATTTAAATCTCAGAACAAAAAATGTAAGCGAAAAGACACAAAGAGGCACACACACAACACGCCATTGCGAAATTATAAAAATAAATAATTCTTCAAGAATAGTTGATACACCGGGTTTCAGCAACGTAAGATTTGATTTTATTCTTCCTGCTGATGTAGATTTACTTTTTGAAGATATCGCAGGGTTCAGAGATAACTGCAAATACTCAGACTGTCTGCATATAAATGAAGACGGCTGTAATGTGCTTGATAATATAGATAAAATAGATTCAACCCGTTATGAAAGTTATCTTGCATTTATTGATGAAGCTAAAGAATACAAAGAAAAAATTAAATTTGAAGGCAAAAAAGAAGAACATTCGAAAAAAATTGTTCACAACAAACAAATAGCCAAAATAAGCGAAAAAAAACGTCAGAGTGCAAGAAACACTTTAAAACAAAAAATATATAAAGACATTGAAAATTACAAGGAAGGATTAGAAAATGAAGATGAATAATTATATAGAAGCAGTTAACAAAAAATTAGAAGAATTCATGCCTGTTCTATATCCTGAAGATATTTTTAAAGCAATGAAATACACGGTAACCCTTCCAGGTAAACGTTTAAGACCTGTTATGTGTCTTGAAACCTGCAGAATGTTTGGCGGAAACATTGAAGATGCTATCCCAACAGCCTGTGCTATTGAAATGCTTCATGCACAAACGCTTATACATGATGACTTACCTTGTATGGATAACGATGATTTCAGACGTGGAAAACCGACAAACCACAAAGTTTTCGGGGAAGCTAATGCTGTACTGGCAGGCGATGCTCTTTTAACTTCTGCGCCGCAAATCATTATTAAAAACTCTAAAAATTTAGGTCCAGATAAACTCATAAGGATTATGGAAGAATATTTCCACGCAGCCGGAGCTTTTGGCGTAATTGCAGGACAAGTTGTAGATATTGAAAGTGAAAAAAATTACCCTGAAAACGCTCAAGAAACTCTTGAATATATTCACACACATAAAACAGCTGGTTTGTTTAAACTTGCACTTAGAACAGGTGCAATAATTGCAGATGCTTCAGAAAAAGAGATTGAAGAAATTACAGAATTCGGTCAAAATATGGGCGTTGCTTTTCAAATTGCTGATGATATATTAGATGAAACCTCTACTTTTGAAGAAATGGGTAAAACATTAGGTAAAGACAAAGAAGCTGGTAAATTAACTTATACAAACTTATACGGTATTGAAAAATCAAGAGAGGATTTAAATAATCTTATTGAAAGATGTTTTGAAATCCTGAAAAAAAATAATCTCAAATCAGAAGTATTTGAAGAAATTCTTAACAAAATAAAAAAATGCTGATGCAAAACTTAATAAATGTAAATTTATTTGTTAAGCTTCTTGCTTATGGTATACTAAAATAACGCGAACAATTTTTGAAAAAGAGAGTAGGAATTAATTAATGATTACAAGCATATCAAACACAGGATATGAAGTTATATCTTCCGGAGTATTATCTGCATTTTTAGCACAAGTTTTAAAATTTATTATATTTACAATTAAATCAAGAAAAATTAATTTTAAAATCTTTACAACAACAGGCGGTATGCCGAGTTCACATTCTGCAGGCGTTATGGCTGTTTCTACGACCGTAGGAATTATTGAAGGTTTTGATTCCGTTATATTTGCCGTAGCATTTGGTTTTTCATTAATTACAATGTATGATGCAGCAGGTGTCAGACGTGCGGCAGGAAAGACAGCAGCATGCTTAAACAGAATGATGGATGACTTTTACAAGCATGATGTGCAATCTATCGGCGGCAAATTAAAAGAACTTCTGGGACATACTCCTTTAGAAGTTATTATGGGAGCTATATTCGGAATAGCATTTGCTTATGTTTACCATTACTTTATTTTGGGATAAAACAAATTGTTTTCTATAAAAAAAATATTAAATTATTCAGTTTTAGCAATAATTATCTTACTGGGAATATATTTCCGAATAAAGTATTTTTCATTTAACCGTGCTTTTTGGGGTGATGAAATTGCAATTCTTGTAAATCTGCGAAATCCGTCCTGGTTATCTGTTTTTCATCCTTTATCAATGGGGCAAAGCACTCCGCCTTTATACCTTTTAATTTCAAAAATTCAATATACTCTTTTCAAAGATGGAAATCTGGAGCTTATTTTCAGAAGTATACCTCTTTTAAGCTCTATTCTTTCAATATTTGCATTTTATTATATGTGCAAAAGATTTGTGAAAAATAAAATCAGCCAAATTATATGTATGATTATTTTTTGTCTGAACTTCCACTTTATATATTTTGCACAGGAATTTAAACAATACAGTTCTGACATATTAATATTTATTTTAATACTGCTTTCATACTTCCATATTGATTTAAACAATAAAAAATCTTCAATCATATACAGTTCATTATATGCAATTGCAATATGGTTTTCATATACTTCGCTGTTTGCAATAGGAGCAGTATTGTTAACAATGCTTTTACAAAAAACAGATATAAAAAAATTGTTTAAATTTGCTTTGCCGTTAATTATAAGTTTCATTCTATTTTACATAAATTTGAAACATCTTGCCAATAGCGACTATCTGCATACATACTGGAACAACGGCTTTGTAACATTAAATACTTTCTTCGAAATATTTATTAAAGCCTGGAAATTTTTCCTGACAGGAATAAATGGAACATCATGCTATATAGTATTTTTTATACTTGGAACAATCACTGCATTTATAAACTTTAAAGACAGCAGAAATAAATTGCTGCTTGCTTCTTTAGCATTCATGCTCGCTGCATCTGCAATGCACCTTTACCCGTTCTTCGGAAGAACTGCATTATATTTATTCCCCGTATTTATAATTCTTTTAGTAAAAGTATTTGATATAGACTTAAAAAGACTTGAACCTTATAAAAATATTGTTTTAACCATTCTGTGCTTATTTGTATTTATGGGGTTTTGGAATTATAAAAACCTTCACAATTATAAATTTGTCAATATTAAATCGCCAATTTTGACAGCACAACAGGTAAGTGAGGACAAGGAAAATGATATTCTTGTATTTTTAAAATGGGATTATGTAACATATGAAGCTTATTATAAAGACAAACTTAATATAACATTTAAGCACGCATTATGTATGGATCAATGGTTCTACCCTGAAGAATTTGACAGTCTGCCAAAAGGTTACACATATTATTTTGCAATGTCTGTGTATGACAAAGATCCTAACTGCCTTACATCCAAGTATAAAAAACAATATTTGCTCAGACTTCTTAACTGGGCAGAAATTCAAAAGGATTACAAGTTATATCTTGATGACAATTTAAATGTTCTTATAAGATTTTCTAAGTAAAAAGCTTGCCTTTTTTTATTATTCATGTAATAATCTAATTAAATAAGGGCTTATAGAAATTAATTCTATATCCGAAAGTTGTACCCTTAGGGAAAGAAAGAGATACTCAAACAGTAATGAGTGTTAAACAGCAGGAATTTAATTACAAGTTTATAAAAGAGAATGCTAGTGCCGGAAGCTGGCGCAGAGGTTACGAATATCATTTAAAAGATATGGTATTCGATTCGTATCCTGAAAAAAACTTCTATATGGCAAAAGTTAAAGGGAACTTTCAGGCGCATTACAATACAGACCTTATCTTTAAGAAAAATAAGGTGGAAGCTCGCTGCAACTGTCCTTTAAAAGAAGAATGGTGCAAGCATGCCGTTGCGGTTGCCCTAAAAGCAATTGATGAGCATGCCTATGAGGATTGGCTTGAAACAAAATTTGGTATTGAAACAGATTTTCCTGATGAAAATACCGCCTTAACCGAACCGCCTCAAGGCAACTATATTTTCCATTTTAATTCAAAAAGAAAAGCTAACTTTTTCTCTGTTCTGGTACGTTCAAGAGAAACAGGAAAGGTCGTAAGACAAATCGAACCAATCTTAAGAGCATTGATAGAAGCGCAAAGACAGGATAAGTCTTTTGAATTAAATAATTCTCAAAAAGTTGAAGTTGCAATATTTCAGCAGCTTTTAACCGTTTCCCGTCAGGACAAAAAAGCAGGATGGTATGATATTCCTATCACCAAATTCGGTCCTATGTTTACACTTCTTTCTAAAGCCGATGAAGTTTTGGATGAAAAAACTAAAGAACGTTTAAAGTTTACAGATGATGAATGGAAACTTGTTTTGAATGTAAACACAGGCGCACAAGGCACAATACTTTTATCTCTTGAATGGAAAAGACCTGATACGGATGATGTTTATCCTCTTGAGGAAGTAAGATATTTCTCAAGACACTTGAAATGGGGAAGGTATAAGAACCTTATTTTCCCGACAAATATAGCAATGAATTCATTACCGCAGAATATTCTAAAATCTTCATTTACCGATTTAAAAGATGCTGACGGCGGAAAATTTATTTATGAAGAATTACCAAAACTTCAGGAAATTATGGACGTTGAAATTGCTGATAACATTAGTAAATTAATGTTAGAAGAACGCCCTCCTTTAAATGTTGTTACAATGGGTATTGACTATGACCAGTCTTTAAAAGCTTCTTTAGAGTTTGAATATGACGGTGTTATTGTACCTTATTCAAAAACAACAGCTGAAAAAGCCCCATATATAACAGTAAAAAAACAGGGCGAAGATTTGGTTTACTGGATTAAGAGAAACTTAAAACACGAACAGGAAGCTTATGCAATGCTTCTTGCGTGCAAATTTGTTCCGATGCAGACTAACAACCTTGCATTGGAAAAAGAAAATGCGATAGATTTTTATAATTACTATATTAAACAGGCAGGAGAAGGCTGGAAATTTGTTGAAAAAGACGATATGAACTTCTTTAAGCTTATGGATGATCCGTTTAAGCTTTGCGCAAAAATTGACTTCTCAGAAGAAAACCAGGACAGTTTTGAAATTTTATTATACGGTCAAGTCGGGGAAGAAATTATCAACTTTGATGAGATATATGATACAATCCAAAGCGGTGAAAAATATAACCGTATCAGAAGTTTAGGCTTTGTAGAATATCCGGCTCAAAATATTTATGCTCTTATGCGTGCTTTCAATTCATTTGATGTATACAGAAATCCTGACAACAAGTTCATTGTAAAAACATACCGCGCAGGCTTAATAAACGAACTTAAAAACCTTGATGTTGAACTTGTTTTGAGTGACGAGTTTAAAAATTTCTGGGAGCAAATGTCTACGTTCTCAACTTCTGAAGAACTTACACTTCCTAAAGGAATTAATGCAGAATTCCGTGAATATCAGACAAAAGGTTTCGGCTGGCTGTGGTTTATGTATAAATACGGTCTGAATGGTATTCTTGCAGATGATATGGGACTTGGTAAAACACTTCAGGCTCTGACTGTACTTCAAAAAGCTAAAGAAGAAGACGGTCCTATGCCTACTTTAGTAATTTGTCCTACAACAGTTGTGTTTAACTGGGAATCAGAAATTCAAAAATTCGCACCTACACTTACAACTTTAAAACTTTCAGGTGTTGACAGAAAACAATTATTTAAAGAGATACCGAATTACGATGTTGTTATAACAAGTTATGCGCTTGTAAGACGTGATATTGCTAAACTTAAAGAATATAATTTCAGGTATGTAATTCTTGATGAATCGCAAAATATCAAAAACGCAATGTCACAAACAGCGCAGGCTGTTAAAAAACTTCAAGCAGTGCATAAACTGGCACTTTCCGGCACTCCGATTGAAAATAAACTCGAAGAATTATGGTCAGTATTTGATTTTCTTATGCCCGGATTTATGTTCAGCGTTTCTGAATTCAATTATAGGTATGTTAACCCGATTATGGAACGTCAGGACAAAACAGTTGAAAAACGTCTTAAACTTCAAATTTATCCGTTCATTTTACGCCGTATGAAACGCGATGTAGCTAAAGATCTTCCTGATAAAGTTGAAAACATTGCGTACTGCGAACTTACTGATGAACAAAGAGATTTCTATTTACAGGTTCTTGACAGCACTAAAGAAGAATTGTTTAAATCTATTGAACAAAACGGTCTTGAAAAGAGCAGATTATCAATCTTCTCTGCGCTTTTAAGATTACGCCAAATTTGCTGCCACCCGAGACTTTATGATAAAGAAAATGTTAAAAATATCATGAAATCAGGTAAGTTTGAAAAACTTAAAGTTATGCTTGAAGAAATTATAGATGAGGGACACAGAATACTTCTGTTCAGCCAATTTGTAGATATGCTCGATTTAATTAAAGGCTGGCTTGAAAGAGAAGGTATACCTTATGAATATCTTACAGGTAAGACCAAAGACAGACAGGGGGCAGTTGAAAGATTTAATTCAACTCCGTCTATTCCTATTTTCTTAATTAGCTTGAAAGCAGGCGGTACAGGGCTAAACCTGACAGGTGCCGATTATGTAATACATTATGATCCGTGGTGGAACCCTGCTGTTGAAGATCAGGCTACTGACCGTGCTTACCGTATCGGCCAGACTAAGAAAGTATTTGTATACAGACTTATCACCAAAAACACGGTTGAAGAAAAAATCCAAAAACTCAAAACAGTAAAACGCAACCTTGTTGACAGCGTTATTTCGGTTGACAGAAATATCGTTAAGTCACTTACTATGGATGATATTAAAGAAATTTTCTCTGTTGACTAGGAGCGTAGCCGCTCCACCCAAGACATCGGATATTTTTAAATGGTCGATGATTTTTTTAGATTACAGATGCAGAATATGACAAACAAAAGACACCCCATATGGAGTGTCTTTTTTAAATTTACATTATAGGTAAATTTCTTATTTGCCGTTAACAGCAGTTTTGAATTTTTTACCTGCAGAGAAAGCAGGAACTGTTGTTGCAGGGATTTTAAGTTCTTTACCTGTTTGAGGGTTACGTCCGATTCTAGCAGCTCTTTTTCTAGATTCGAATGTACCGAAACCAACTAAAGTAACTTTTTTACCTTTAGAAACTGTTTTTTGGATAGTTTCGATTAAAGCACCCAAAACTTCAGCAGCTTCTTTTTGAGTTACGTTTGATTTTTTTGCGATTTCTTGAACTAATTCTTCTTTGTTCATAATAAAACTCCTTTTCTTACATGTGGAACAGATTTCATCAGGCATTGCCGACTTATCTGCACCTATTCCTTTGTACATGCTCAATTATAGCCTAATTTATTTTAAAAGCAAGTATTTTAAGGATTTTTAACACTTTTTTAGTGACAAAACGTATAAACAGAGGAATTTGTATTACGAAAAGTAATAAAAATGATAATTATGAGCATTTTTGACAAGTTTTTGGTACAATGTATTAGGAATTTGTAATATGGGAGTAGTGACTCAGGTATGAAAGAAAGAGTTTTATTATTTACGATAGTTTTCGGGCTTGGTGTATTTATTTACATCTTTCAAAGTTACTTTAATACTGTTTGGGGACTAGCTTTTTTATGCACATTTATGTTTATTTACGCACTTTTTATGAACCTGTCTTACAAATTGCAAAAACGTAAATTGCAAAAGTTTCCGCAAATTATTAATGAAAATTACAAACCTTTTGTTTCTGTAATGATTCCTGCACACAACGAAGAAGCAGTCATAACTAATACTGTTGAAAACATTTTGAAAATGGATTATGAAAACTTTGAAGTAATAGTTATTGATGACAGAAGTTCTGATAATACTGCTTCAGTTATTAAAGATTTAGAAAAAAAATATAGTAAAGTTACCGCATTAATAAGACAAGCAGATGCATTCCCCGGCAAATCCGCAGTATTAAACGATGCTTTGAAAATTGCAAAGGGAGAAGCCATTTTAGTTTTTGATGCCGATGCAACAGTCGATTCTGATTTCCTTTCAAAACTTGTACCTAATCTTGAACCTAAAGATGTGGGGGCAGTTCAGGCAAGAAAAGTTATTAGAAACAGAAATGCAAATCTTCTTACAAGATGCCAGAATAATGAATATACAATGGATGCGCATTTCCAAGTAGGTCGTGATTCAATAAAGGGCGCAGTAGAGCTCAGAGGAAACGGCGAACTTCTTAAACGCGAAGCAATAGAAGACATAGGCGGATGGAATAATTATACAATTACAGATGACCTTGATATGTCAACAAGATTACACATAAAAGGCTGGGATATCCGTTTTTGCATAGATGCAGTAGTTTATGAAGAAGGTATTATTTATTTGTGGCCTCTTTACAGACAGCGCAGAAGATGGCTTGAAGGTACAATCAGAAGATATTTGGAATATTTTGGAGATGTGCTGTTTTCTAAAGATATGTCACTTCGTGCAAGTTTGGATATGACAGCATATATCACGCAGTTCATTATGCCAGGCTGGTTTTTAATGGAAATACTTGTCAGAGGCTTTAAAGTTCTTGCAAAACAAGCACCGCCTCACATGCTTTATTCATCTATATTTATCGGCTGTGTAATAGGCTTCGGGTTCTTTTTCGGGGCAAGATATGCTTTAAGAAGATATGATTTTATGCCAAGACTTGACGCAACTTTTGAAGCATTAGAAACTTCCATATATCTTTTAATCATCTGGTTCCCGTTAGTTTTATATATCTGCTTCAAAATATTGTTTATGAAGAAAGATATGAACTGGGGTAAAACCGCACACGGTCTTGTAATGGAAGAAGAAGCAAGCATAAAAGCTTTTATAAAAAAAGAATTACAAAAAACAAAAGAATACACTAAAGAATATACAGAAAAATACACTGAAAAATTGAAACAAATACTGGCTGAAAAGACCTCTGACAATGAAATAAAAGGTTACACAAAAATCAACAAAGAGGATTAATAAAGGAGAAAATAAATGACTACCCAAACAATTATTGATGTAAAAAATAAAATCAGAGCTGTAAATGATTTTCCTAAACAAGGAATAATTTTCCGTGATATCACAACGGCTTTAAAAGATTCTGAAACTCTAAAAGTAATGATTGACTATCTTTGCGACCAATTCAGAAATGAAAAAATTGATTACATTGCAGGTATTGAAAGCCGCGGTTTTATTTTCGGTATGCCTATGGCTTATAAATTAAATGCGGGATTTGTACCTATCAGAAAACCTAACAAACTTCCTGCAGCAACATACTCGCAAGAATATGAGCTTGAATACGGAACCGATAAAATCGAAGTTCACCAAGATGCTTTCCCTCAAGGAGCTAATGTTTTAATCGTTGATGACTTGCTTGCAACAGGCGGAACTGCAGAAGCCGCTGCTAAACTTGTTAAAAAGACAGGTGCTAATTTAGTCGGAATGGCTTTCTTAATCGAATTGGAAGCCCTGCAAGGTAGAGAAAAACTGACAGATGCAGGAAAAATAGTTTCAATGTTAACATATTAAAAAAAGAGCCTTTAAAGGCTCTTTTTAGTATGTCATCTGCCAGTTATCATTAAGAATCTTTCCAAAACAGCCCCAGCTATTAGCTGGAGCACCTGCATTACACTGAGTATTAAACATATTATCACGAGCTTCCTTTGTCAAAGGAGCATTATCATTCACATCATTTGTATAATCATCTATTAAACCGTTTTTATAAACAGCAAAAAAAATAAAATCCCTTCCTAAAATATTCGGACCTTTTTTCCCGTTAACATCAATTCCGACATTAAGCAATTTGAAATTACTTCCTTCAGGAGCATATGAAACTCTTATTGAAGCTCCGCTTGCAAGCACGAAGGATTTTGCAGCACGATTATAAGAACTAACAATAGAACCTTGAATCGATTTATACTCATCCGCAAAACAATCATTCATACTTTCACATTCTTTTACAACCTTAAAATATTTATGAAAAAAATCATAAGCTGCATCATTGGTTGTTAAACCTGCTTCTGTTAAATTAATAGCATTGTTATCTGTTTGATAACGTAAAGCTGCCTGAGATAACTCATTATACACCTTGTGCAGTTGAGTTACATAGCTTTGACGCTGATAATTCTGCATCAAAGTAGGAACTGTCATAGCAGAAACCACACCAATAATACCTAAAGTTACTAAAACCTCTGCAAGAGTAAACGCAGGAGCTTTTAGAGTGCCCCCCCCCCGACATAACTAATTTTTTTCATAAATTGCTTCCTTTCGTTTTTATAATGTTTATAAATAACCCATTGTTGCGGGTCCAGCGGCTACGCTGGTTGCTCCTTTCGATATATACATTATAATTATAACATATTTTTACGATTATTCAAGAAAGCTCAGGTTTTATTAAAAATTTAATTGCCTTACCATCTATATGCTGCTGCATTGCATATTCTACCTTTTCAAGAGGAAGTGTATCCGTTATTAATTTTTCAACCTCAACTTCTCCTGAAGCTATATAATCCAATGCCATTCGGAAATATTTAGGGGTATGGTGAAAAACACTCATTAATTTTATGTCGCCGTAATGCATTTTAGTAGTGTCAAAAGTTACTGTTGATCCTGATTTACAACCGCCAAAGAAATGCACGGTACCGCCTGGTCTTACACAAGAAAAAATTCTTTCCCAAATCTCAGGCAGTCCGACACATTCAACAGCAACATCAAGTCCTTTATGTTCTTCGGTATATTCTTTAAAGATTTTTTCAGGATTCGGATATTTGCTTAAATCAACTATTTCATCAGCATGAGCAAATTCTTCTGCAGCTTTTAATTTTATCGGGTTCCTACCTGCAACAATTACATTTGCACCCTTAAGCTTTGCAAGTCTTGCAAACATTAAACCGATAGGCCCTATTCCTATAATACCTACTGTCTGCCCTTCTTTAATTTCTGTTCTTTCCACACCGTGAACAACATTTGCTAATGGTTCGCAAAAAGCAGCATTATCAAAGCTTAATTCATCCGGAAGAATTAGCATATTTTTTTCAACAATACGGGCAGGTACAGTTATATATTCAGCATAAGCCCCGTTCAACAAATCAAGATTTTCACATAAATTGTATTCCTCACGTTTGCAATAAAAGCATTTACCGCAAGGGGCAGAATTCGCAGCCACAACCCTATCGCCAACCTTTACATTTTCAACACCTTTACCGACTTTGTCTACAATTCCTGCAAACTCATGTCCGAAACCGGAAGGAACTGATTTAATCAAAACAGGATGACCGCGTCTGTATGTTTTAACATCTGTACCGCAAGTCAGTGCAGACATTACTTTAACAACAACTTCACCTGCCTGCGGGGGTTTAACCATAACTTCTTCATACTTAATGTTCTTAGGTCCGTAATATTGAATCGCTCTCATAATTTTATATACGCTTTCATAATTTTATTTGCCATAGTATCTTTAAATGCTTTATCTATATCCTCTAAACTGTATTCTGTTGAAATTCCGTTGACTTTAACTTTTCCTTCTTTCAGTAAATCAAGAGAATCCTTTAAATCATCAGGTGACGGTGAATAACTGCCAAGCACCGTAAGTTCTCTATAATAAATTTCGTTATTCGGATAAGCAGCCGTGTCTGAAGGAGTGCTTGAAAATACAAGAATTTTACCACCGTTACGAACAAATTTTAATGCTGTATCAATAGCTTTATCAGCACCTGATGTCATAAAAATTCCATGTGCTTTAAAATCTTCAGGCAATTCTCTGACATCATAAGCTTCAATATCTAAAGATTTTAAAAATTCAATTCTTTCTTTGATTAAATCACAGCCGATAACATTATATCCGTAAGCTTTTAGAGCTTGAGCTGTTAAAATACCAATTGAACCGAGCCCTACAACCAACGCTGTGTCATTTTCGATTAAATCAGCTCGTTTTATTGCTCTTACAATGCAGCCTAAAGGTTCATAAAAAGAAGCTTCAACATCAGTAAGATTTTTCGGTTTTAAATGAGCAACATTTTTGAGATGTTCTTCGCTCAAATAAACATATTCTGAAAAACCTCCGGGTTTAATATTAGTGGATTTAAAATGATTGCACATTGAAACATTTCCGTGCTTGCAATAATCACATTCACCGCAAGGAATATGGTGTGATGTAACAATTTCATCACCGATTTTAAAATCTGTATCGGAATTTATATCGACAATTTCAGCAACAATTTCGTGCCCCAAAACAGTTCCGTTTTTTGAAATTTTGTGAACAAATTTAACAATATCTGAACCGCAAAGACCGCATCCCAAAACTTTTACAATTGCGCCTCTTTGTCCTTCTAATTTAAGATTATCAACGTTTTTAACCGTGATTTTATCATTATCAATTACTGCTATTTTCATATCTCGCCTCACAAATGAAATATTATCACAAACTTGAAAAGAATTAAATTAGACTATATAATAATATTATGACGGTAATAAGAAGATTAAATTGTTTTGATGCACCTAAAATAAAAAAGATGATTTCTTATCTGGGAAATGATGACGGTGAAAAATTCACCAAAGCAATTACAGGTGAGGCATTTATTATGCTTCACGCGATTCTTCCGTTAAAATATAAGTTTCTGCCTGAGTCATATATATTTTTAGAAAAAGGGGAAATATTAGGACTTATTACCGTTGTACCTACAAGCGGCAACCCATACAAAATGAATATTACAAGGTTGATATTTCAACAGAACCTGTATAATGTAGGCAAGCAGCTTGTAGAATTTGTAATAGCAAGATACGGAGCAAAAGGGGCAACCTCCTTTAATGTTACGGTCGATCAATCTCACGACGAGTTATTAAATTTATTTATGCAGGGATGCGGTTTCCGTCAATGCAGCTTTGAAAATTTATGGAAACTTGATAACTTTAAACCTTTAACAAATCAAAAAGCTGATTACAGATACTGTCAAAACTCTGATGCCAAAGCTGTTGCAAGACTTTATAACAGCGAACTAAAAAATTTATACAAACCTTCTCTCGAAAGAATTAAAGAAGAATATAAAGAACCTGTTTTTGCCGGTATGACAAGCTTTTATAAGAACCGTTATGTTTTGGAAGAACCAGCAAAACACAGAATTATTTCATACCTTTCTATAACAACAACCGATAACCAAAATTTTATCATAGATATGTCTACAAATGACGGATACAATATACCTTATGATGAAATAATTAATTTCGCATTAGATGAAATAAAAAGAAGAAAAAATGTATACTTTGCATTTTTAAAACACAGACAATATACTAAAAATGCAGACAATCTTGAAAAATATCTTCACGACAGAAATCTAAACTGCATTCAGACCCAATGTGTTCTTGTTAAAGACTTTTATAAACCTGTTAAACAACAAGAAAACACTTTGCAGGTCTTCCTTTTCGGAGAAAATGAACTCGCCTCAAATTAAATGTTGCTTTACTCATATTTGTGCTAAAATTAACAAAGAAAAGGGGCAGGATATGAGTAAATTACATATTTATTTGGACAAAGATATTAATAAGGATTTAATCAAAACAAAAAAAATTGCAGTAATAGGCTTTGGCTCTCAAGGGTACGGACAATCTATGAACCTCAAAGATTCAGGATGTGATGTTGTTTTAGGTCTTCGTTTAGGCGGAAAATCCGATGTAAAAGCTAAAGATTACGGCTTCAAAACAATGTCAATTGAAGATGCCGTAAAATGGGCAGACATAGTTCAAATACTTATTCCTGACGAAATTCAGGCAAAAGTCTATGAAGAACAAATTAAACCGTATATGAAAAAAGGTCAGTATTTGATGTTTTCCCACGGATTTAATATTCATTACAAAAAAATTGTTGCACCTGATGATGTTAACGTAATAATGGTAGCGCCAAAAGGTCCGGGACACACCGTAAGAAGCGAATACCAAATTGGAAGAGGAGTTCCTTCATTGATTGCAGTTTACCAGAATCCGTCAAAAGATGCTAAAGAAGTTGCTTTATCTTATGCTTGGGCTATCGGTGCAGGACGGGCAGGAATTATAGAAACAACTTTTAAAGAAGAAACTGAAACAGACCTTTTCGGTGAACAGGCTGTAATTTGCGGCGGGGTATCAGCTTTAATTAAAACAGGCTTTGAAGTTCTTGTAGATGCAGGATATTCACCATATATGGCTTATTTTGAGGTACTGCACGAGATGAAACTTCTTGTTGATTTAATAAATCAAGGCGGTTTGGCTGATATGAGATATTCAATCTCGAATACAGCCGAATACGGCGATATGACACGCGGACCTAAAGTTATCGGCGAACAGTCGCGTCAGGCAATGAAAGATTTACTAAAAGATATTCAAAGCGGAAGTTTTGCTGATGAATTTTTAGACGAAATGAAATCAGGATGTAATAAATTTAACGAATTAAGAAAAGAAAACTCAGAACACTTAATAGAAAAAGTAGGCAAAGAAATACGTTCTTCTTTCGTTTGGGGAAATGATAATAAGATTATAGACAGGAATAGGAATTAAAATGTTTAGCACAGATACAGATTATGAAATTGTAATATTTTCAATAGGAGATACAAAAGCAGGAACTAAAATGGGAAAACTCCAGTTAAAAAACTGTGAGGATAATTCTCTTTTAAACTGTATTTTATGGGAGGAAACTTTAAACCGTTTTGACAGTAAAGTTTTTAGAACAGGTAATATAGTAAGAATTGTTTCTGCATCATTTAATGAAAAATTCAATAACTGCCTTGTTTCAGCTCTTGAATTAAAAAAAGAAGCTAAGACAGGACTGGACTGTGCTGAAAGAGAAAAAGTATATGCAGAATTGACATCTTACATTGATAAAATTAAAGATGAAAAACTGAATTCATTCCTTGCAAGATTTTTTGCCGAGCATAAAGATAAAATTAAAGTTATGCCTGCCGCAAAATTAATGCATCACAACTACATAGGTGGGCTTATGGTTCATACGCTTGAATGTCTTAAATATGCAGAAGAAAATATGGATATTTCTATTTATGAATTTAACAGAGATAATATCCTTGCAGCTTGTATGCTTCACGATATCGGCAAAATCTTCGAATATACAATTGATACAGAAACTGGATTAATTGATTATGATGAAAACTTTAGAAAAGAATGGATTTCACATTCACAATACGGTTTTTCAATCTGTATGAATCAAGATTTCAAGGAAATAGCAAGAATGATAGCCGCACATCACGGAAGAAGCGATTGGGGTGCAATTATTGATTTGGAAGAAAAAGATTTGGAACCTGAATTATATTTTATTCATTTAATAGACAATTTGTCCGCTAAATTCGGAAAAATTAACGTACACCTCTTAGAAAGTAAAGGAGTATAATTTTGTCAAGGTTAACCGAAAATCACAATCTGCCCGGTACTCTTGTTTGTGTAGAAGGTATCGACGGTTCAGGAAAATCAACACAAATTACGCTTTTAAGAGATTGGCTGAAATCAACAGGTCAGGACGTAATTTTCACGGAATGGAATTCATCAGAACTTATCAGCCAGACTACAAAACTTGCAAAGAAAAAAAATCTGCTTTCTCCGCGAACTTTTTCGCTTTTGCACGCCGTAGACTTTGCCGATAGATTAAAACAGGTTATCGGACCTGCGCTAAAAGCAGGATTTATTGTACTTGCAGACAGATATGCATACACGGCATTTGCAAGAGATGCCGCAAGAGGAGTTGATCCAAACTGGGTTAGAAATGTTTACAGTTTCGCATACAAACCTGATTTGGCAATCTATTTTGATATTGATCCGAAAACTTCTATGGAAAGAATTTGCTCTAACCGTGCTCCAAAATTCTATGAAGCAGGAATGGATTTAAAACTAAGTAATGATCCTTATGAAAGCTATATGATTTTTCAGGGAAGGGTTATTAAAGAATATCAGGAAATGGTCGATGAATTCGGACTTGTAAAACTTAATGCACTTGATTCTATTCACTCTAAACAAATTGAAATAAGAAGAATGCTGAAAGAAGTTTTAAACGCTAAAGGAGTAAACATTTAAATGGAAAAATTTAAGAAAAAACATAAATATGAAGGCTTACTCATAGTAATTGAAGGGACTGACGGTTCAGGAAAATCAACTCAATTAGAGCTTTTAAAACGTTCTTTGCAGGCACAATCTTATGGTGTTATGGTTTCTGAATGGAAAACATCAAGGCTTATTGCAAATGTTATTGACGATGCAAAAGACAGAAACCTTTTAAATGCAACAACTTACAGCCTTTTATATGCTGCTGATTTTGCAGACAGGCTTGAAAATCAGATTATACCTGCGTTAAAATCAGGATTTATAGTTCTTTTAGACAGATATTATTACACTGCACTTGCTCGTGATGTTGTGCGCGGTCAGGATATTGAATGGGTTAAAAACCTTTATGAATACGCTCCTGAACCTGATTTGGTGTTCTATCTTGATATGCCGGTCGATGTTCTTTTGAAAAGAATTATCGGTACTACCGGTCTTGATTTTTACGAAAGCGGCAGAGATGTAGGTTTTTCAACAGATTTTTATAAGAGTTTTGAAATCTATCAGAAAAAATGTTTAGAAGAATATAATAATATGAAATCTGAATATAACTTTAAAAGCATAGACGGTACAAAATCAGTTGATGAAATTCATAATTATATGAATAGTGAAGTACAAAAAGTTCTTGATTCAGGAGTTTTATATTAACTGATATCTTGTTTATATCCTAAATTGTTACGGAAATAAATAAAAATTTACGTTGTGAAACATTTTGCGCCATAAGGCATGTTTTATGATAAATTAGATAATGTAAAGAGACACATACAGTTTTAAGGAGATTAATGAATGTCTGAATATTTGAGCAAAGAAGAGATTAAGCAATGGAGAAGCTCATTAGAAAAGATTACATTAGAGGAATACGCTGCCAGATTAGGGAAGAAAATAGAAGAAACCAAACCTACTAACGATTTAATCGATATCGTGTTGAAAGGTAAACCTGTGGTTTCAAATACAGAAGAATATAAACAAACACGTACTGAAAGATTGAGCTCGATTGCTGAACGCGCTTACGAAAGAGAAAGAGAAATTGCTCCAAGCCCGTTTACAATTAACAAAATTCTTACACACGAAACTCCTGTAAAAATCGAAAAAACTGAAAAGAAAACTGTTTCATCTAAAAAAGCAACGCCAAAATCAATCAAAAAAGAAACAGCAGCTGTGAGTGCTGAAACTTTAAGAGATGAAGTAAGAATAGTTTTCAAAAAAGCTCTTACAGACAGAGAACAAAAAGTTTTTGATCACTTTGTTGAACATAAAAATAAAATCGTTTATGCTAAAGATTTAGCTTCACTTTTAGATTTGCCCAGAGATTATGTATACAAATACATCAAAAATTTAAGAGCAAAAATAGAAGGCGAAAATCTTAAAAACGCTGATAAAGGCGGATTTATCTTAAATATATAATCATAATCATATCACTTTAACAAAAAATCACTCTCTGAAATAATGAGAGTGATTTTTATTATTAGTAATTCATCTGTCAAATAATTATTTTCTCAATAATACATTTATTCCTGCTTTAAAATAGTTTTTAACTTCTTCATAAGAACGTATTCTAGATAACATCTTCAAAATATACGTCGGTCTTAAATAAAAACGTCTTATAGCTGATTTGTGCAGCGCAAAAACTCTGTCACGGCTTAAGTGATGAGTATTTAACGACGGATAGTAATATGCACTTTCAAAAGATGTTTCTTTATCAAAAAGATTATGTTCTTTTGCATATTCATAGAACCTTGAACCCGGCAAAGGAGTTGCTGTATAAAAACTTATAAAATCACTATCAAGCTCAATTGCAAAACGGATTGTTTCTTCAGCAGTTTCTTCTGTTTCCCACGGAAGTCCAATAACAAAATAATTATAAATTCTTATCTTTGCTTTTTTAAATACTTTTACGGTTTTTCTTACATCATCGAGAGTAATTTTCTTTCCCATTTGTTCAAGCATATATTGAGAGCCGCTTTCTACGCCAATGCTAACCAAACGGCAGCCTGATTTATACATAAGTTCAGCCATTTCTAAATCTGCTGTATCAGCCCTTGTATTTGCAGACCAGGTAATATCTAAACCGCTGTCTATAATTGCATTACATAAATCAAATGTCCACTTTCTGTCAACATTGAAAATATCAGACCAAAATAAGAAATTTCTTATATTATATTTTTCAACACATTCTCTTATTTCCATAACAATATTTTCTGGGCTTCTTTTTCTAACCTTAGCCCCCGATACAGGAGTTGCAAGACAGAAAAAACAGTGGAACGGACATCCGCGTGAAACTTTTACAGTAGCTTGAACCTTGTTGTTATCAGGGCGTCTGTAAATGTTGTTATTAACAAGATGACGTGCCGGAAAAGGCAGTGAGTCCAAATCTTCTATAAAAGGTCTTTTACCCGTAAATTTTACTTGAGAATCTTCAAAATAGTAAATACCTAAAATATCAGCCTTAGGTTTTCCTTCAAGGATTTCCTTTAAAGTTTCTTCAGCCTCGCCCAATATTCCGTAGTTTAAAGCACTGTTTTCTTTTAAAATCTTTTCCCCCAATGTTAAAAAAGCAGCGCCCTTAGCTATTGTTACTATATTCGGACATATTTCTTTTGCAAGTTTTACAGCCTGTAAATCATGTTCTAAAGTTGGAGTTGCAATGTTTACAACCAAATAATCAGGATTAAATTCTTTTAAATCTTTTTCATAATCCCCGCCCTGACTGTAATCTTCAATCTTTGCTTCTAACCCGTTTTTTTCTGCTACTGCAGCAAGATAAAGTAAGTCTGTCGGAGGAAGCGGAGGTATAACAAGCAGTTCTTTTGTCGGCTGCTGGCATCTGTCTTCCCTGTTCATTACAGGAGAAGGCGGGTAAATTAATAATATACGTTTCTTATTTTCTGACATTTTAAACCTTTTCTTTAACAGTATTTGTTATTACAGCTGCGATTGCAAGGCAAACTGCTCCTACAACAAATGCATATTCCCAGTGATAGTTAATGTAATCTGAACCCATAGCAAATGAGCATTTAGAAATAAACCATGCAACAAGTGTGCATACAAAAACCTGCGGACCTGCAATAAATATATTAAATATTCCCATTACAGACCCCTCAGTTCCTTTTTTGATAAATTGTGAAAGCATAGCAAACGGCAATGCGCAAATACTTGCCCAGCCGATACCAGCCAATCCCATTAATGCGGCAACAGCTTTAGGTTCTTTTACAAAGAACATTCCCAAATATGCAAGTATCATAGTTATTAATGATATTATATGAACTTTTTTATTGGTATATTTAGCTGAAAGAATTCCGATGGGAATTGCAACAAGGAAACAAACCAAATTAAATATTGCAAAGCATACAGAAGAAAAATTTGTACCGCTTAAAGTTGCTTTTGAATACAATTCACGTGTAGATTCTCCAACAGTTGTTAAATCAGGAACACAGTAGATTGTGTGTACGGCATACTGTGTAAAAAATATCATCATACACATTGTACCAATCCATGTAAAGAATTGCATTGTACAAATTTTAGAAACTTCAGGCGATAATGCAAAGAAGTTTTTTAAAGAATCCATAAAATTGTCTTCTTTTTTATCAGCAATTGCAACATCTTTAATGATTTCTTTTTTGGTCTGATGTTCTTTTATAGTAATACAAGTCCAAATCATAGCTAAAGTAAATGCAACAGCTGCCATTATAAATTGAGCAGAAATTGACATTTGGTAACCGAATGCCCATTTTAAAAACGGAGCAGTACCCGCAGCGATAACCGAACCAAGCCCGATAGCAAGACTTATATAAGAATTAGCAAGCGAATATTGTTCTTCCGGAACTACATCGGGGATTAAAGCTCTATAAGGACCTTGAGCAACATTAACACAAGCATCAATAATCCAAATCATAATTGCAGCAATTACTAAAGCTGTTATAGGGGGAAGATTTAATCCTGTAACGTTATGTAAGAAATCTGCAACGGTTGCAGAATTCGGAAAAATCCATAATGCAAGAGATGCAAGCAATGCACCGCCTAAAAGGTACGGTCTTCTTCTGCCCAAAGGAGAAACTGTTTTATCACTCAAAGCTCCGACTATTGGCTGAACAACCATGCCTGTAAAAGGCCCAGCAAGCCAAATTAAACCGTAAATAAAAGGGGATGCTCCAAGACTTTCCGTAACAGGTCCGGACAAAATAATCCTCATCTGCCACGCAAACTGCAAGCCGAAAAACCCCAGCGCAAAGTTCAAAAATTGTGCAGTAGTAAACCTCTTTAATACATTATTTTCTTCCATTAAAATATCTCCCCAAATAATCTCTCGTATATATTAAAATACACACAACATACAGTATAGTCAAGCTGTTAAGCAAAAAAGCTCCTTAGTTAAGGAGCTTTTTACTACTTTTTATTAACAGCTGCATCAATCAAACCTTTGAATAACGGATGAGGCCTTTCTGGTCTTGATTTAAATTCAGGGTGGAACTGACACGCAACAAACCAATCAAGTTTTGGTAATTCCACAACTTCAGCGAGCATTCCGTCAGGCGACATACCTGAGAATACCAAGCCTGCATCTGCAATTTGTTTCAAAAATTCGTTGTTAACTTCATATCTGTGTCTGTGACGTTCTGAAATTTTTTCTTTTCCGTAAGCCTTTGCGGCTTTTGAGCCTTTTTTCAAAATACAATCGTAAGCGCCTAGACGCATTGTTCCGCCGTAAGCCTGAACATTTTTTTGCTCAAGCATAATATCGATTACAGGGTATTGCGCATTTTCATCAAACTCGGCTGAATTTGCATCTTTCAACCCTACAACATTTCTTGCATATTCAATAACAGCACACTGCATACCCAAACAAAGACCTAAGAAAGGAACATTATTTTCTCTTGCATATTTGATTACGTTAAGCTTGCCTTCAATCCCTCTGATTCCGAAGCCTCCAGGAACAACAACAGCTTGAACGTCTTTCATCAATTCTTTGCATTTAGTTTCGTCCATACAGTCTTCAGAATTAATCCATTTAATATCAATAGCAGCATCATTTGCATAACCTGCGTGTTTCAAAGATTCAACAACCGAAATATATGCATCGGAAAGTTTTGTATATTTACCTGCAATTGCAACTTTAATAGTCTTTTTAGGATTTTTAATTCTTTCAACAAGTGTTTCCCAGCCCTTCAAATCAGCTTTCTTATCATTAACTCTAAGCATATCTAAAACAACATGAGCCATTTTTTGAGCTTCCAAAGCTAAAGGAACTTCATAAATGCTTTTCATATCACGGCATTCAATAACCGCTTCTTTAGGTACTGAGCAGAATAAAGCAAGTTTTTCTTTTTCTGTTTTAGGAATAGGTTTAGTTGTACGGCAAACAAGGATTTCAGGCTGAATACCATAGCTTCTTAAAACATTAACACTGTGTTGTGACGGTTTTGTTTTTAATTCACCGGATGTAGGAAGATACGGAAGAAGCGTACAATGAATTGAAATAGCATTTCCAATACCAGCTTCTGCTTTAAACTGTCTGATAGCTTCTACAAAAGGCAAGCTTTCAATATCACCCACAGTACCTCCGATTTCAATCAGCTGAAAATCAGGTTTAAACTGTTTTGTAGCACCGTTAATTCTGGATTTGATTTCGTTGGTAATATGCGGAATAACTTGAACTGTACCGCCAAGATAATCTCCGCGTCTTTCTTTTTTTATTACATGCTGATAAACACTTCCTGATGTAACGTTATTGAGTTTTCCTAAAGATGTATCGGTAAATCTTTCATAGTGTCCCAAATCCAAATCTGTTTCAGCTCCGTCATCGGTTACAAAAACTTCACCGTGCTGGAACGGGCTCATAGTGCCGGGGTCAACGTTAATATAAGGATCAAACTTCTGGTTAATAACAGAAAAACCTCTTGCTCTCAACAATTTTCCCAATGAAGCAGCAATAATCCCTTTTCCCAATGAACTAACAACACCGCCTGTAATAAAAATATATTTTGTCATTTTCTACCCCACATATCACATAATCACAACATTAATAAGAAATCCTGAATTACAGCTGTAACCTGTATTCAGGATTAAACTTATTCAAACTAATTAATTTTAGGAACTTTAAAAAATCCGTTTTCTTCATCAGGCGCATTAGCCATCAAATCTTCTTTGCTGATTTCCTGAACAACTTTGTCTTCTCTCATAACATTATAAAAATCAATAACCTGTGTCATCGGCTTAATGTTAGAAGTATCAACTTCATTCATCTGGTCAACATATTTCAAAACATCACCAAGCTGTTTTGTATACAATTCTTTTTCATCTTCTGTTAATTCAAGTCTTGCAAGCTTTGCAACGTGCTCAACATCTTTTATTGTAATCATTTTTTTACTCCATCAAATATAAATTCATTGTAGCATAAAAATTTTTCATGCATAAAATATATTACATAAAATTAATCATTTTAAAAATGAAAAAGTTATGATATAATGTTGACAGATATTGGAGATTATTTTGTTAGAGAGCAAAGAAAAACCGGCAGAAGAACTTGACCTTCAAATCCTTGCATACAAACAGTGTAAGGACAAGAAGAAAAAACGTATGCTTCATTTAAGCATTGTTGAAAGCGCTATGCATCTTGTAAAAAAAATAGCAGGAAGCATTGCGGGGCAATCAGGCATTTCAAATGAAGATTTGGTTCAGGTAGGCTCCATAGGCTTAATAAAGGCTATCGAATTTTTTGATACGAATAAAAATGCAAGATTTAAAACTTACGCTTCATATTTTATAAGAGGTGAAATCAAGCACTATTTAAGAGATAAAGCATCAATAATCAAAGCACCGAGAGAGCTGCAGGAGCTTGTATTCAAAATCAGCACCGCAGTTAAGCAGTTAAAAGAAAAGGGTATTGAAGATCCGTCAGATGAACAGATTGCTGAAATTGTAGGAGTTTCAACCTCCAAAATCCATGAGGTTATGGAAATCGAGCTTTGCAAGAGCACTCTTTCTCTAGACCAGACTTTAACGTCTTCCGATGATGATGATTTAACTCTTATCGATAAAATTCCGGCAGGAGATTATCAGGAATTTTTAAGTTCTTATGAAAACAAAATAATGCTTGCAGCTGCTATAAAAAAATTACCGTCTGAATTACAGCAGATTATTGAATTAAGCTATTATCAGGATTTAAACCAGCGTGAAATCGCTGAAAAAATAAACATTTCACAAATGCAGGTTTCAAGAAGATTAAAAAAAGCATTGAGTAAAATGTATGAAATAATTAAATATCAGGAAGATAAATAAATCAGGAGAAAGAGATAATGGGAGCATTAATAGTATTTTTGGTATTAGTCTTTGTTACGGGGCTATGTATAGGCAGCTTTTTGAATGTCGTAATACTCAGAACTTTAAGCGAAGAATCTATTGTATTCCCTGCTTCCAAATGTCCTAAATGCCAAAATCCGTTAAAATGGTGGCATAATATTCCTGTTATATCATATATCTGCTTAAGAGGAAAATGTGCATTCTGCAAAGAGCCGATAAGCATTCAATATCCTATTATAGAACTTTTAACAGGCATTATTTACTTACTTTTATTTATGAAGTTCGGCATAAGCTTCGACACTCTTTTTGCCTGGGTAGTTGCATCAATATTAATTGTTATTGCGGGAACTGATATTAAAGAAAAAGTTGTTTATGATGTTCACACATACGCGCTTATTGGTGTAGGGCTTTTATATGCTGTTGTAACAACAATAGCAGCGTCTGTTCAAATGCATCAGGCAGGAACTCATATTGAATTTACAAAATATTTATTTTTAAATAATCCTATATCAACTGCTGTTTTAGGTATTCTTGCAGGTGCAATAATCCTTGAAATATGTGCACGTTCAGGCTATTTGGTTGCGGGAACAAGAGCATTCGGAGAAGGTGATACATACATCGCCGCAGGGCTTGGCGCACTTTTCGGCTGGAGAACACTTCTGGTTGTATTGGGTTTAAGCGTAATAATTCAGGTAATTTTGTTTTTGCCAATCTTTGTAAAAAGTATGATTAAAAACAAAGAATGGAAAACTCTAATATCATTTTTCACTTTTGTAATCTACGCAATCGTATTTTATATATTGCAATACACAAGAGTAATCACGGCAGATACTCATATACCGTACATAATCGGGGCAATCATACTTGCTGTAATAGGTGTTTACACATGTGTTCAAATATTTAAGGGGCTTCGTGAAAGACCTGAAACAAGAACATATATGCCATTCGGACCGGCAATGGTAGCGGCTGCATTTTTAGCGTTGTTATTGTAAAATGCATTTTCTGTAAATTTCAGATTCTAAATCACTGTATTCATCAGTAAGTGCGTCTAACCTTTGGCATGCAATTTTTGCGATAGGAAGAATATGTGAATAGTCAGAATTATTGTTAATATAGCACTCCAGACTATCTCTTATGCATTTTGTTATGGCAGTAATTTCGTTAATTTTAAGATTAACATCGTCAATCATATCTTCAAGTTTGCCCATAAATTCTCCTATGTTTAGATTGGTTAAGTCATAGTATACTATGACTTAACCAAAGTTTATCATATTGCAATATCATTGTCAATACTTGATAATAAAAGTATGAACACAAGAGCATTAGGACTAAATATTCGAGCAGAAAGAAACAGAAAAGATTTATCTCAAGCTGAACTAGCTGAAAAAATCAATATGAGCGAAAACTCTATTAATGCAATTGAACGTGGCAAGCAAATACCGAGCGCAATCAATTTATACCTAATCGCAAAAGCACTTGATATAGATATTAACGAGCTTTTCAAAGGAATAGATTAAGCCGATAAAATCTTTAATGCCTCTTTTAAAATTTCCTCTGCTGATGCTTTGTCATTCAATATTGCAACAGCTTTTGAGATTGCATCCTGTATTTCTTTTCTTTCATACCCCAGTGAAACAAGAACCATTTGAGCATCCTCAACCGCCCTGTCGTCAATTTTTGCAGGCGTAATCGATGTAATCTTTATCGGTTCTTTTGTTTGATAGTTCATTAATTTGTCTTTTAATTCCAAAATAATCTTTTGCGCAAGCTTTGGTCCTACACCTTTTGCACGCGTAATCTCTTTGTAATTTCCGTCAATTACAAACCCGATAAGCTCTGAGGAATCAAATTCATCAAGCAGCGTCAAAGCCATTTTTGAACCCACACCAGAAACCGAGGTAAGAATATTAAATATATCCCTGTCCTCTTTGTGCAAAAAGCCGCAAAGGCTCATTTTGTCCTCTCTGTGCAAAAGAACAATATAAATCTTTATCTCACCGTCTGCAAGTTCATTAAAGTCGCGTGAGGTAACCTCCAAAAGATACCCTATTCCAAATGCTTCAACAGTAACATAAGCACCTTTTGAAGTGTTTGATTTGCCCGCTAAAATCCCTTTTATATAATCGTACATTATTGTTCCCTTAAAGTTCTTCTTATCACGGAAATATCCTGATCAAGATTTTTGTTCGTTTTTAAATCATCCCTGATTTTTTCGTATGAATAAAGCATTGTTGTGTGTTTCTTTTGGAAATACTCAGCAATATTTTCAAAGCTTTTTTGAGTAAGTTCTCTGGACAAATAAACAGCAACATGACGCGCTGAAGAAACCCTCTGATTTCTTGCAGAACTTAGAAAATCAGCTATTGAAACTCCGTAATAATCACCAACGGCTTTAGCAACTTTTTCAATAGTAATTTCATGCTTCATAGCTTCACAGTTCAAGACTTTCTTTGCAAATTCAAGAGTTAAGTCAGTTTTTTCAATATCTGCATAAGCACTTACCTTGTTAAAAGCGCCTTCAATCTCTCTTACATTGCTCACATAATTCTTTGCAATATATTCAAACACATCAAATTCAGCCTTAATCCCAGCCATATCTGCAAGGTTTTTCAAAATCGCAACACGTGTTTCAAAATCAGGAGGAGTAATGTCAACCATAAGTCCCATTTCAAAACGAGTTCTTAAGCGGTCAGGAAGTGTAGGAATATCTTTTGGAAGCCTGTCTGAAGTTATTACAATCTGCTTGTTGTTGTTGTGAAGACTGTCGAACGTATGGAAAATTTCTTCCATTGTATAAGTTTTGCTTTCCAAAAACTGAATGTCATCTATCAGAAGAACATCTACATTTCTGTATTTTTGACGGAATTTATCCATTCTTGAGTTTCTGTCATTGCCGCCGCATTGAATATTTTTGATAAGCTCGTTAACGTATTCTTCTGTTTTAATATATTTTACGCGAAGTTTCGGCTTATTAAAAATTATATAATGACCGATTGCCTGCATAAGGTGGGTTTTTCCAAGCCCTGATGCTCCGTATATAAAAAGCGGATTGTATTTTTTTGCAGGGTTTTGTGCAACGCTAAATGCTGCTGCATGCGCAAATCGGCTGTTTTCGCCGACAACAAAGTTCGAAAATTTATATTTCAAATTCAAATTTGCAGACGACTGCATTTGAGCAAGGTTATCAATAATCTTGCTTTCCTCAGTTTCAGGCAGTGCTCTTTTAGCCTTTTGTAATTCTTTTTTCTTTTCTTTCTGATATTTGTCTGCTAAATCAGCATCAAAAGTAATATGATAGCTTACATCGTGTCCCAAAACTTTTTTAAAAGCTTCAAGTATCTGCTTGTCATAGTTAGCTTTAACAACCTGAGGTGCAAGCGAATGAACTGTCAAAAGAGAAAAAACATTACCGTCAAAATCAGCGGGCTCTAATGCTTCCATCCACATTTGAAAAGCAGGGGCTGGAACATTCTCGCTTAACTCTTTTTTAACATCACTCCATAGATTTTTTACTTCCAAAACATCCATAAAAATATTCTACTATAAAAATAATTTGTATAAAACTACCGCGCAGGAAATACTTAAATTTAAGGATTCAACTGATGAAGCCATTTCAATTTTTACGCTGTCTGTTGAAAAATTAACAAGCTCATCCGATAACCCGTCAGCTTCTGACCCGAACATAATCAAACATTTTTCAGTGCACCTGAAATCTTTTAAATATTTTTCAGCTCTTGGTAATGTTGCAATTCTTTGAAAATCAGAAAAATACTTCTCCAATTCATGAATATCTCTGATATATAAAACAGGAATTTTCCACAAATTTCCGACTGATGAGCGAACGCATTTAGGGTTGTACAAATCCGCACATTCGCTGCCAAAAAGCACAACTGCATCAGCGCCAAAAGCAGTGGATGTTCTCAAAATTGTTCCGAGGTTTCCCAAATCTTTTATATTTTCCAAAAGCACAACTTTTTTTGCACTGTTTAAAATCGAATTATCATAATGCTTTTTAACACCAACAGCAACAGCATCCGGAGCAGAATCCGTTGTGGAAATCTTTTTTAAAACTGGTTCTGTTGTCAAAATAACCTTCTCACCCAAAAATTTGTACTGTTCTGCTTTTTCCTTGAGTACAAAAGCATATTCAATCTCAATTCCCACATTAAAAGCTTCTTCAATAGACTTGAAGCCCTCCAAAAGAAATTTATTTTCTTTATCGCGGTATTTTTTTTGCTGAAATTTTACGGTTTCTTTCACTAAATCATTATTAACACTTGTTATCTCTTGCATATTATATAACCTCAAATTCTTTCAGCCACTCTTTTTCCTGCTCATTCAGCATTGAAAAATCTATCAGTTTCTTTTCATAATTCATGTGAACAAAGGAATGTATTTTACCGTCTTCCATATAGCAGGAATTTTCAAGCCTTATTCCAAAATGGTTTTCGTTATACAAACCGGGTTCTATGGTAAAACACATATTATCTTTGATTTCCACTTTTGCCATTTCGTTTTTGCTTAGGTTAGGCGGATATTCATGAACGCTTACGCCTATTCCATGCCCGAGCCCATGATTGAATACAAAACCTTCTATATCGTTTTCAGAATAAATTTTTCTGGCAATAGCATCAATCTCATAACCTGTTTTAAAGATCGAATTATAAGCGTTTAAAAACATTTTCAAAACCGTTGTATACACACACTTTTGGAGTTCTGACGCTTCTCCTTTTACAAAAACTCTTGTAATATCAGTTGCCAAACCCTGCTCATAATATGCTCCGCAGTCAATCAAAACAAGACTTCCGTCTTTCAAAACCTCATCTTTTGAGCACTTTGAATAATGCGCAAGGGCTGAATTTTTGTCCTTTGCAACAATTGATTTAAAACTCAAACTTTTAGCTCCAAAGCGCTTAAATTCTTTTTCCAGCTGCTCTGCAATATCGTATTCTGAAATATTATCGTTGTTTTCAATAAAATCCCTGATAGCTTTTACAGCCAAATCAGTTCTTTTAAAGGCATCCTTATAATGAGCAATTTCATCATCCGTCTTAACTGATTTCATAAGTTTTATAGGACTGTCATCAAGAATTTTTGCCTTATCACCGATTAACGCAAAGTCATAAGCGTTAATTGTAGATTTGTCAACGTAAATATTCCCCCTATAACTTTCAACAAAATCATCAATATCTTCAAGAAGCCGCGCCCTGTCATTTATAATAACAGCTTTGCCGCAAATCTTGCTTGAATAATTTTTGGAAAAATCTCTTAAATTAAAAAGATAAGAAACCTCCTCAAGGTTAGTAATCAACACAGCCCCGTCAAAGTTCAAATCCTTAATTTTTTCCTCAACAGACACACCCTCAACAGCAACAATATTTGAATTATCATAAACCGTATTTTTATCCAGCGGATCATCTGGAAAGAACTTTAAATTTAATCCTTTTTCAATTAAATATTCAACACGTTTTTGAGAGTTTTTCTTAGAAAAAATCCCTAAAGTTTCGTTTTCAGGAATTTTTTTCACAAGCTCGTCAAGAAAAATCTGTCCGGTTTGAAGTTTAACCACAGTCACAAGATCATGATTAACCTCCAAATCTGCCTGAATATGATATCTTCCGTCAACAAACAGGAAAATATTATCGGGCGTAACAAGAACATCACCCGTAGAGCCCGAAAAATCGGTTAAAAAATAACGTGAATTTTCCTCTAAAGGCGCATATTCAACCAAATACTTATTGGTAGAATTTACAAGCAGGTAGTTAATCCCCTGCTCATTCATAAATTCACGTATTTTATTAACCGCATCAATCATTAATTTTTACCTGTTAATTGGATTAAGTGCCAGCCGAACTGAGTTTGTACAGGTTCTGAAACTTCGCCGATATTTTCCATAGAAAATGCAGCATCTTCAAACGGCTTAACCATCATGCCTCTGCCGAAAAATCCTAAATCACCGCCGTTTTGTCCTGACGGGCATAAAGATACTTCTTCTGCTGCTTCTGCAAAAGATTTTCCTGCTCTGATTTCTTCCAGCAAACTTTTAGCTTCATCCTCTGTTTTAACAAGAATATGACTTGCTCTAACTTCATTTGTCATAATAATAACTCCTTATGTAATCTACATAGATTACGCTAACATAAAACGCAGAGCTTTTCAATAAGAGTTTAGAGCAATAAAAAGACTTGTCCTGCGGGAGGCTTGACAAGTCGTTGCATATCAAACATAGAGTTTGTTTTTTATATTTAATCGTACATAGTATCGCGTAAATCTTATTAAGGGTATAAGCCTGTTATATTTTAAACCAAACCGCTAAAGAAAAAATCTTATCGCAACCCCGAAAAAGTGCCTGGATATAACAAGCTTATGTATATATAATAACGTCTTTTTCTAAGCTTTTCACCACTCCCGAGAATAAGTTTTAAGTGAATTTTCTAACAATTTATAACTAACTCTTAAGAATTATATTTTAGCTATATTTTCACCTTGACTATTGCAAAATTTTTTGTTTATATTATATTAAAAGTATGCGGAAGTAACTCAATGGCTAGAGTCCCTGCCTTCCAAGCAGGTTGTTGCGAGTTCGAGTCTCGTCTTCCGCTAATAAAGAACACTCATCGTCAGGATGGGTGTTTTTTATTAGCATACAGATAGAACGAGAAATTGCTTTGCTGCGAGTTGCGCGAGGGAGCTGAGGCTGGAGTGATTTTGTTGTAAGGGGTGTAATCCCTGAAAACAAAACACGGAATTGCCGTTAAACGCGACCGAGCAAGACGCGAGTCTCGTCTTCCGCTTTTTTATTTGTTTTTAATAAATTTTTATTCGAGACATCGAACTGGTATGTTACTCGTGTTTCTCGTAACATACGGAGTTCAATCCTACGGAAATCCTGCCTGACAAGGCTCATGCTGTTCGCCTGTCATGCAAGCGAGTCTCGTCTTCCGCTAATAAAGAACACTCATCATCAGATGGGTGTTTTTTATTAGCATACAGATGTCGACTTGATATTATTTTATGTAAATAATATACTTATTTTACATTGAAAAACATTGAGGGATATATGATTAACGAAATTTATGATTTTTCGGACAAGGTTGAAAAACTCTTAACAGCATTAAAAATAAAGTTTATTTTTGAACTTATTATTGTCTTTATTATAGGAGTTGTGTGCTTTAAATTAATTGACATGTTTGACACGCATCTTAAAGCGAAACTTTCATCAGGCAAAAATTCGCCTTTAACAAGATTTGTCCCTATATTAAGCAATATATTTAAGGGATTGGCAGTATTCTTCCTGCTTGCATCATTCTTGCAAAGTCATGGTTACTCGATGTCATCTTTGATAGCAGGTTTTGGAATTACAGGTTTGGCAGTCGGCTTTGCGGCGCAAAAAACAATTGCAAATGTATTCGGCACATTAGGTATACTTTCTGACCATTCTTATCAGCTTGGTGATTATATCAGCGTTAACGGCCACGAGGGAACTGTTGAAGAAATTAATATGCGCTCCACAAAAATCAGATCTATGGACAATTCTGTTATAATTTTACCTAACGATATAGTTTCAGGCACAATAATCAAAAATATTTCTGCAATGAAAAGAAGAAGAATTTTTGAAACCTTCGGAGTAACTTATGATACAAACGATGAAAAGTTAAAACGTGCTGTTTCTATTCTTGAAGAAATTTTAGCATCAAATAGTGATATACATAAAGATTTTATTGTATATGTAGAAACACTATCAGCAAGTTCAATAGACATAAAAGTAAGCGCTTACACAAAAACAAATGTCTATGCCAAATACCTAAAAATCAAAGAAAATGTTATTCTGGATGCAGTAAGAAGATTTAGAGAAGAAGGAATTGATTTTGCATTCCCTTCAACAACCGTATACATTGCTAAAGGCGAATAATGAATATAAAAATTATTGCTCTGGGTAAAATTAAAGAAAAATTTTTAAAAGACGGTATTGACGAATTTCTAAAACGTCTAACACCTTACGCATCCGTAGAAATCATTGAACTTTCTGCAATAGAAATTAAAGATGCAAACTTAACAGAGAGAGTATTAGAGCAAGAAGGTGAAAAAATATTATCTCACATCAAGCCGCAGTCATTTGTAATAACAATGGAAATTAAGGGAAAGATGTTTTCGTCAGAAGAATTTGCACAAAAAATTCAAGAATTAACCAACGACGGTTTTGGTGAAATTATTTTTGTTATAGGCTCATCTTGCGGGATTTCACCTAAAGTATCAAATCGCGCAGATTTAAAAATGAGTATGTCCAAAATGACATTTCTTCATCAATTTGCCCGACTCATTCTGGTCGAGCAAATTTACAGAGCCTTTAAAATTATAAAAGGCGAAACTTATCATAAATAACTATCTGTAATGCACCCTGAAAGGATAATCATCAGGGATTTTCCAGCCATAATAATGAATGAGCTTTGTACAGTATAAACCGTGCTTAATATTTTCTGCCCTACATCCATAATTTTCATGATTTCTTAACGAAGCTTCTGTTCCGTCCCAACTAGAAGTACCATAGGAATCAAAGTTCCAGCTAAAAATGTTTCCGGCTGAGTTACGAGTCGGATTATAATAAAAAGCAAACGAACATATACCTATCTCTTTCATCACAGAATTTTTTCCCTTCAAACATTTTTCAGGATCTCCCGGATAAAAATACCAATCTCTCATAAATGCACTTGCAATTGACACCGCACTGCCATCAGCAAAATATATTGTATAATAATCACCGACTTTACCGGTTTTTATAACATTCATATAAGGAATAATATATTTTTCACACCACGCTTTTTGAGAATCAAAATCAGTATTATCAACCCACCACACATCTCTTTCACCATAATCTAATTCAGCCATTTTTATTGCCTGATTCATTGATGAATAAAATTTTTGCAAACGAGTTTCAACTACTCTTTTATTATGATTAGCAATTAAAGATGGCATTGTTAATGCCGCAACAACGCCAATAATACCAAGTGTAATCAAAACCTCTGCAAGGGTAAAAGCTCTTATTCCTTTCATACAAACTCCGTTAGAATTGTGATGTGTTATATCACTATTATAACAGGTTTCATACTTTTTACAACCCCTTAAAAACGCCTTAGCGGAGCTTAAAAGTCTGCCCCCCCCCCGAGTAAATCAATTCTTTTCATTTTTGCTCCTTTCAATAATCTTATACATTTATGCATAACACAAGGTCACGGGTCCAGCGGCTACGCTGGTTTTCATAAATGGCTTCCTTTCTTTATAGACCTATTATAACAAATTATCTTCTGATTTTCAATAATATTCCTCTGTTTGGTCTAATATATGTTTTTAATAATGTGTTATAATGACCTCAAAAGTAAAGGAGAATTATATGAGAGAATTTGAATTTAATCTTTCTATGGAAGAACTTGAAAAACGCACCCATAAAGATTATTTGATGACAAAAAAAATGCTGAAGGCTGATGCTCCTGAGTATTTGGAGCTTGCAGAAGGTGATAAAGATGCGCTAAAACATCTTGTAAAAGCTGCTTATATTTTAGAAAAAATTAATATGCAGATAGATTGCCACCACAACCTTGAGTTTAAAGATTTTCTTGAAAGAGAGATTGCAAAAGGCAATAAACAGGCAGAACTTACGAAAATCCTTTTTGATGCACAAAAAGGTATTAATGCAATTGACACAATGTCAACTAAGATTAACCTTGCAAAGGGCATAAAAGAATTCCCGGGGAAAGGTGTTTATCCTGAAGATTTATCAAAAGAAGAATTTCATCAAATTCTTACACAAATGGTTAACAACGGAAAAATTGATGAGGTAAAAAAAATCCTTACACAACGCTCTGTTGTTGAACGAAACGGCGAAGAACTTGTTGGAACAGATTATATAGATAAGTTCAAAGATGATTTTTCTAAAATGGCTGATGAAATAGAAAAAGCATCACAAACTTCAACAAACGCAGATTTCAACGAATATTTAAAATTACAGGCAAAAGCACTTCGCGAAGCAAATCCTATGCTTGATGCTTATGCTGATAAAAAATGGGCAACACTTCAAGACACACCGCTTGAATTCACTATAACAAGAGAAAATTATGAAGATGAAATGACTGGTACAATCGTTGAAAACAAAGAACTTTCAGCATTGCTTGAAAAACATGGAATTTCACCTATTCCAAAAGACTTTCTCGGCGGCAGAGTAGGTATTGTAAACAAAAAAGGAACTCACGCGCTTTTAGCAATTAAAGAATATCTTCCGACTTTAGCCCAAAATATGCCTTTTGCTGATGAATACGAACAAAACATTTCAACAGATACTGATGCAAAACAAACTATGGTAGACGTTGATTTGGTTGCCGTAACTGGAGATGTCGGCGAATACAGAGGCGGAATTACTTTAGCGGAAAATCTTCCCAATGACGACAAACTTTCTCTTACAATAGGCGGAGGAAGAAGAAACGTTTATCACAGACAAATACGTTTCATAAGCGATATGAAAAAATTACAGGAAAGACTTGATGAAATTCTTGATAAAGAACAGCATCAATTTTATCTCGATGAAGCTGATCACTGGTTTACAATAGGTCACGAAAACGCGCATTCACTGGGACCTAAAAAAGCTTGCGAAACTCTCGGTAAGTACAGGAATATTATTGAAGAAAACAAAGCTGATATGGGCGCTTTAGCATTTGTAGACCTGTTAACTGAACTCGGTATGTACACTGAAGAACAAAGAAAACAGATTATAGTAACTACAATTGCCGATAATTTCTTAAAATCAAAACCGACAATGAGCCAGGCTCACAGAGTTCGTACTGTAATGCAGAATAAATACTTTGCAGAACGCGGCGCATACGACATTATTGACGGCAAAATACATGTAAACATTGACAAAGTAGTTCCTATCGCAAAAGAAATGTTAGCTGAAATTATCAAAATACAAATAGAAGGTGATTTCGATAAGGCTGAAAAATATGTTCTTGATAACTTTGTATGGACAGACAATATGGAACTTATCGCGCAAAAACTGCAAAAAATTAACAAAACACTCAACGGAAGAACAGAATCAGAACTAGCAGAAAAATTACTTAAAGAATAACGAAAAAGGACAGGTTAAACCTGTCCTTTTTATTAATATGTCATTTGCCAGTTATCATTTAATATTTTTCCGAAGCATCCGCCAATTCCTGAAGAAGTTTTTTGACAGTAATTTGTGAACAAATTCTCTCTTGCATCTTTTGTTAACGGTGCAGATGTTCCCTGATCATCAATAAGTCCGTTATTATATAAACACATTAGAAACATATCACGTCCTTCAATATTTGGACCTTTTTTACCGTTTATATCAACCATAATATTTACAAGGCTGTTACCGCTTTTTGTATACCATGGGCGAATTGCAGCTCCACTTGCCAAAATATATGTTTTTTGAGTCTCCGAAAAACCTCTTGTAGAAGAACCGTCTAAATTTTTATAATCAGCAGGATTTGCGAAACAATCAGAAAAAGTATCGCAAGTTTTTACTATTTTAAAATAAGATGTAAAAAAATCATAAGCCGCATCTTGAGAGTTTAATCCGGCTTCTGCTAAATTCAAAGCATTTCTCTCATTTTGATATTGAACTGCTGCCTGACTAATTTCATTATAGACTTTATGCAGCTGTGTTACATAAGATTGTCTTTGGTAATTCTGCATCAAAGACGGTACTGTCATTGCTGAAACCACTCCAATAATGCCGAGTGTGACTAAGACCTCAGCCAATGTGAATGCATAACGACGAATATCTGCTAACATGGCTACGTGCGTAGCACCTTCAGCGAGAGTAAATCCCTTAAGGTTGGAGCTTAAAAGTCTGCCCCCCCCCCAATGTGTCTAATTTTTTTCATAATTGCTCCTTTCGCTATTTTCATTATAATTATAAACCATTTGAAAGGATTTATCAATCTTTAAGGATTATTTTTCATTGTTTCCTGCAGAACTTTATCCGCATCTTCCTTTGAAAATCTTTTTAGGTATTTAATTATTGAGCTGAATGACGTACTTTCTTTTATTAACACTTCATTTAAACCGGCTTCAGGATTTATTGCAGATAATTTATATCTGAACGGTGAATGTTTTGTTCTCGGGTATTCTTCGCAATATAAATGTACGGTGTCAGCTCCAAAACTGTTAAACTTTTTGACCATATCTTTAGCTGCAGTCGATCCGATTGTTGCATTAAGATCAGGAACCAGACTTTTTATGTTCATTTTGAAAGACGGATAGTTTTGTTGTGCATTAGGTTGATTTAAGTTTAAGTTTACTTTCATAGTATGTTTCCTCTATAATCTTACACTCATACAAAATCTTGTAAATACAAATTTTTGATATTACAGTTTGCAAGCTTTAAACTTTTGTAACAAAAAGTCAATTTTTAATTAATGAAAACGTTTTATATAATACAGGGGATTTTAATTAAGGGGATTACTATGGCACAACCACTAAAACCGATTGGCAGTTATACAACTTCGACATATCAGTCATTTGACGGTTCAAACTTTACTTTAACAGGGCTTGAAGAAAAGTTCAAAGGAGAAAAAGGCTACGTTTCAACATTCATTGGAGGCGCTACAAACTTTAAAGATGATGCAATGCTTGTATTGGATTTAAAAGGCGGAAGAAACTATGACGACAAGGGAATATTTAACCAAAATCTGCGTGTCAGAACAAAATTAGGAAAAGAATCAGAATCTGTTCAGCTTAGATACTCGCCGCTTTCAATTGATTATCCTGTAAGCAAAAACACAAGCCTGTATCTGAATCCCCATTATTCAGGCCAAATGGATTTCAGAAACGATAAATGGAAAAACAGTATCGGGGCATTTGGTGGAGTTACACAAAAATTAAACGATAAAACTTCGTTATCTGTGGAAGTCCAAAGATATAATCTGCAAGACATAAAAAATAACAGCGCAAAAAACTGGAGTTTAAACGCAATTTTATCATATAAATTTTAATTTAGTATTTCGTGTTGAAAAGCCCACGCTGAATGATTGTGAATACTTTCAAATGCCTCACATTCAACTTCAAACTCATTAATGACAGGATGATTACGAAGTTTTACAACAACATCACGCAATACATCTTCAACGAACTTCGGATTATCCCAGGCTTTTTCAGTTACATACTTTTCATCTTCACGTTTTAAAAGCGGATAAACAGGACAAGAAGCACAAGATTCAATCAGTTCAATTAAATCCTCAAGCCATACCTGCTCGCTTTCATCATAAGATATTTTAACCTTGATAAGAGCACGCTGATTATGAGCTCCGTTTTCTGAAATTTCTTTTGAACAAGGGCATAAAGTCGTAACAGGAACTTCAACACCAAGAATGAATTTATAATTTCCTTCTTCAATTCTTCCCTCAAAAGTACAATGATAGCTCATAGGGGCAACCATTTCTTTAACAGGCGACTTTTTATTAATAAAATATGTAAATTTGAATTCCAGCTCTCCGCTTTGTGCATCAAGGTTATTTATAATCTTTTCAAGACAGCCTTTAATATCAACTCCCAAAAGATTTTTATGCTGCCATTCTGTTAAAACTTCTACAAATCTTGACATGTGTGTGCCTTTATAGTCTCTGGGCAGCGAAACATTAACTCGAGCCTTTGCACATACAATCTGATTTGAACTGTTTTTTCTCTGTATTGTTAACGGAAGTTCAAGATGTTTAATCCCGACTTTTTGTATATCTACATTTCTGTTATCTTTTAAATTTTGAATATCTTTCATAAAACAATTTTATCATAAAAAAACAAGACCTTGATATTTGTATTCAAGGCCTATCCGTTTAAATAAGAAGAGAGAGCTTTATATTTATATAAAGTACTCTCTCTTTAAAAAATTGCTATTTTTATATTGTTTTTTTAAGAAATATTAACATTAATTTTCAGACTCGTTTGTAGCCTTGTCTAAAATGCCTCTAATTCTCAGATATCTGTCTAACTCAACTCTAAACTTTCCTAAATCCTGATATATACTGTTAGGAATTAAAACCCTGTTATCATACTTAGGGTCAAGAATATAAACTGTCGGATAGCCTGATAAGTACATATTGTTTGCAAGCTGTATATACTGTTTATTTTCAACATTTATCATTACAAAGTTATATTTGTCTTTGTATAAGCCGCTCAAAATTTTAAATTTCGGCATAAACTTCATACAATAAGAACACCAATCAGCATAAAACAAAGCTACCATAGGTTTTTCAGATGCGCTTACAGCATCTTCATAAGTAATACCGATTTTATAATCAGAAGGGTGCTTTGGCGCATTTATATTCATTGATACAGCTATTCCCACAAGTGAAGAACAAGCCACTGCAATCAAAACTCCCAATGTAATTAATATTTTCTTTTTCATAATATCCTCCACACCTTGATTATACTATAAACTTAAGATATTACAAATAAATATTATTAACATAACGTAACATTAGACTTGAAAAAGTATATATCATAGTATATACTAAGTATATATATGCGTGCAATAATATTACCCCGCAACGTGTAAATGGCAGTAATCTTGTGTTCAATTAAAGAAAGAAGGAGTTTAAAAGAGGTATGAAAAAAAATTCGCCTATCAAAATGAAAACTACCAAACAGTTTTCAAATCCGGCAAAAAACGAAGTTTTAGACGGCTCTGATGATAGCGTACTCTCAAATTACATCAGAGAAATTTCTGATTATCGTTCTCTAACACCTGCCGAAGAAAAAGAGACAGCTAAAAAAGCTAAAGAAGGTGATGAAGAAGCAAAAAACAAGCTTATTAAAGCAAATTTAAAACTTGTAATCACAATTGCAAAAAAGGCAATTCACATGTCTAATCTTCCAATGATTGATTTAATTCAGGAAGGTAATTTAGGACTAATGGTTGCAGCTGAAAAATTTAATTACAAATTGGGTTACAAGTTTGCGACTTATGCAAGCTGGTGGATTAAACAGTCAATGTTCAAAGCTATTTCGGAGCAGTCACATTGCATGAAAATTCCTGTATATATTCAGGAAACATTGTCTAAGTTTTCCAAAATTAAACGTGAAATGGAACGTGAAAACAATTCTCAAGTAAACGCACACGATGTTGCAAAAAAAATGAATATTGCACCTGACAAAATTGATACTTTCTTAAATGCTTATTCTAAAACAATTTCTATTGAAAGCGGACTTGAAAACAGCGACGGAAAAGAAATTAATGTTGCTGATATCATTGAAGATGAAAAAGCTTCCGCAACAAATGAAGTTGAATTTGAGAACTTAAGAAACGACATTTTAAATGTGATTTCTACTTTAAAAGAACGTGAGCAGGAAGTCGTAAAATTAAGATACGGTCTTGAAAATGATGTAAAGTTAACCCTTGAAGAAATCGGAAACATTTACGGCGTAACAAAAGAGTGCATCCGTCAAACAGAATTGAGAGCGTTGAAAAAAATGAGATTTTCAACAATCGGACAAGAAGTTTTAACAAGTTATGTTGATTAATTATTTCTCGTGTTTATTTAATCTGAAATTTGAAAAGGTCATTGATAAATCAATGACCTTTATTTTTTTAATATTTATATTTTATCTGCCAGCCGTCTGACTGGATTAAACGTCCGCAATACTTGCCATCGGTTTCACATCCATCTATTAATTCTTCTCTGGTTAGGTCATCAGAAATATAAATATTATTTTTTATATATCCTGACCCCAAAAAGTGCAAGCTTGCATTGTTAGTCAAAGGAAGCTCAGCAACAAATACATCTTTACCTGCAATATTATTACCTTTAGGTCCGTCAATATCTATTACAAACATTATGCCGGCAATATAATTCTTAACTTCTCCGTCATCTCCTGTCCTTTTAATAACAGTATTATTTACAAAAATATATGTCCCGTCCTGTAATCTTATTGTTTGCTTTTCAGCATCATTCTTCATCATACGTGTACCGTTTCGATACTTCACCTCTGTTTTATAACCCAAATCAGTAGGTGTCATACTGTCATCATAAGAATAACCGTCAGCCAAATAAGGAAGTACAAATTTTTTAATAAAAGTATTTACCACAGCTTTACTACTTTCTGGATTATATTCTCCGTTGCTGCTGCTTGCCAAATCCCAATTAATTACATCACCAAAATCAACCTGCGCACGGACAAAAACATTGCTTAAAATATTATAACTTCTTTTTAGCTTTGTTACAGCCACATTCTTTTTATGGTTTGCGATTAACACAGGCATTGTCATCGCTGCAACTACGCCAATTATGCCAAGTGTAATTAATACCTCTGCTAGAGTAAATGCTCTCATTCCTTTCATAAAAACCTCATTATAATTGTGATGTGTTATATCACCATTATAACAGATTTTATACTTTTTACAACCCCTTAAAAACGCCTGAACGGAGCTTAAAAGTCTGCCCCCCCCCCGCAAACGTAGCCGCTTGACCCGTCAAATTGAAGCTCGGTCTGATTTTCTACAATTGACGTAGCAGCTTTTTTACTAAATTTTCTCATAAATGCTCCTTTCATAATTTATATTATAATTATAAACGATTTTTGAACTTTTTCAACTTATTCATATAAACAGATGTGTACTTTTATATAAAAATCATTATTATAAGAGTATGAAGAAATTTCTTACATTATTATTTGCAATAATTATTTCGGCAGGCAATTTTGCTTTAGCCGACGGAGATTTATGGGATAATTTCGGTGATCCGAACGTATACGGACAAAAACCTGTTAGCGATAAAGAATTTGAACAGGCAATCGAATCCAAAAAAGGGAAGAAAAAGAAAGATAAAAATATACCTAAGGGAGAAAGTTTCCAGCAGAGTAATGAAACAAATGCTATATTAAACAGCGCATCTGAACTTCCTGTGCTTCTTATTCCGCTTACACTTGAAAATATTGACCACTCTAAAATTCCTGTCGGTCATTATCAGGTTGAAGGCAAAAAAGAAAACGGACAAGTTTATTTAAAACTTTATCAGTCTCACGATGTAATTGCGCAAATTCCTGCCGTAGAAACTAATGACGATTTTGACGAACCTACAATCAGCTTTGTAAAATTGTTACCTCATGGCGAAAATCATGTTCAAATAATATACGGATGCACAACTTTTAATGCATATTCAATTATTGATGTAGCAAATGAAGATTAATAATCCATTTTCCATCCGTTTTCTATTAAACGTGCAGCACAGCCCAGCCCCGAACTTGTTTTTCTTGGAGTATCGCAATAATCTTTATTATTACGCCAGTTGCAGGTTGTAGTACCGGAATCCGATAATGACCACTGCTCTCCATACATCGGAACAAGAAGCCCCATTTCATTCAGTAAAAAGTAAAAAACATCTCTGCCAAATTGATTCGGTGATTTTAAACCATTAACATCAATTAAAACAAATGCACAATTATAATCAAAATTTGCAATCTTAGTTTTTTTTACAGGAGTACAATAAGTATCTTGAAGCCCAATTATAGCGCCACTTTTCAAAACAAATATACTATAATCCTTCAGCCCCTTTGCTGCATACCCCTCCCCGAGATTTTTATATTTTAACAAGTTTCCATCTTTATCTCTTGGCATACATTCAGGGTTCGAAGGACAAGCAGATACTATTTCAAAGTTCTTTTTTACTTCACTCTCAAAATAATCAGGATTCATAAACTCTTGAATGCCTCCGCAATTCAAATCAGTGCATTCAATATCAGCCATACGTTTTCTAAAGCCCTGTTCAATAGTACTCACAGCCTTTTTCAGTTGTGTTACATACTCCTGTTTTTTGTAATTTGCAATTAAGGATGGCATAGTTAATGCAGCAACAATACCGATAATCCCAAGAGTAATAAGAACTTCAGCAAGAGTAAATGCTCTTTTATTCACCATATTTAAATCATCAACCTGCAGAGTTGTTTCATCAAAAGTTAAATAAGTCTTTAAAAATTCAGACCTCATTTATCTATTTTAGCATTTTTAACTTTATTTTTCAAGGCATTTTGTGCTAAAATGAAATTATAATTAACTTATGAAAAGGGGTAAGAATTTGAAAAGAGTAATTTGTATGGTAATTGATTCTATGGGAATAGGTGCAATGCCTGATTGCCGCGAGTTTAATGATACCGAAAAATGTAATACTTTAAGAAATGTTTGCGAATTTAATAAGGGTTTAAATGTTCCAAATATGCAAAAAATGGGTTTAGGTAACATTCAGGAGTTCAAAGGAATTGAAAAAACTGAAACCCCAATAGCTGATTATGGAACAATGCAGGAAAAATCAAAAGGAAAAGATACAACAACAGGTCATTGGGAAATGGCAGGTATAGTATCAGAAAAACCGTTTGCAACATTTCCTGACGGTTTTCCCGATGAATTAATACAAGAATTTATCGAAGAAACTAACTGCGGCGGTGTACTTGCAAATTGTCCGGCATCAGGAACTGCAATAATTGAAAAGTTAAATGATGAACATCATTCAACAAAATTTCCTATTGTATATACAAGTGCAGACAGTGTTTATCAAATCGCAGTTGATACAGACTTGATACCGCTTGAAACACTATATGAATGGTGTGAAAAAGCAAGAGAAATTCTTGACAATGGAAACTGGAATGTATCTAGAGTAATTGCAAGACCATATAAAATTATTGACGGTAAGCCTGTAAGAATTTCAAAAGACAGAAGGGATTATTCAATGAAACCTTCTCATACCGTACTTGATGATGTAAAAAATTCAGGCGGACGTGTTATCGGTATTGGTAAAATTGAAGATATTTTTTCAAAATCGGGGATTACACACGCAATTCATACAGGCTCCAATAAAGAAGGGCTGGAACTGACATTAAAAGCAGTTAAAAATGAGCTCGATTTGGAAAAAATTGCATACAGTGATTATAAAAACGGCAAAAACGGAGATTTTATTTTTACAAATCTTGTTGACACGGATATGCTTTTCGGTCACAGAAATGATGCTGAAGGATACGGAAAAGCTATCGAAGAAATTGATACTTACGTAGATGATATTATGGACAATATGTCAGATAATGATTTACTTATAATTACTGCTGATCACGGATGCGACCCGACAGTAGAGGGAACTGACCACACGCGAGAATATGTACCTGTCCTTGTATACAGCAAATATAATCATGGCAAAGATTTAGGTCTTATAAACGGTTTTGATTATATAGCAAAGCTTGTTAAAGATTGGTTAAATTTATAGTCAGGTTACCGATTTTTTCAATTGAAATTTAAAATTTTTTATATTATAATAACATTGTGAATTTTTTCACATTGTATAAAACATAAGGAGAAAGTAGAAATGACAGTAAAAATCGAAGAAGGATGCATTGCATGCGGCGCTTGTGAATCAATTTGTGACGCTGTATTCAAAGTAGAAGACGTAGCAACAGTAAATGAATCTGCAGTAGCTGATAATATTGATTGTGTTAAAGAAGCAGCAGATGCTTGTCCTGTTGGCGTAATCGTTGTTGAATAATCGAAATTGCTTTAAATAAGTAAAAAATAACCTGAGAAAATTCTCAGGTTATTTTTTTATTGTTATTTTCTATATTCACACACAAAAACTATTTTTTGGTTTCTTATATCAACATTAGGATCTTGTCCTATCTCTTTAACGTTTCCCGCAGAATCTACAAAACCTTCAATTGAACAAACGTATTTATCGGAAATTCCGGCAGATGAAGATTTTTCTGCTACATCAGAAATACGTCGCTCTACATCATAAAATTTTGAACTGAACTTATTTTCTATTTGTTCTAAATCTGATTTTGAAACATAATCACTGCCAGATTCAGAACGATAACTTTCTTCAATACGTCTTCTTTCTTCATAGTTATCTCTGCCGCTGTCATATCTTCCATTACTATCATCTTTGTCTTCATATTTTGAGCGATTGTCAGAATTTGGCGACGGATTCCCGTTTTTCTTGTATTTATCAGCCATCATAGGAGCACTAATAATCATAACAATTCCCAAAATTATTATCAAAACAATTACGTAACCCAATGCAGACATTGCAAATTTTTTATTCATATAAAATTCCTATATTTATCTCGTATAGAATTATAGCATAAAATAAGGACAGGTTCAACAAAAACCTGTCCTATTTTATATTTTTTAATAAGTTTTACTTATTAAACACCTGCCGGAACTTTTGCTTCTGCAATAACAGCTTCTAAAGCTTTTAATGCATCTTCAGGTAATTTATCTAAACCTGCTTTTTCAGTTTCTCTTGATTTTACGAAATCAATTCTATCGTTCATACGAGCGATAAACTGTTCTGCGTATTCTTTATTAGAGAATGAAGCATTAAATCCTTCGATATCCATAATTTGAATATCTGAGAAGTTTTCCCATTTATGGAATTTAGCAGTACCTTCAACAATAGCTTCAATGATACCCAAAGTATGTTTAGGCTGAACTTTTGTACCCATAAATTCACCTGTGTTTAAGATATAGCAGTCAACGCCATCTTCAATCAATTGTTTAAATCTTGTATAATCCATTTCAAGAGGATAAACTCTGAACGGGTTAGCATAAGGTTCAACAACTAAAGCGTTAGGATCAACACCTGCTGCCAATCTTTCAGCTGATGAACGTTTTGTTGCTAATGTAGCACCCATAGCAGAACCTAATGAAGCACCTGATAATTTTAAAACAGGAGGAATTGTAGGATCTTTCATCAACCAGAAAATAGCATTGATAGGTTCATTGATTCTATCAACTCTGTTTGGTGACCATAATTTAGATTTAACAGCACGTCCGTTGCCGTTTCTGATATCTTCCGTAACTGAAACAACTTTACCGTCAGCTAAAGCAATAGCACCGGCATTTTGTTGAGTTAAGATATATTTGTTGTCATCACATCCGATAGGATAATCTGCTGTTTTATCAAAGTAAGCAGGTTCCAATGCGATTGTATATTTATCGTGAACATTGATAATAAACGCATCATCGTGAAGAACTGTAATATTGTATTTGTTGTTGTGTTTTGCGTGAGTAATTGTTGATTTACCTGAACCTGATAAACCGAATACTGCAACTTGGAAAGATTTTCCGCCGTCAAGGTTGTAACGTTTCATACCACCGTGACAAGATGCATAACCGTTACGAGCAGCTGCACCCCAAGCAAGAGTTAAAGTACCTTTTTTGTGTTCACCAAAATATCTCATACCTAAAATACAAGCACAATTATGTTCAGGATCAAAGAAAGTCAAGCCGTATGGGAAGTCAGGGTGAGTCCAGTCAGGATCTGAGAATACATAAATATCGCCTTCAGGTAATTCTCTTGATTCTGAATACATTTCAGCATAAGCTTCATTAATGTATTGGAAGTTTAACATCCAAGAATACATAACATTTTCAAAACCTTCAGGAATCATCAAATGAGCTTTAATCATAAAGTCATTATCAAGACCAACTACTGCTTCTGTTTTATACATCAATTTATCACGTGTAGAGTAAACTGCTTCACGGATGATTGGTAATAAGTATTTTAAATCGCAGCCTGGTTCACCAACAATTTTTCTTGCTGCTGCACAACGGCCTACTACTGTTCCGTCATTGAACAATAATTGGTTTGCGCCTTGAGGAAGACCAATTTTTTCAGGTTTGTAAACAGGCATGCCTGTTAATTCAATTGTACCTGAGCTGCTTTTTGCTAATTTGTAAGCTTCTGATACAGATTTTACTTCTTCAACGTTGTTGCCGAAGAATGGTGCAGTGATTGTAGCACGAGCTGCTGACATCATTTTTTTCAATTCTTCCGAATTAGTAAAGAATTCTTTTGTTGCCATATTTTTCTCCTTCTTTTATACACTTAATAAGTGTAAATATTACATTAACCTCTACTTCCTATCGTAGCATAAAAAGAAAAAAACACAACGAAATAAAAAAAAGACTGAATAAATCAGTCTTTTTTTATATTAGTAATTCATTTCCCATCCGTCATTGAGGATTTTACCGAAGCACCCCATAGCGGCACTTCCTGCGGCATTACATTTCCTTGTGTAAATTCCATCTCTCTGCTCTTTTGTTAAAGGAGCAGAATAAACTGTTCCATACTCGATTTCATCAAGCATTCCATTAGGATACAAACCTATATTAAACAAATCTCTGCCGACAATATTAGGTCCTTTCGGTCCGTTTATATCTATCAATAAATTCATAACAGAACCGTAAGTCGAACCGTAGTAGTAACCGGGTCTTATTGAAGCACCGCTTGCGATAACATAAGATGTTCTGTCAGCACCGTGCCCTGACAAAGCAGAGCCGCTCAATAACTTATATGATGATGCAAAGCATGGTGTTAAGGCATTTGTACAGGTTTGTACAACCTTAAAATTATCTTTAATAAAATTATTAGCAGCAGTTTGTGAATTAATACCGGCTTCAATCAAATTGATAGCGTTTTTAGAATTCATTTGAGAAACAGCAGCCTGCTGTATTTCATTGTAAACTTTATGTAACTGTGTAACATATGACTGTCTTTGGTAATTCTGCATCAAAGACGGAACTGTCATTGCAGAAACTACACCGATAATGCCGAGTGTGACCAATACTTCAGCAAGAGTGAATCCGAAACGGCGTTGACTGTTCAACATGGCTACGTGTCTTGGATTTCTTCCACGCTCGCTGAGCCTCAACTGTTGAGCTTGCTCTTGCAGTTTCGGTCTGTTCGCTATCCG
>ERZ780023.7-NODE-7-length-68044-cov-6.03973_pt1 | contig 68044 bp, 67 predicted proteins | sample MGYA00511863_ERZ780023 | MGnify/ENA primary metagenome ERZ780023 (study PRJEB29588, sample SAMEA2162138) | human gut metagenome | biome: human gut; feature: human-associated habitat; material: faeces | place: Denmark | collected 2008/2010 ...
CGGTGACAATACTTGGCGGGCCACCGCCCGGGAAGATAACTCGTTGCCAGCACCTATATTTAAAAAAGAGAATTTGAGAAATCAGATTCTCTTTTTTTATTATATAATTTATTTATGAAGATGAAGTTTAAGAAAAAGATTGTAAGTTTTATTGTTTCTTTTTTGCTTATAGCATCAGGTGTTTATTACTTTGGATTAAGCTATGTTCCAAAGGAATTATATGAAACAAGGACTATGTCACCTCATATGCCTGAAAGTTATTATGTTAATCAGTGGTGCAGCCCTGAGTTTGGCCGTAAGGAGGCTGTTTTATGGGATATGACAAGAGTTGATTGTCTTACTAAAGATTATGCTATTGAATTTGATTTTGCTAAAAAATGGGCGGAAAGTATAGGACAATCTTTATATTATGCAAAAATGACAAATAAATCACCTGCTGTTGTAATAATTCTCACTAAATGGTCTGATATGAAGTACGTGAAAAGAATAGAACGGTTAAATAATGATATAAAAATATTTTTGGTAAAAGCTTTTTAATATTCTGATTGACTATTCATAATATATTATTATAAAAATAGTATGACTATACTGGAGTTATTTAAATTTAATAGGGTGTGTCAACATTCAAAAGTCAGACCTGATGTGGAATTTGCATACTGTCCTGATTGCGGCGAGTTGGTTGAAAATCAGTGGTATCTTGTAAGATGTGCTTGCTGCGGTGTTAAGATAAAAGGAATTATGAAAAACGGTGAAATTATTCCTGAGAAAAATTTTTGTCATAATTGCGGAACAAGAGATTACGTGATAGAAAGAATTAATAAAATCAATTTTATTGATATAAGCTACGCAGTTTTAGTTAAAGCAGTTGTAACTCATAACTATACTAACTTTACTCAAAGCTGGGTTGAGAACGATTTTAGAACATCAAATTACAGACCGCGATTGCTGCAAGAATTCCGATAAAATCAGCAAGAAGACCAATAAGTAAAGCATATCTTAATTTTGCTATTCCGACAGCTCCAAAGTATACTGCCAAAACGTAGAATGTTGTTTCACTTGAACCAACCATAATTGCTGAAAGTTTGGTTGCATAGTCGTCAGGTCCGAGTTTGTGTGCCATATCGGAAAATACACCTAATGCTGCTGAACCTGAAAGTGAACGTACAATCATAACGGGTATTGTATCAGCAGGTACGTTAAAATATGATAAAAGCGGTTTAAGAGCTTCACCTGTCATTTCTATAATTCCTGATGCTCTAAACATTGAAATTGCAACGATTATTGCAACAAGGTAAGGAATGATATTAACTGCAACTTTAAATCCGTCTTTTGCTCCATCAGTAAATGTTTCGTACAAAGGTACTTTTTTAAATAATCCCATAGTGAGGATTATAATAATTATTGCGGGAAGCGTCCAAAGAGAAATGATGTTCATAACTGATTGAAACATTATTTATCGCCTCCTGTTTGTTCTTGCGGTTTCCAGTATTTTTGGAAAACTTTAGCAAGTAGGATTGCACTGACAAATGCTATTGTAGTTACAAGCAAAGTGGGAGCTATAATTTCAGTAGGATTTTTATAGCCGATACTTATTAGTACTGCAATTACAGTTGCAGGAATAAGCTGAAAACCTGCTGTACTCATTGCTAAAAACATACACATTGCATTAGAGGCTGATGTTTTATCAATGTTATTTTTTTGCAATTCTTCCATTGCTTTTATGCCTATTGGTGTAGCTGCATTAGAAAGTCCAAAAGCGTTTGCAGCAAAAGCCATTGCAATATCGCCTATTGCGGGTGAGTCTTCAGGTATTTCATTAAATAATTTTTTTGTAATCGGTTTAATTAACTTTGCAATTAAAGCTATAAGTCCGCATTTTTCTGCTATCTTCATCATTCCAAGCCAAAAAGCCATTATCCCAATAAGAGAAAATGCGACTTTTACTGATAATTCAGCACCTGTCAGTATCGAATTTACAACTTCTGAAAGTCTTCCGTTTAATGCTCCAACTACTATTGAAATTACTATTAGAAAATAAAATATGTAATTCATAAATTGATTATAACATAAATTTTATTTAGTTATTCATTTGCTGCCACATTTTTTTGGAAGATATTCCACCTTTTTCGTAAGAATTAACTCCGCAGCCTATTGGAGCAAATTTATAGTTATTACCGTCTTTATAAAAAGACATTTTAAACAAGTCATAACCCCATTTGTTTGGACCTTTTTGTCCGTTTACGTCTAAAAGCATTGAAATAGGAACACTATCCTTCAGATAAGATATAATAATAGCACCATCATTAAGCACGTATACAAGGTTTGTGTTATTGATTGAATTTTTTGTTAATCCTGTACAACCACTTGTTCCAGCTGCTAGTTCTTCATCTGTAATATCCGGGTTGTTATCTGTAAGCAGTGTATCTAAACCTTTGTATTGGTCTTTTTGCAGACAGCCGTTATCGGCAGCTTTTGTTGTGCAGATTTTTCCTATTAACAGATTTTTTTCTACTGCTTCACGGAAATCAGCGCAAGCAGCTTTATCTGACCATTTGCCGTGTACACCTGTATTAATATCCTCATGGTAGCAGTCTGTTACGCCGCCAACATCAAAGACTGATTTGGTGTAAGCCTGATATATAGTAGAATACAGCTTTTTATACTGGTTCTTAAATACCATTTTTTTATGATGACTGATAAGTGCAGGCATTGTCATTGCCGCAACAACTCCTATGATGCCCAGTGTAATTAACACTTCAGCAAGAGTAAACGCATAATGACGTTGATTTTTTAACTTAGCTACGCACGTAGTGCCTTCAGCAAGAGTAAATCCGATAAAATGATTGTTTTTAATGTGATGTTTCATATCACTATTATAACATATTGATTTAAAAAAGTAAAGACTTTTGCTGGAAATCCCGTCTATACTTGCATTTCTCGGGGGGGGGGCACTCTCAAAGCTTCTTGACTAAACATTTTTCACTCTCCTTTTTTAACTTAATTATTTATTATATTTGGTATTTTGTCAATACCTGTTTTTAATGTCTGTGTCTTTTATGATGCGGAGGAGGTGCCACATGGTGATGATGTGGAGGAGGCGGACAAACAAATCCAGGTATAGTAAATACCTTAATAAGATTTATAAAATTATTTATATTCTTTGTTTCCATAAAGTCTTTCATTATAGATTTATATTCTCTATAGTTAATTGTATTCGGATCAGAGTCATCTTCATTATAAAGTTCTGACAGGGCATTAAATTGAGCTTCTGCCTGCCTCATCTGGTATGTGTTGTAAGGATATAAGTTATTCATATTCCAATTATTGCGTTCTGTTCTGATTACTTCTTTTGCAGAAATTACTCCGTTTTCATTGCCGTTTGCATCAATTTCATCAAAAACTTCTCTCATTGATTTGTTATAGTCAAAGTTTCTTAAATCTCCTACTACAAAACAATTTGGTACAGAGGTTACTGCAGGGGCAGGTACAGTCGGATATGTTCGCGGAATTACTCTTGGGAAATATACTTGAGCTTCGGCATCAGAAATTGGTGCTGCTGTTGCTACTGCGATTGCAGCTGCTCCTGCGGCAGTTTTCAGTTTGCTTTTCTTATTCCCTTCTCCTGTAAAGTTTGGATTTATTTGATAATTTATTGCAGAAATTCTCATAAACATACTCCATTTTTAGGCCATATGATAATATTATGTTGCTCAAGGAATTTTTTGTTAATTTATTAAAAAAAATTTACATTTGGCTAAAATTTATACGGATAATCTGACGGAATTTTCCAACCATTGTGCTGAATTATTGCTGTACAGTAAAAATTATTCTTAGAGCTTGAATTACAGCCATAATTTGGATTAGAATACAGTGTTTCTTCATTACCGTCCCAGCCGTTTAAATATGGTTCTACTCCCTTGTTTTTATGGTATTTGGGCATAATTTCTCCAGCAGGCCAATATCCGAACACAAATTGCCTTTTACCCCATTTTTTGCCGTCACGCCCCTCTGTACAGTCTTTTGCGTAGGGGCAGAATATAAAATGACCGCCGTTTGTTTTAAATATCTGATTGCCTTCTGCATCCCAGGTTCCGTAAATGTCTACTAAAAAAGCGCTACCATCGGCTAAATAAACCAGAAGCCAGTCATTGCTTGTTCCTACACGTTTCTTTTCTATCTTTAAATATTTCAAATAATTTTTTAAATATTTATCAAAAAAATCTTGAGTATCTACTGACACCCAGTCAGCCTTATTTCCGTAATCTAATTCAGCAAGAGTAATGGATTGATTAATTATTGAATAAAACTTTTGAAGCCGAGTTTCTACAACATTAGCTCTGTTTTTTTGAATAAGGACGGGCATTGTCATTGCTGCAACTATTCCTATAATCCCAAGTGTTATCAATACTTCTGCTAATGTAAATGCTTTAAATTCCTTTTTGTTGCTTCTTTTAATCATATTTAACATCCTACTATTATAATACTGTATACACTATTATAATAGTGTAGAAGGAACATTGTCAATAGTATAAAATTTTATTATGACAGATTATAAAGATGTTCTTAAAAAAATAGGGCTTAATTTTAGGGTTGAAAGAACGAAAAGGCGCCTTTCACAAGAAAAATTTGCCGAACTTGCAAATGTCCATCCTAACTATATTGGTAAGGTTGAAAGAGGTGAACAGAATTTAACTGTCAGAAAAATAGTTGAACTTACTAATGTTTTAGATTTATCTATTGATAAAATTTTGAATTTTGATTAAAAAAAGAACGGAATTAAATTAATTCCGTTCTTCTGTTTATTTGTCAATAATGATTAGTGGCAGCAAGAGCATTCAGAGCAAGTGCATCCTAATGCTTCTTTAGCTTCTTCTAATCTTACTTTAATACGTCCGTCAACTGCGATACCTTCACCTGTTGCTTCAGAAATTAACAATGGGTTAATATCCAATTCATCGATGAATTTAAAGTCGCTGACAAGTTGAGATAATCTCAACAATGTTTCTTGGATTTGATTGATTTGTGCAGGTTTTGTACCTCTTGCGCCTTCCAATAATTTGTATGCTTTTACTGATTTAATCATTTCATCAGCATCAACATCTGTTAAAGGAGCAATTCTGAAAGTTACGTCTTTCATAACTTCAACGAATACACCGCCTAAACCGAACATCATCATTGGACCGTATTGAGGATCTGTTGCGATACCGCAAACCATTTCACGAGAACCTTTAACCATTTCTTGAATGATTACGCCTTCAAGACCTTCCAACAATCCTTTTGCTTCAAGTCTTTCAAGAAGTCCTTTGTATTCTTTTCTCAATTGGTCTTCAGATTTAATGTTAACAACAACACCGCCTACGTCAGTTTTGTGAGATGTTGTTTTAGAAGTCATTTTCATAACAACAGGGTATCCGATAGAGTTACCTAATGTTACGACTTCTTCTTCGTTTGTAGCTAAGCCGTATTTGCAAGCTCTGATACCATAAGCTTGTAAAACGTCAATTGATTCAAGAGTTGTAAGTTGAGCTCTGCCTTCTTTTAGAGAGTTAGCAATAATTTTTTCAACTTTTGCTCTGTCTACATCAAAGCATGGGATTTTACCTTCCGGTTTAGCCATCCATTGACGTTGTTGGTCAAGTCTGCAAAGAGCTTCTGCAGCTTCTTCAGCATACATATAGAATGGCATATTAACATCCATATTAGAAATTTCAGTAAAGAAATTGCTTGTTGTTAAAAATACACCTACGATAGGTTTTTCAGGGTTCTTAGCTTTGATTTCCATTAAAGCTTTTGCAACATCAATATCTTTCAAACCTAAGAACGGTAAATAAATTACCATAATCATATCTACGTTTTCGTCTTTGATTACTGTTTCTAAAGTTTGGGTGTAGTGTTCGATAGGTGCTGATGCAATCATATCAATAGGGTTTTTAACTGAAGCTGATGAAGGTAAGAAACTTCTTAACTTATCTTTTAATTCTTCAGGAATTTTTGCCATTTGCATACCGCTTTCGCAGATAGCATCTGTTGCCATAATACCTGGACCGCCTGAGTTTGTGATAATTGCTACTCTGTTGCCTTTAGGTATAGGACAGTTAGAAAAAGCTTTTGCGTTAGCAAATAAGTTTTTCAAAGAGAATTCTCTGATTACGCCTGATTGTTTCAATAGAGCAGCCGCAGCTTTATCTGCACCTGCTAAAGAACCAGTGTGAGAAGATGCAGCAGAAGCTCCTGCTGCTGAACGACCTGCTTTTAAAGCAAGGATAGGTTTTTTCTTAGTAATTCTTGATGCTAATTTTCTGAAGTTAGCAGGGTTTTGAATTGATTCCATATATAAAAGGATTTGTTTTACATCGTCATCGTTTTCCCAATATTCCAACATTGTTTCAGCATTAACATCAGCTTGGTTACCGATTGATACAAATTGAGCAAAACCTAAGTTAAGGTCTTTCAAAATGTTCAAGATACCGCCGCCTAAAGCACCTGATTGTGATACGAAACCGATGTCGCCTCTAACTGGTAATGATTCAGCGAAAGTTGCATCCATAGTGATTTCAGGATTTGTGTTAAGTACGCCTAAGCAGTTAGGACCAACACATCTCATACCGTATTCTTTAACTTTTGCTAATAGTTGTTTTTCCATTTCAGCACCTTCAGCACCTGTTTCTTTAAAACCTGCTGTTATGATGCAAAGTCCTTTAATGCCTTTTGCATTACATTGATCGATTGTATCTAAAACGAATTTAGCGTTTACAACGATAACTGCTAAATCTACTTCACCAGGGATTTCAGCGATTGATGTGTAAGCTTGGAAGCCTTCAATCATACCGCCTTTAGGGTTTACCGGGTAGATTTTTCCGTTAAATTTGTAATCTCTTAATCTTTGCATAATTTCAGAACCGATTGTTTTCGGTTTTGTTGATGCACCGACAACCGCAATTGATTTCGGTTTCATGATTTTGTCTAAAACGTTCATGTTTTGTCCTTTCTTGTGCCGTGCACGCTAATTATTACGTGCAGCTTTTGATTTTATATATTAGTTACTTAAATATTATTTTTATGAATATCCGTTAGGAATCCATTCTCTCACTCTGAATTTTGCACCTAAATCAGATGCGATTTTTTTACAGGTTTCAAGGTCGATATGGCGTCCTTTGTAATTTTCAACAACGCTTGCAACTACACAAATTCCTTCATTTGAACAGCATTTAATAAATTTTTTAACTTCTTCATAAGCTGTATCAAATTTAGGCTGAGAAAGTTCATCATATTCTTCTTTGGTCGGGGCGTTTAAACTTACTGAAAATTCGTCTATAAGTCCTTTTAATTCGGGAACAACATTCTTTTTGTTTGCAAAGTTAGCATGACCATTTGTGTTAATTCTTATTTTTGTTTCAGGGTATTTGTCTTTAATATATTTTGCTACTTGTTTTAAGACTTCGAATTTTAACAGTGGTTCACCATATCCGCAGAAAATAACTTCTGATGTGGGCTCAAAAGTATCAAATTGTTTGATAACATCTTCTGCAGTTGAGTTTTCATCGTCAAGCCACAAAGCTTGACCGCAAACATCATCTTTGTCTTTTCTGAGGCAAAAGATACAATCATTTGTGCATCTGTTGGTTAAATTAATGTATATTTTTCCGTCAAGTAAATAAACTAAAGTGTTTGCCATATCTAGCCTTTCGATAATAAAATTATCGCATGGGCAAAAATAATTTACAAGCGGATATTAACTCTTTTTACCTTTTTTTTTCGTTTGAATAATCTGCTGTACCGGGGAATTTATCTTGACCTGTTGTCATTTTTGTAATCCAGTATTGCATTTTTGGAATTAATGTAGATAAGAATAACGCTGATATAGCAAAACCAACGCCCCAATTGAATGAGTTTTTAATAAAGTTTTCACGGCAAGCTTTCTTAAGCGTATCTGTTGTAATGTCAGTACCGTTTTTACGTGCTTTGTCAACAATTTTCGATACGTAGTGAACTACATCTTCTTTTAATTCTTTTAATTCTTCATAGTTAACATATTTATATCTGTGAGTTGATGCATTTTGAGTTGCAACACTGAATACATTTTGTAAGAATTCAGGCATGTTCACTGCACCTTCTCTGAATATGTCTTTAATCTGATTTTTAGTCAGCACTGAAATTCCCTCTACTTCAGGCTGTAATTTAGACATACGCTCTGCAAGGTTAGCATATCTTGAAACATCTTCTGCTGAGAAATGTTTGTGTTCTTTTAGGTATTGTTTAAATGTGTCAAGAGTGATAACTTTGTGCTCATCGAATTTTTGAAGCAATTCTTTATCAATAAATCCGACATTAGCATTGTCGCCGAAAACTTTTTTAGCAAAAGTATCAACGTCAAGTTTTCCGCCGTTATCTTTTAACACTGCATCTAAATGATCGGTAACCTGTTTTGCCGCAACAGGATCAAGTCTTGTTTTTCTGCCGTCTTCAATTTGGTTCAGCCATCTGTTGATGTTTGGCATATTAAACATGTAGAAATAGATTGAGGTTAAATCACGGAAAAGCACTTCGGTTCTTTCGTGATTATTTCTGGAGCTTACTGCACGTCCGCCTGCAATACCTACATCTGTGGAAAGAAGCTGGTATGTTGCATCATTTTCAAATTTGTTAGCTATTGAAAGCAAAGTGTTGTAATTCATACCGAAAGATACTTTTTTATTTTCATCGGATTTCATGAATTTATCCATTGAAACTTGATGTGCGGAAGTATTTAACGGATTTGCTTCTTGAGGTTTTTGTTTATTATTATCGTTCAAGTGTTTTTGGTGGTATACAGCTGTTATATGCTGATTGATTTTCGGTACGACTAAACCTACTAAAACGTTTGCAAGCAGAATACTTGAACCTATTTTTAATGCCTTAAATACAGCAATTTGTTCTTTAGTAAGGTTTTTTATAAGCTTGCCGGTTTTGCCGTCAAGTTTAGCTTGAGTTTTAAATGATTTATCATCGTGAAGGAAGTTTTTAAGCGGTTTTCTTATACCGTCTTCCTGTGCATCAAAGTTTGTTGTATGAAGATTCAACAGTCTTTTGCCTATATGATCGTTCATTTTATTGAACATTTTTACGCCTGCAAACCAAAATGCTGCGCCTATTGATTCTTCAGTAAATCTTTCTCTTGCTTCTTCAAAACCGCCTCTTTTATAAGCCTGCACAGTTCTTCCGCCTGTTACAAAACATTCAAGCATGATTAACGGAGCAAGACTTCTGCTCGCAATTCCGCGAACAAATCTTCTAGGATAACTAAAGTTTGAGATTGTCTGAGGGGTTACATTCATATTTCTTTTTCTACCACTTGAACATGTTATTTAATAGATGTAAATAAATTTTTTTGCCTGCAAGTCTGAATTTTTTAATATTTTGTTACACTGTTATAAGTGTAACATGAACTCTAATTAAGTTTTGTTAATATTTATAGTCTGAAATAGCAATGTTTTTTATTTAGTGTTTTTGTTACAATGTGTGTGAAAGGCGTAGTTATGTCAGTAAATCCAATAACATCTTTTAAAGCTAACAGACCGTCATCAGTGGTTAGAAATGACTCTGTTATTAATAAGGAAGATGATTTAAAAAAGTCTAAAGAAGGGAAAAATATTAAAACAGGTGTAGCACTGACTTCTGCATTGGGTGTTGGTACTGCTCTTGCTTGTATTGCAAAGAAACAAGGATTTTCACTTTCACCTTCAAAAATTAAAAATACGCCAATAAAAGACTGGGCTATTTTCAAAATTTATAATAAAAAGCATCCGGAAAGCAGATTAATGGAAATTGAGGAAATTGAAATTCTTCAGTTGGCGGGAGCATCTGTCGCAGGCGGACTTGCAGGTGGTCTGATATTCGATGATAAAAAGAATGCTAAAGCAAAAATCAGAGAATCAGTCAACCAAATGCTTGGTAATGTTTTAGTTCCTGTTGCATGTGTCGGCGCTGCATCAAGATTGTATAAAAAGAATGAAGCAAGTATTTTAAAACATATTCCACAAATGGTAGAAAAGGGAAAAACTTCTGTTGTTTGTAATAAACTCTTAAAAGGTTTACCTTCTGCTGTTATTACGATTGCAGCCTTAGGTGTCGGAATACTTACGGGTAACAGAGTTTCAAATATGTTAAACGAAAAAGTTTTCCATAAGAAAGTTGACAGAAAAATTAAGGGCAGCGATTTTGCTCCTCACGTTGATGATTTGAGTATGGCTGTCACATTAATGGCAGAGAAATCTGCTCTTTCAACATCCATAACGAGAACTGTTCCTGCGTTTTTATGTGTACCCGGCGTACAAGCAGGTTTAGCAAAGGAAACAGATATTCAAGCTTAATGTTTTAAGATAATATTTAAATTATCAGCTTGTATTTATTAATTTTCAGGTTCTTTTAATATGTCAGCATATTTTTGCAGGTCATCTAAAAGCGGTTTATATTTTTCATTTAACTCTGCTCTTGTTTTATCCCAATCATTACTTTGTTTTACCTGCATATCAATTTTTGCCTGCAATGATTTTTTAAGCAATTCCGGAACGTTTAATGCGGTTGGATTTTCGCTTGACAGGTTTTCATAATATTTATCCAAAAAGTCAGCAGAAATACGTTCTTCCCAGTTTTCTTTACGTTTTGAACCGCCGACGTTGTATGTTACATCTGTAATTCCAAGAAGGTCGGCAAATGATATTTGGAATTTCGGAGTTGTCATTAATTCTGCAAATTTAGCTTTTATTCTTTCTTTGTCATTGGTATTATATAAATCTGATAATTCTTTTCTGATGTTTCCTATGTTATCTCTGCCGTCATCGATATTCAAATATCCTGCAAGATATTCACTGTTCCAAGCATCATGTTCTCTGGTATATTCGCCTTTAGAACCGTCTTTCATATCTCCGATACGTTTCATATAATTCATGGCTGGAATGTTATCGTGTGAACCTACTAAGTACCAATCGTTTACTCTGCCTTGATTTAGTTTTTCCTGTGCTCTTGTCCAGTCTAAATTCTGAATTTTTGGTAAATTTAATTCTTGTTCGTATATTTTAATAAATCTGTCAGGGTAACTGCAAATATCTTCCCATACAGGCATGTCATTTGTAATACCATGTTCATGTAATGCCGGAAGAATAAGGTCAGTTAACAGTTTTGGATAATCCCAATATTTATCGTATTCTTCGCCTTTATCATCTTTTAGTTCTGAAATATATTTTTCTATATCAGTATTTTTAGCTTTAGGATTATCTTTGTTTTCAAAATCGCTGTCAGCAGCAGATTTTGCTAATAAATAAGGTTCAACCAAGCCCATTGCGTGGTCAACTCTGATATTTTCACAGAATTCCAAGGCAAAATCTATTTTTTCTTTCAGGAATTTTCCGCCGATATTTAATTCGTTTTTACCGTTTTTATTAACAAATATTTTCTTAGGATCAATTACAGGAATATGCCATCTTTGAGATGTTCCTTCGCTTTCTCTTGCTCCCATTTCCCAATCTTGGAGGAATGCATCTTTGTAACGCCATCTGTCCATTTTAGAACAGCCGACAAGTAAGTCGTTAATATATTTAAAGCCTATTTCATCACGCCATTCTTTATTTTCTTTTATTTGTTTTGTAGCGATAAATTGTTCAAATTTATATTGTTCGATTTCATTTTTGTTAGAGTTTTTGACATCGTTGTAACGGTCAATTGCATCTAAATCGCCTTCATTAATATAAACTATAAGATTGCTGTCAAGATCGTTGTTCCAATCATCTGTTTCATCAGTATTATAGTGTTTTGCAAGAACCTTAAAAATACCTTCGTCTGTTAATCTTTCATTATGTCTTTTTAAGAAAGTTTTAAATTCTTTGTTTAACGCAATAGCTTCAGGTTGTCCTTTTGCTACATTTGCTTTGAAATTTTTGTAACTTTCGGCAAGCGCAATGTCATAAGTTTTGGCTGCTTCTGCAAAATTTGTTTTATCATAATTTTTATCGTTTTCCAAAGGCGCTGTTGTTACGTTGTTAAATGTTTTTTCTGAGAGAATTTTGCCATATTTGCCTTTTGTTAATTCTTCCAAATCAATAAACAGTCTGTTCTTTGAAAAAGCTGATGCATTATATGGGGATTTTTTAATTTCTCCGTCTTTAAATTCCAATTCACCACCGGGTCCCAGCTGGTTTCCGGTGAAACCGTACAGGGTAAGAAATTTTATATATTCTTTGGCTGCATTGCCGTAAGGTGAACCTATATATGTGCTTCTGTTCAGAGCAGGAAAGCATGATCCGTGTGTAATAATTACACGTTCTTTTGTCCCTAAAGCTTCATATGTTTTGGCAATAGTTGACTTAAGACCGGGTTCTTCATCTTTTCTCGGACGTCTTTCAAATGATATTCTATTGTCTATCCCTAATACATGCATACTTTTTCAAAACTCGAATAAATTATTTTTTGCTAGTTTGTATCTTTATGTTAAATTTCTGATATAATTTCTATCTGCGCGTTGCAGCCTATTTCTTCTCTTGAAAGAACAGTAATGTCATTCATATAGTTACTTAAAAGAGTAAAAATTAAATGTCTGAATTCCATTGGTACAAAAAGTTTAGGATTATCCAGTTCCGATTGGTGAATTTTTTGTTTGAGTTTTTCTGCAAGTTTTTCTGCAAAATCTGCATCAATTCTTATTATTGCATCATCGCTTTCGTCAAAGTTAGGATTAAATTTGTCTAATGTTTTTTCAGACATTTCAATAGCAGTTATAATACCGTCTTCGTTAGCATTCTTTTTGCATATCTGACGAGATAAAGACAGTCTGATTTTTTTCAGCAAATCGGATTTAGAGCTGTCTTCTGCAAAATCATTAATTTTTTCAAATATATAGACAATGTCTTTTACAGAAATTTTTTCTCTGATTAAACTTGTCAGAATAAATCTTAAATCTGATAGTGAAATAAAGTCAGGAATTATATTTTCTACTAAAAATCTGTTTGATTCAGCTACAATATCAACATATTTATCAAGCTCATCGTAAGTCAGCAAATCGTCAACATATTTCACTGCAACATATTCTAAGGCTTTTGCAATATATTCGGAACAAGATATTCCCTGCTCCCAAAAATCTTTTGTCTTACAAGTTTCTATCCAAATAATTTTTTTGCCTGTAATTTTATCAATATCTGTAATGGAGTTTTTAATTTTCTTTTCCAAATGAATTGCATCGGAATAGTACATTACATAATTAGGATAAACTGTTGTTTTAAATACCTCAAGTCCTCGAATTTTTATGCTGAATTCATAAGGATTTAAGTTAACATCATCCTGAAAAATAATTTTTGGAAGAACATAACCGAGTTCTTCCGTTAATTTAAGTCTAAGTTTAACAGTTTCAGCAACAAGTTCTTCTTCCAAAGAGTCCTGTTCATTATATGCATGGTTTAAAATTTCTTCGCTAAGATGAATTGAAAGTTTTTCTTCTTTAAGTTTAGAATACATTTCATCTGGTGAAGTTGCTTTTGCAAGAGATAATTTTAATTCTTCAAGAGCTTTTAATCCGGCGGATATTTTATCGTTAAGCTTTTTTCTTCCAACAGATGCCGGAGCTTCCCCCTCAAGTTCAGCTTTTATGTTAGCTATTTTTTCTTTTTGCTCACGGATTTTTCCTTGAATCTCAAGACATATGTCATAAGGAGATTGTGCTTGCGAAAGCATTTTTTCCATCTGGCTTTTGAATGAAGAAATATTCATTACATCTGCGTTAGTATTGCCGGAATTTAATTCGCTTTCTTTCATAAAAATGCAGTGGCATAAAACACCTTCATCTGTTTCAACTTCCTGCATGCTATACAGCTCCCAGTTGTTCATTGACATTTCGTTGAGAAGATTTTGAAGTTCCTGAGTGTTATCACTTGAACAAGTCTTTATAACGTATTGCATTTTTTTGTTATACATAATGTGCTCCTATTTTTTGTCATTAGCTATAAGAATTTTTAAAGCTTCAATTGCTGTTTTTATAGCTGAATCTGTGTCATGAACAACAGGATTTTCAAGGTTTTGTTTTTCTCTTTCCTGATTAGCAACCGTTAAAAATACTGAACCTGCTTTAACTTTTAATGTGCTTGCCACAATAAACAAAGCAGCTGATTCCATTTCTGAAGCAAGGCATCCCAGTTTTTTCCATGCTTCCCATTTGTTTTGTAATTCATAATTAACAGGCATTCTGTGAGGATCATGCTGACCGTAAAAAGAGTCTTTACATTCCACAACGCCTGTATGGTATGTGTAGTTTAAGTTTTTAGCAGCCTGAACAAGTGAATTTGTAATATCAAGATTTGCAACTGCAGGAAACTCAATAGGTGCGTATTCTTTTGAAGTTCCTTCCATTCTTATTGCTCCTGTTGCAATAACTATATCTCCGCCTTTTACGTTTAAATCCATACCGCCGCAGGTACCTACTCTGATAAATGTTTTGGCTCCGACTTTAACCAGTTCTTCCATTGCAATAGCAGCAGAAGGACCACCTATACCGGTTGATGTTACACTCACTTTTGTACCATCCAGGTAACCTGTATAGGTGGTATATTCTCTGTTATCTGCTATAAATTCCGCATTATCAAAATATTCGGCAATTTTTTTGCATCTTTTAGGATCTCCGGGAAGTATTACATATTCTCCGACATCTCCGTTTTTTAGACCAATATGGTATTGTTTTCCTTCTTCCGAATATTTCATGACAGCTCCTTATTTAATTTGTCCGCTTTTAAGTTTTTGAAGAACAGTGTCTGTTACATCTACACCGCCTACAAAGATTACTCGGTAGTCAACAATTGCATCAAGCTTTTGTTCTACAAGAACCTGTTTTGTTGCAGCTTGGATTTTGTTATAAATTTGTTCTTCTTTTTGAACTTTTAATCTCATGTAAGCTTCTTCTTTAAGTTTGAATTCACGAGCTGTTTGTTCTTCAAAGTTTTGTTTTTTCAATGGTGTGTCTAAAGATTTGTATTGTTTTTCTTTATCAACCATGTACTGCTGCATTTCTAATGCTTTTGCATCAACTTCTTTTACTGCTTGTTGAGCGAAAGGAAAACCTTCTTGTACTTTTTGATAGTTTATGTAACCAACACCTGCAGCATCAGCTTGATTACCAAGAGTAAAGAATAGTCCTGCTGTCATTAATAGTGCCGCTAATTTAAATTTTTTCATAAAAACCTCCTTAAGGATTGTTATATTCTAATACATTATATCGCCTACACCAAAAGTAAAGTAACCGTTTCTATTACCGTTGTCACCCGGATTTGTAAGCGGGATACCGTAATCGATAGATAGAGGGCCCATTCCCGGAATATACAGTTTTAAACCAACACCGGCAGATACTGCGTAAAGTGGTCTGTCGTAAATTTTGTCTGTAATTGAAGGGTTAAATATTTTACCTGCATCAGCCCAGACTGTAAATCTTAAGTTATTTAAGAAGTTAATACGGGTTCTGTCAAGGAACGGAATAGGAGTTGCAAATTCTGCACTACCCATAATGAAAGCATCACCCGTACCTACACCGCTCATTTTGAAACCTCTGACAGTGTATGGGCCGCCTAATCTGTATGCCATTACTTCAGGCATATTGTCGCCGTGAATCTTTCCGCCGCCTTTTGCAGTGAATGATAATGAAGATTTTTTACCGACGGGTATATATTGTTTAACCATACCGGTTAATTTACCGTGAGTTTTATCAAAGTCAATGACACCGACTTCTTCATCAAATCTTAAGCTTGCCATTGTACCTTTTCTTGTAACAGTTGCATTATCTCGTGTATCATATAATACGGCAGGGCTTAAAGATAGGAATAAACCGCCTTCCAGTTGTTTTGCACGCTCGGAAATAGGTATATTATATCTTGAATACATTGTAGTAATTTTGCCTTTATCGCCTTCGGATACATCAATATTTTCGATTCCGAGTGTAAATGTTGAAGTTACGTGAGGATTGCTTTTCATTCTGTGAGCAATGGTAGATTCTGCACCCACTCTGCGTTCAATTGCCAGAGGTACCTGATAGCTGCCGAAATCTCTATAAAAAACTTTGCTCATTAATGATGTATCAGCATTATAAAAGTATGGTTTGAAATAGCTTAATTCAGCTTGCAAGTTCATACGTCTTTTGATAGATGAATCGTTAAGGATTACACCTGTACCTGCAATACCGTTTAATGAAATTCTTTCGGCTCTGCCTAAGAAGTTGTTGTCTGCAATACCGACTGAACCGAATACACCTGTAACAGAGTCTACGCCGCCGCCTACTGAAATGCTTGCAGTTCTTTGTTCTTCAACATTAATTGTTATGTTATAAATGTCGGGGTTTTCTGTCGGTTCGATTTCTCTTGTTACGTCTTTAAATGCTTGGGTAGCATAAAGTCTTACAAGGTCTTGTTTTAAAAGGTTTTCATTATAAACCATTCCCGGTTCTGTTAAGATATTTCTTTCAATAACGTAATCTTTTGTTTTTTCGTTTCCGGCTATCATTATTTTGTCAATAAGACCTTCTTTGATGCTTATGTTTACAGTGCCGTCAGGGTCATCCGATACAGAATCTATTCTTGCAAGAATATAACCTTTTGAGCTGTAACATTCTTGAATTTTTGCAATAGCTTCATTAATTTCAGCTATGTTTTGGGGTTTGCCCTTCATTGGCATAAGGTAAGATAGTACTTCATCGGTAGATACAACTGTGTTGCCTTCAATTGTAAAGTCGGTAACAGGGGCATTTTCTTCAAGCATAATTTTTAAGGTAACTGTTCCGTCAGAATTATTAACGGGAATAGCTTTCATCTTTTCTGAGAAAAATCCAAGTTCATATATAGCTTTAAGGTCAGCTTGAACTGCATTACGGGTATAAACATCTCCACTTTGCATTTTCATCTTATCTAAGATTACTGATGTATCAATTACATTATTACCGTAAATTTCAATATTTTTTAAAACTCTTTTATCTTTGTCAATGGAATTTGTGCTCACAGAACCGGAAGTTACGGGTGTTCCGCCAGCTTCCATTGCAGCAGGAGATTGTACTTCATGTATATCATAGTCTACCGTATCTCCCCAGAAATTTCCTTTTGCCGCACTCTGTAATGGACACATTATAACCAATAACAGGGCTATTAAGGATATATATAATTTGTTCAGTGAATTCAAGAAATATCTACCTTAAAAACTTCATTATACTATTCTAAAAATATTATATCATAAATTAAAAAAAGTGGAATATGTAAATTATATTTAATCTATTTGGATGAGAAGCCTGAAAACTATTGATAACACATTAATCTAAGCATCTTTTATAAACATCATTTTTATTGATATTGTAAAGCTCTGATAAAATTATTGAAATTTCTTTTGCTTTAAATCCTTTTGCCTTCAAAATCTCAATTTTTTCATTTATATCTGTGTCAGAAGAATTATTTTTTTCTCTGAAAACCAATCCGACAATCTCGCCTTTCAAAATATTGGTTTTAAAATGTTCAATTATATTTTCTGTTCTATCAATAACAATTTCTTCGAATATTTTTGTAAGTTCTCTGCCAACAGCACAAGAAGCATCGGGTCTTTTTTCTTTTATAATTTCAAGAGTATTTAAAATCCTGTTGGGGGAGTCGTAGAAAACAATATCAGTTTTTCTGTATTTTTTTATAAGATTTTCAATTTGAGTTTTTGTTTTTGGTAAAAATCCTGCAAAAAAGAAGTCTTCTGCTTCTCTTGGAACTTGTGAAAGAAATGTTGCTACTGCATTTGCTCCTGCAAGAGCTGTTACTGTATAATTATGTTTTCTTAATTCTTCAACGATGACCGCTCCCGGATCACAGAAAAGCGGAGTGCCGGCATCTGATACAAGAGCAATTTTTTTACCCTCGTTCAGAATTTCCAAAAAACAATTTATGCGTTCTTTTTCATTAAATTTGTGGTATGAAATACATTTTGTTTTAATATCAAAATGATTGAGTAGTTTTTGGGTAACTCTCATATCTTCGCAGGCAATAACATCTGCGGTTTTTAAAATTTCTATTGCTCTGTGAGTTATGTCTCCTAAATTCCCGATAGGGGTCGGAACTATATAAAAATCATATTCTTTCATAAGGTAATTTTATCACAAAATCAATTAAATCTTTTTTCCATATCCTTTTTCAGGTTATCTAAAATTTCTCTATAATCCACTGTGACAGGAGTTGGTTTTGAGGTTTCTATTATGTCAATAAAAACTTTTGCATTTTTCGGTTTTTGTCCGTTTAGAAAATACTGTGAGTTTGCAACATCTATTCTTGCAGGAACTATTAAGCCGCTCTGTGTAAATTTTTCAATGCTTTTTTCATCGGATAAATAATTTATTAATTTTAAGGCTTCTGCTTTGTGTTTTGAAGATTTTGAAATTGCCCATCCAGATGCATCTAACTGAACAATACTGCCTTTTGTACCTTTTGGAAACTGTGCAATATCCCAATCAAAAGATGCATCTTCCCGTAATTTAGGCACCATCCAGCGTCCTGATAAATACATTCCTATTCGCTCCTGCAAGAATAATTGCGCCATAGTTGCGCTCGCACTTTCATTTTTTTTGGGAGCGGTATGATATTTATTTCGTAAATCAGCATAAAAATTAATTGCCTCTTGGCTTTCTGCTTTTTTGATTTCTTCAGGCAAAAAGCCTCCGCCGTTACTCATAAGATATGGGAGATAAAAAAGCGGATCTTCTTCAAAGCTTATGCCGAAGGTATTTTTATCAGTTAATTTTTTTGAGGTTTGAAGAAAGTCATCAAATGTCCAATTCTGTTTTGGGAAAGGAATATGTTTTTTTAAAAACATATCTTTGTTGTAATAAATTACCAGATTGGAAACATCACGCGGAATAGCATAAAGCTTTCCTTGCCAGCTCAATGCATTTAAAGACTGCGGATAGAAATTATCGTCAGTATTTAATTCTTCCAAAAGTCCGGCGTTGGCATATATCGGCAGATACAAGTTGTTTATAAAGATAACATCAGGAGCTGTATTGGAGGCAAAAAGAAGATGTATTTTCTGAAAATAGTTTTGAGGTATATGCATGAAGTCCACTTTAATATCGGGATTTTCTTTCTCAAACTCTGATAATACAGGTTTCAAGATGTCAATTTCGGATTTGGAGCCCCAGCTTGCAAATTGTACGGTGGTTCTGCTGTCATGCTTATGGCAGCCGCAGAGGGCTAAAATGCAAATTAACAAAACCGCACATAAAAGCTTTGTGGTGCTACTCACTTCTTACCTTCCGTTTTACTTTACTATAACTCGATTAAAACGCCCATTTTATCATCGTTTACTTCAACTAATGACTTAAATCCGCCTGCTTTAACCATATAAACATTTGCGTTATCGTGTCTTACTTGAATAGGTTTATCTACATTTTTGTCAAATTTTTTCAATACAAAAATTTCATCGTTAATTCTTCCGACAAGGGCTGATGTGCCTTCCAGATTAACTACATAAAAACCTTTGTTTTCATCAATGTTAAATCCTGATTTAATAATTAATCCGTTTAAGTATGAAGCTTTAGTTTCATTTCTTAGTTTTGAAATCGGATTAGTTTGCTGAATAGGGTTTGAAAATTGCTGTGTTATTTTTGGAGCGTTTTCGCTTTTTTCAACATTTATTGACGGTTTTAATTTGGATGAATTTGAAGCAATCGGACTTGTAGCGTTGTTTACTACTGGTTGTTCTTTATCAAGAATTGAGAAGAACTCGTCTACTGAAGACATAATATAATCTTGTACTTTAAATTTCATACCACTACCTCTTTTATCTACATCAGCAATATTTAGATTTGCATTTTTCAAATGTCTTGGATTTGAGTGAAGCATTGACTTACCAAGTTCCACATTTTTTTGTTCTTTTAGCGGAAGTTCAACTTCATATTTTTTGAACCTGCTTTTTCTGTTTTTAATTCTATCACGACTTGTCATTTTTAGGGAAGCCTTTTGTGAATCAAATGCTTTTAATTTAATTGTTTTTTGAATAGCATCTTCTTCATTTTGAACTTCTATTATCTCAGGATTAATTTCTTGTGAGTTTGGCATTTGAGCAACAAGCTTTTCGAGTTCGCTGCGTTTTTGAGTAATTTCGTCAGGCTCAGCAGGTTTTTTTATAAATGTGTAATTACCTTTGTTTTTGCCTCTTGAAACAGGACGTGCTGATTCATCGAGATATCTTTTATATTTTTCCTGCCATGAAAGTTCGTCATTATTTACAATATTGTTATATTTAACAGTGTTTAGTATAGGCGGTTTGCTTGCCAGGTGGTCAATGAATGCTTCTTTTAGTTCGGCTGATTTGCGAAGTGAAGCTTTGATTAATTTTGCAAGTATAATTAACCCCAATATAGGAATTAAAATTACCACAGCAGCAGGTGTGTTAACAGGAAGTTTGTTTTGTAATTTATTAAAAACTAATTTTGCAGCTGCTTTTGATTTTTGCATTATTGTTGAAAGAATTGAAGTTTTTACAGGATTATCAGCTTCAAAATTTTGTTCATTATTATTCACTGTTACGGTATTTGCAGCCTGTTCATTTAATCTTTCCTGTTTAGCTTCTGCAATAAGTTCTGCAAGATGAGCTTTTCTTGATTGTTTTTCTTCAACTTTTGGAGGCTGGGTTTCTTGTTTAACTTCAGGTATTTTTACCTCAGGCGCTGCTGATTTTGCAGCTTGTTTGACTTCCTGTACTTTAGGTTCAGGCTTTACAATCTGTTTTGCAGTTGCTTCTTTTGCAGGAGCAGCCGGTTGAGCCTTTGCTTTGTTTACTGTAACCTCTGTTTTTGGAGGTTTTTGAGGCTCCGGTTTGTTGATTTTGTTTTTAACGGCATTTGCTTCTGCAATAAGTGTTCTGTATTCTTTTTGCTCCTCTGTAACAGGTCCGCTTTTTTGTGTACGGGTTTTTATATCAAGCGGTTTGGTTGTAATCAATGTAACTTTTGTATAACCGCCTGAGGTGTCATTAACGGTTTTTACATCAACATTTGAAACTAAATCTTTTACTCCGCTTAAGCTTGAATTGCTAAAACCGGAACTTTGAACTTTAGGTATAAGGATTACGTATTTATTGTCAGATTTTTTTCTGACCATAACGTTGTCACTGTAATTGTTTGTAGTAAACAAAGTGACATCAACGGTATTGTTTGAAGTCTTTTTTAAATCTAATTGTACAAGGTTATTTTCTCCGTTGGCAAACGTTTTTGAAACAGGAGCCAATGCAAGAGTGAGCAATAGTGCTATGCTGATTATATTGGATTTTTTTACTACCATTTTCTACCGTTAAATTTTCCCTATACATATATATAATACTTTGAGTTAAAAAAAATTGCTAGTTTGTAAAAAAAATATACTTTTTATGTTACAATTTATTTCATGAAAAGTGGTTTTACAGCAATAATAGGTCGCCCAAACGTAGGCAAGTCAACTCTTTTGAACCAAATTTTAGGGCAAAAGATTGTAATTGCTACTGATAAGGCTCAGACTACACGAAAAAGAATTAAAGGTATATACACAGCTGATGAAGGTCAAATAGTCTTTATTGATACTCCCGGAGTGCATAAACCTTTAAATAAACTCGGTGAATTTTTATTGGACGAGGCAAAAATTGCTGTTCCTGATGCTGATTTAATATTGTTTTTGGTTGACGGTTCTGAACCTGCTGGAAAAGGCGATAAATGGATTGCTCAAAATATTTTGCAGACTGAAATCCCTGTTATTATTGTTATGAACAAGGTTGATAAGATTAAAAATATGGGTAAGGTTGAAGAAAATCTTATCTCTTACAAAACTTTGTTTGATAAAAATTATCCTGTTGTGAGAGTTTCTGCGAAAACAGGACGAAATATTGATACGCTTATAAAAAATATTTATAAAAATCTTCCCGAAGGCGAACTTTTGTATCCTGAAGATGTTGTAACGGAAGAAACTATGCGCGATGTTACAGAAGAAGTAATCAGAGAAAAAATTCTGATTAATACTTCTGATGAAATCCCCCATTCTGTTGCCGTTAAAATAGAAAGTTACAATGAAAGCGATGACATAGACAGAATATATGCAACAATTTATTGCGAAACCAATAGCCAAAAAGGCATTTTAATCGGAAAAGGCGGCAGTCTTCTGAAAAAAATTGGCACAGAAGCCCGTTTGGAATTGGAAAAAATTGTTGAGAAAAAAGTTTTTTTAGGCCTTGAAGTTAAAGTCGAAAAAGACTGGCGCAAAAAACAAAGCTCTTTGAAAAACTTTGGTTACGAACAGGATAAATAAAAATTTACATATCAAATGTTTTAATCAAATCGACTTCATCAGCATCTTTAATCGGTGTTGTTAAGATTATATCGTTCAATTTTTTCATTGTATTTTCCGTATTACTTCTGTTGGTGCGCATTGCAACAAGGTGGTTTTCTCCTCCAACTTGTTTAAACCCGAGTTTTGAATACTTTGATACGGTGTCGAACGGACCGTTTAAAATTGCTGTCAAATCTAATAAACCGGCTTTGCTTTCTAAAAAATTACCAAACATCTGCTTAAATAAGGTTTGTCCTGCAAGTGTGACTTTTTTACCTGTTTCAACAGGCCATGTGCAGATGCAGTCTAAGTGAAATTTCTTCTCACCCTGCTCAAATGTTATAATCCCGCAAGGTTTATTCTCCTTGAATGCAACGAAGCATTTTCTGCCTTTTTCAAATGCTTTATTAACAGCTACTTCAAGCATTTCATGCCAACGTTCATATTCGTGTTTTTGGATGCGTTTTGACGGGTAAAGTTCATCCATTTTTATTGTGTTTTTTAATTTTTCTAAAAAGTTTTTGTCTTTATTGGTAATCTGAAACAAATCAATATTCGTTTCCATATTTTTAATACAGGTAGTGGACCTTGCGACAGGTATTCCTTTAAATGTCGTGTGAGAGGCACTTTTGCAGCTGTTATAAATTTCCATAAAAACTTTCCTTTTGATTATTATCAAAAGGAAAGTTTCATAAAGATTGAAAATTGTTATTAGTTTAAGTTTTTTTAAGTGTTATTTACCAGGGATAATCTTTTGCGATTTCCCATTGGTCATTCATAATAAGTGCAGAACACCAATAGCCTGTGCCTGTTTTGCTGCATCTGTTGCTGCCGCTGCCCATAATACTTTCTCGTGAATATGTTCCATAACTCCAAGCATCAGGAGTTCCATCTCCTCCGAGCGGCTGCAAACCATGTTTTGGTGAAAACAAAAACAAAAAGGTATCTTTTCCGATTTGGTTAGGCTTTTTTATGCCGTTTGTGTCTATGCCCACCCATATACCGTCTGTTGTTACAAAATTCAGTGTAATCATACTTCCGTCTGACAGTATAAAGTTTGATGCAGAGCTCGAACCTGAGGCATAAGTTGTTCCGCCGTAGTTTGAACCGTTCAAAAGTTTTCTCGGAGCCATTGACCATAATTCTGCAGGTGTTATTTCCTGTGTATATTGAACGTATTTTTTTATATATTTCTCAAAAAAGGCATGTCCGTTCAAATTGTTATCCCAGTTGGCAACAGATTCGTTTTCAACTTCAGAAAGCTTAATTGCCTGTTGTACAATACTGTATGCCTTTTTTAGCCTCGAAAGTGTTTCATGCTTTTGATAATTGGTTATCACGGCAGGAATAGTTAATGCTGCCACCACCCCAATAATGCCGAGAGTGACCAAGACCTCAGCCAGAGTAAACCCATACACCTTGCCAAAATAACAGCGCTTTTTACTAACTAACCCCAAAAAGTTTAAAAAACTATAAAAGCGCCCTTTAAAAACTCTTCCCGATGTGGCTACGTACGTAGTACCGGGGGGGGGGCAATCCTTAAAGCTTTTGAATATAACATAATTGACCTCCTTGTTGTGTCTTCATTATTTATTATTACGGAAGTTTTGTCAAGAGTATAATAATTTTAACCTATACATTAAGTTTATATCCGCCGCCGTATATTGTTTCAATGTATTTTTTGCCGTCTGAAATTTTATCAAGCTTTGTGCGTAAATGTCTTATATGCACCCTAATTGTTTCTATGTCATCGTCAGGTGAATAGCCCCAAATATCTTTTAAAAGCTGCGCAGATGATACCATATTTCCGTGGTTTTGGAAAAGCAAATTAAAAATGTCAAACTCAATTGGTGTTAATTTTGCTGTTTTTTCTTTAATTTTTACACTATAAACTTCGGGAAGCAATGTAATATCGCCTAAAGACAATAGTTCTCTTACAGATGCGCTTTCAGGAATTTGTCGGGTACGTTTTAAAAGGGCGCGAACCCTTACCTGCAATTCTTCCATTTCAAAAGGTTTTACAAGGTAATCGTCAACTCCGATATTAAAACCGTTAACTTTATCATTGATTTGAGATAGAGCAGTCAGCATCAATATGGGGATATTTTTTGTATCATCATTTTTTCTTATTCTCTGTGCAACGGTAAAACCGTCAACGTCAGGCATCATTACATCCAAAATTACAAGGGCAGGTAATTCTTGTTTGCACAATGCAAAACCTTTAATTCCGTCACACGCCTGCACAACTTTATAACCGCATAATTCAAGGTTAACTTTTATAAGTTCGTTTATTGCCGAATCGTCATCAATTACTAATATTTTATTCATATTTGAATTCTATATTTAATAGAATAAAAATTCAACTGTATTTGTTAAAAAAACTTAATAAAAATAGCCTGTTTGAATGATACAATATATCTTATTTTTAGGCATATTTATTTGAAAAGAATTGTAAAATTTTTAATTTAAAGTGTAAAATTTACAAATTTTCAGATTTTTATTGTAATATGTTTATTGCGAAAGCAAATAGGTAGTAGATAAGTATACATTTATAGGAGGCACATGAATTGGCAGTAACATCACCATTTACAACGTTTCAAGAGAACGGTAAAAAAGAAATCCACTTAGGACAACATGTTTTAGCAGAATTTTTTGAATGTGATCCAAACACATTAAATAGTATTGATAAAGTAGAAAAATATATGGTGGATGCCGCCCTTGAATGTGGTGCTACGATAGTCCAAAAATGTTTCCATATGTTTAACCCCTACGGTGTTTCAGGTGTAGTTATTATTTCAGAAAGCCATTTAGCTATTCACACCTGGCCTGAACTCGGTTATGCGGCAGTTGATTTATTCACATGCGGAGATAAATGTGATCCGAAAATTTCTTATGAATTTTTGAAGAACAAATTTAATTCTAAAAAAGCAACTTTCTCTGAACTTAAAAGAGGTATTATTGACGAAGAAACTCTTAAAGTTGCTGAAAAACCTTTTGAAATTATGCAGCAGTTTGCTGACTAGGAGCATAGCCGCTCCACCCAAAACTCAAGTTTTGCATGAACTTGTGAGATGATAGCTAAAGAGGAAGCGTAGCCTCTGCACCCGACACTTGGGTTTTGCAGGAACTTTATATATTTTGATAGCATAAAGACCATTACAAAAATGGTCTTTTGTTTTTGTTAAATCATGTAAAACATTTGACAAATTGCCATGACAAACGCTTTCTCTTTTTGTATTATTGGTGTAATAGGGGGTTGAAATGCCGGAAGATATTATTGAAAAGAAATCAAATTTTGACTTAACTTCAAGAAGTGCTTTTTCAAGAGAAGAAGAAGTGTTTACTTCACGTTCTTATGCAGCGCTTTTAGCTAAAAATATTATTCCTTATTCTCATAGAAAAATTGCTGATAATTATGTTATTGTTAAACGTATTTTTAAGTTTCAGGCAGTTATGTCAAGGATTTCAAATGCCGAAAAATCAATGCTTGCAAAATATGATTTTAACACCCTTGAATTTACTACCGTTAAGCAGATGTATGAGGAACTCGCTCTGCTTCAAAAATGGTCTGTTTCAGGTGATGAAAAACTAAAGGCAGATGCTGATTTGATTCTTGAAATCAGAACAAAAGAGCTTAAGTTTATTGTCGCAAACAGGTATGCAAATATTTCAAACGAAATATACAAAGGGTATCTTGCTCTTGAAAATTATTTTCAGGAAATCAGCAAGTATAATGATTAATTGTTAACTGTTGTAAATATTCTCTGTATTTAATGCAATAAAATTTTTTTTCTGCCTTTGAACAAGAGGAAAGGTAAATTCGTATGGGTGTAAATGCTGTAAATTCATATATTCCTGCAACAATGCCAAAAGCAGTTTCTCCAAATACTGTACCTGCATCATTGGTTCAAGAAAATAAAATGAGCGATTCAACTAAAGCTTTGATTGGTTTAGGTGTATTAGGTAGTGTATCTGCAGGCTCATTATTGGTACACAGGCACTATAACACGAAAGCTGCAAATGAAATCAAAGAACTTGCTGAAAGATTATTGAAAAAGCCTGAAACATTTGATTTGCAATCAATAAAAGATATAGCAGGAGGATTTGCGAAAGATGGTCTTTTGAAAAGTGGTGACTCACTTGTATTTATGCCTAAAAATATGCTTATGGAACTGGTTGAAAAATCGCCGACAAGTAAATGGTCAAAGATTATAAAAGCAATGAATTTATCCGATAAAGGGTTTAGTGTTGTTGTGAGAAGCTCTGATAAGCAAATCCTTAATGATACTATGAGATATTTCGAACCTCAGCAGATACTTTTTAAAGATATGTCTGATGCGTTTAAAAACGGAGAAATGTTTGTCACTAATATCAATTAAACAATTTTTCCAAATAAAAAAAGCCTCAATAAAGAGGCTTTTTTTATGAATTATTTTTTCTTTCAGTTTACGCTTCAGCAGTTGCTTCTTCAGCAGGAGCTTCACTTGCTGCTTCTGCTGCCGCTTTAGCTTCTGCCTCAGCAGCTGCTTTTGCTTCAGCTTCAGCTTGAGCCTTAGCTTGAGCTTTTTTAGAAAGCTTTACAGTTTCTTTTTTAACGTAGTTTAAAGTACCGTCTTCATTACAGTTTTTAATTAAGTAAGCAACTGTTTCTGTCGGTTGAGCACCTTTTTTAATCCATTCTAAAGCTGCTGGTTTATCTAATTGCATAACTTTGGTTTTAGGATTATAATGTCCCAATTCTTGAATAGGTCGTCCTTCACGTTTTGTTGTTGAATTGATTACGATAATTCTGTATGTAGGGTTCTTTTTAGAGCCTAGTCTTTTTAATCTGATTTTTAACATTAGTTGTTTTCCTTCTTATTAGTTGTACTTTTACGGGATTATAACCGCCGCTTGTTACTTTCCCTTGAACAAGGCTAAGAGGAATTGCCCGTTCCATTATTTATAAAACCACAAACGATTTTGCTAATCAAGTATTGATTAACAAATATTATGATAATTTTTTCCATCCTCTATAAGGAATGTAAATAGTTTGAATTTATATAAATATTCCTTATAATGAGTATTATGGAAGGTTTAGATACAAGCAAGCTTGATGAACTTAAATATAAAGTTAAGGATAAGTTAGATGAAACGCAATTATTTCGTTTTAAAGGAACTGTATCTAAACTTTTGGGGCTGACCGTTGAGGTTAAGCTTCCCGGTTTGAAAGTCGGTGACTTGTGCTATATTGAAACAAAAGATGGACGTAAAAAACCTGCCGAAGTTCAGGCTTTTAAAGGTGAAGCTGCTCAATTGCTTTTGCTTTATGACGGAGAAGGCATCGGTCAGGGAAGTCTTGTTACAAGTACAGGAAAACCTATCATAATTCCTGTCGGTGATTTTCTTTTGGGAAGATTAATAAACCCTATGGGTGAACCAATTGACGGAAAACCTCTTGATACAACGGGAGCTATGTGGAGAGCTGTTGAAGGACCGCCTCCTGGACCTTTTGAAAGACCTATTATTACAGAAATATTTTCAACAGGTGTAAGAGCAATTGACAGCTGTATGACTATGGGATGCGGGCAGCGTTTGGGGCTGTTTGCCGGTTCGGGAGTAGGTAAAAGTACGCTTCTGGGTATGATTGCCAGAAATTCTGATGCGGATGTAAACGTTGTTGCTTTGATTGGAGAACGCGGACGTGAAGTTAAAGAATTCGTAGAAGATGCACTTGGTGAACTCGGTATGTCTAAATCTGTTTTGGTTTGTTCCACAGGCGATCAACCGCCTTTGATTCGTCAAAAAGCGCTTCTTACTGCAACTGCGGTTTGTGAGTATTTTAGAGATCAGGGAAAAAAAGTTTTTTTAATGACAGATACTGTTACACGTTGTGCTATGGCTGGTCGTGAAGTAGGGTTGTCACTGGGGGAACCTCCTACTATGAAGGGTTATCCTCCGTCAATATTTTCCTGGCTTCAAAAAGTTTTGGAACGTGCTGGAAACAGTCCTAAAGGCTCAATTACTGCTCTTTATACAGTTTTAATGGAGGGTGATGATATTTCAGACCCTATTGTTGATATTGTGCGTGGTATTGTTGACGGTCACATTTTCTTATCAAGAAAAGTTGCAGAAATGAATCATTATCCTGCTATTGATGTTTTAGGAAGTATTTCAAGGCTTATGTCTTCTATTGCAACCCCTGAACACAAAGAGGCTGCCGCAAAGATGAGAAAAATCCTTGCGATGTACAGAGAAAATAAGGACTTAATTGATGTTGGTATGTACCAGCCGGGTTCAAATCCTAAACTTGATATTGCAATTGAAATGATGCCTAGAGTTAATGCTTTTTTACAGCAGAGAACCTCGGATATTGTTAGTATGGATACTACTGTTCAAACTCTTGTTGATATGATGCAGGGCGTAGATATTTAATTAATATAATTATTTTGTGGTAGAATATTTGCGGAGGAAAGAAAATGAACTTACCGCAGAATTTTGTACCTGCTATGTTAATTACCCTTTTTGCAGGGTTAGCTACCGCAATAGGCGGCGGGATAGCATTTATTGTTAAAAAAGATAATTTAAAGGCTTTATCTGTGGGGCTTGGATTCTCAGCAGGTGTTATGATTTTTCTTTCATTTACAGATATTTTGCCTGAGGCAGGAAAACTTCTTGCCGTTAATTTTCCGAATAAATACGAATGGCTTGTTTACGGCGGATTTATTATAGGTTTGGTCGTTGCAATTCTAATTGACTATTTTATCCCGGATCACATAGATACTGATGAAGTTTTAAATCCTGATGCTCCTTGCAAGCATCAGCACAGGATTAAACGTGCAGGTTTGTTTACAGCTGTTGCTATTTGTGTTCATAACTTTCCTGAGGGTATGGCTACATTTTTAACTACAACCCAAAATATTACTTTAGGTATTTCTGTGGGCTTAGCCATTGCTATACATAATATTCCGGAAGGAATTGCAGTTGCACTGCCTATTTATCATGTTACGGGTAAAAAACGTTATGCTATGTTATATGCGGCATTGTCAGGGATTACCGAACCCATAGGTGCAATAGTCGGGTTATTTTTGTTCAGCTTATTACTTCCCCAAATTATGATAGGAATGCTTATGGCTGCTGTTGCAGGTATAATGATTTATCTTGCTTTTGACACACTTCTTCCGCTTGCAAGAGAATACGGAAACTGGCACTTATCTATGGTAGGTATTGTTTCCGGTATGCTTGTAATCTGGGTCAGCCTTATACTGATAGGAGGATAACGAAAGTATGTTTAATCTGTCAAATCTTTTTGATTTAGGAAGAAACTTGTATGCTCTGCCTTCTTATAATGACAGAAGCGGTAAGGCTCTTATGCCTTTAAGGTACTTTTTTGAACTTACATACCGCTGCAATCTTCAATGCCCTTACTGCTATGTAGGATGCGACCGTAACAAGGAGGAACTTACTACACAAGAATGGTTTAATCTGATTGATCAAATTCCGTTTTATTCTTTTGTTACTCTTGTCGGCGGAGAACCATTGATAAGAAAAGATTTTATTGATATTTTGATGAGGACATCAAAGAAAACTTTAGGTAAGCTTAATGTTGTTTCTAACGGAATTTTGATTAATGATGAAATTATTGATGCTTTTATCAAAAGTAATATGATGCTTTTATCTGTTTCACTTGACGGATACGGAAAAAATCATGACATCAATCGCGCAAAAGAAGGAATATGGGATAAAATTATGGATAATTTTGATAATATGAATTCCCGTAATAAGCGTCCTATGGTTGATATTAAAACTATTGTTCTTGAAAATAATCTTGATGATTTAGTCAAACTTTATAAGATGTGCGATGAGAAAAATTTTAATTTCTTATCAATATCTTTTTTAAGAAATAATAACTTAAAGCAAAATTCTGTTTTGTTTGACGGTTTTGTTCCCGAATTTAATGCTAATTACCCGATTGAAAGATATTTTGATATGGAACATTTTAAAGAAGTTTATAAAGAGTTAATGTCTTTAAGCAAAAATTCAAATGTTCAAATCAGATTTTCTCCAAAATTCGAGTATGCAAAAAATCCGATTGAAAAGATTGAAGAATTTTTTAATACTCCTGCTGACAAGCCGGTTTCTGAAATTTATAAGCCTTGCATGTATCCGTATTCAAATATGATGATTACTCCTGCGGGAGATGTTTATCCTTGCCTTTCTCAAAAAATAGGAAATGTTAAGGATATGAAAATAAAGGAGGTATTTAACCTCCCTCATTACAGATGTTTCAGAAAAAATTTGAAAGCTGCAAAAGTTTTTGGCGCCTGCCAGATGTGCTGCGAACTTTCAGTTAAATAATTCTATTTATGCAGATTTTTGAAAAAGTCTTTATCCGATGATGCCTTATATGCACAGGTAAAACCGTTTGCGCCTGTTGTACCTGTTTTGCTGCAATAATTTTCAGGATTTCCGCTCCAGGTGTTTGAGGTTGTTCCTTCTTCGCCCATTGGCAGATGCTATTACGGAAGTTTTGTTAAGAGAGTGAACCATGAAAACATGGATATGGCACCATGAGTATGTAAGCGTGGACTTTTCAAATTTTACAGATAAGTTATACTAAGAATGTGGTTAAGGTTCACGCCCAAGATGGCCAAATTGTTTACCACAAGGGTTAGGGGATAGTAGTATGGGATATATACACTGCTGCGGGGCGTTGCATAAAACTAAAACGTTCAAACTTATACCGCAGGAAAAGTTTATGTTGTGTGAAGTTGATTATTTATCGAAATGTCCTGTTTGCGGACATACGGTAGTTCAACTAACAAGAATAGATAATGATGATAATATTTCTGTTGTCAGAAAAGTTAATAAAAAAGCAAAAGAATTTCTGACAAAACTGAAAAATAAAATTTTATACGAAATTCGTCCGATTAATTACAGTAAAACTAATTGTGGGAAGTTTTATCTTAATTATAACGAATTTGGTGTAAAAAAACGATGTTACTCAAATTTGAGCACATTAAAAATGGGACTTACTGAAAATAAATATTTAAAAATTAATCCTTAAATTATCTTACTCTCTCTGGGAGGAATTTTCCTCCCGCCTTTTTTTCAGCGGAATTATTATGAAAGCAGTAAAAGTATTTTTTAGTATGCTAAATGTAAATTTTAAGTAAAGGGAATTAAGCAGATGACACTATCTCCAAAGGAAATTGAAGTATTGACTTTGGTTGCTATGGGTTATTCAGATAAGCAAATCGGAGTGGATTTAAAGATAGCTTACGGTACGGTAAGAAACCATATCGACAGAGCTGTTTTAAAGCTTAATGCACAGAATAGAACTCATGCAGCTATGATTTATAAATTGATGAATAAAGATTGGTTAGAGGAATTTTATGAAGAGAATAATAATACATTGGACCGCAGGAACTTATTATCCAAGCGAATATGAAAAGGAACATTATCATTTTCTTGTTGATAAAGATGGAAAAGTACATAAGGGAAAATTTGCTCCCGAATGTAATGAAGTTTGCAGGGTTGGGAAATATGCTGCTCATACAGGCGGCGGTAATACAGGAAGTATAGGAGTTGCAATTTGCGCAATGGCAGGATTCAAAAATAAGAATTCTGCTGGTAATTATCCTATTACAAAAAAGCAGTTTGAAAGCACTATGGAGCTTTGTGCACAGCTTTCAAAACAATATTCTATTGATATACTTCCGCAAAATGTAATGACACATTACGAATTTGGTATCAAGAACCCGAAAACTACGTCAGCTGGAAAAATTGATATCATACATATCCCTCCTTATTCTTGGGTTTCAAAAGATGAGGCGGGAAGCTTTATACGTTCAAAAATTAAATGGTACAAATTAAAGGAAAATTAATTATGGAAGTTGCTTATTACAATTTATCGGGCGGTATTAACCAAGCGCTTACCAAGACAGAGCTTGGAATTGATACTAAAAAAGTTTACTGGGCCGATTCCGAAAATGTGGAAATTTTTCAAAACAGAGGTGTCGTAAAGCAAAAAGGCAACACTTTGTTTTATCAAATGGATGAGGAGATTACAGGAATATCAGAAATGACTTCTTATGACAGGAGCAAACTGGTTATTACTACAATATCCGGAAAAATATATATTTACGATGACAGCCACGCAAAATTATCACTGGTTGATAAAACGCTTACAGGCAAAAATCCTTCATTCATAAGTTTTTTAAACGGTATACTTGTCATAACGGAAAGCGATGGATTATTTTATATTAAAAATAACGCATCGTACGATGTCGTTGAATGTAATTTAAAAGATCTTGAGGATAATATTATTACAGATGCTGTAATTACTGTCTTTAAAGGACGCGTATGGGCAGCATCGGGAGCTACTTTATATTATTCTGCGCTTGGTACATATAACGATTTTACTACTGATGACGATGCCGGTTATATTAATGAATTTCACACTGATACGGGCTCTATTACAGCTTTGAAACCATACAAAGATTATCTTGCTATTTATAAAAAGAACAGCGTTTATCTTTTAACAGGTACAAGTCCCGATGACTTTGCAATTGTGCCTTTTGCAAATAAGGGTGCTTATGGAAATAATTCAATAGTAAACGTTGATAACAAACAATATTTTTTAAGCAACGGTATATATGCTCTTGAACAGGTTGGTGAACTTAACCAAATACAGCTCGGAAGCGAAATATCCCAAAAGATTAAACAAGAGTTTAACAGTTTTGGTGATTTGAAAAAGGCTTTTTGTCTGCATTACGAAAACAAAAATCAGATATGGTATTTCTTTCCTTATATTGATGAAAGTTATTATCATATTGTTTGGATTAACGACTATGTTAACAAGTCCTGGTATAAACGTATAATTCCACAGAATATAAAAACAGCCTGTCTTTATAACGGGTATATTTATACGGCTGATAATCAGGGCATTATTTATAAAGAAGATTTCGGAACCACATTTAACGGCGAGGCTGTTAAATTTATGTGGAAATCTCCGTTTTTGGCAATTAACTCTCCGCATCACAGAAAAATGATTGATGAATTTTACTTTTTACTGGATACGGAACAGGATAATAATTTTGATTTCTCTGTATACAAGGATTATGACAGTGAATATTCGGATGACAGTGAAAAGATTTATTCAATTCATCAGGACCATATGATTTGGGGTGATGATACAGACGAGGTAACAGAACAATGTATGTGGACTCCTGATGATGCCTCAGTACCTGTGTGGTCTATAAATAAAGATACTATGGAAAAAGCTGAGATTTCAGAATCCAACTATTCTGTCCAGCTTTGTGTATCAGGAGAAGAAATTACGCAATCCTGTGCGATTATAGGTCTGCAATTCAGAGAAATTTACAACGATGACTAAAGCACCACTTACATAAAATATACATTAAAAAAAGAAAGGAAAATCAAAATGACAGAAAATGCTTACTCAGCTTTTATCCCTGAAATTTGGAGTCAGAAATTAAACAATATTCTTGAAAAAGAATGTGTTATGCTTCAATGTGTTAACAGAAATTATGAAGGTGAAATTAAAAATCAAGGTGATAAAGTAAAAATTATTACTCCTGCTGATGTTACTATTTCAACTCTAGGTACAACCAATATTACTTATAGCGAATTGGAACCGACAGCAGCAGAGCTGGTTATTGACCAGAAAAAATTCTTTGCATTTAAAATTAATGATGTTGCTCAAGTTCAAGCTAATACAGATATTATGGAAGCACATCTTAAAAATGCTAAAAAAGCTATCGAACAAGTTCAAGATGCTTATTTATTATCACAACATGCTAATGTTGCGGCAGGTAATATTGTAGGTACTGATGCAGCTCCTGTCACTTTAGACAAGACAACTATTTACTCACAATTCGTTCAGCTTGCTCTATGTTTGAAAAACTCAGATGCTGTTTCTGCAACAGTTCGTCCTTGGGTAGTTATCAACCCTACTATTGAATCTTATCTTCTTCAAAGTTCAGAATTCATCGGTGCTCACAATGTAGCTGATGAAACTTTAAGAGAAGGTGCAATCGGCAGAATTGCAGGCATGGATGTTCTTGTAAGTACAAACTTGACTGCGGTTAACGGTAAATACTATGTACTTGCGGGTACAAACGAAGCTATTACTTTTGCTTCTCAATTAGCTAAAATTGAAAGCTTAAGAGATAAAGATTCATTCTCTGATTTGATTAGAGGCTTATATTTATACGGTGCAAAAACTGTTCAGCCAAAAGCACTGGCTAAAATGGTTGTTAGTGCAGAATCAACTGTTGATTCAGATACTGACACCGATACAGACGGACACTAGTAACCCCTATAAATGTATCTTCGGATAAGTTGTTTCCGAAGATACATTTTTGAAAAATAAAAGGAAATTATAATGTTTAGTAAATTAAAAGTTAAAATTAAGGAGCTTGCCAAAACTGCTGTTAAGCTTGCAGAAGAAAAACTAGGTAGCAATAAAGGCAAAGAAAAAAAAGAAATGGCAATCAATTTTGTTGTTTCTAATATTCCTGTACCGGCTCCTTTTAAACCCGCAGTAAAGTTGTTTTTGTCTGCATTCATAGATGAATCAATTGAATTTGCGGTTGAATACATGAATAAGGAGGTCTTATGAATCCCGAAGAATTACAAAAACTTTCATCCGCTGCCGATATTCAACAGGCAGTACCACAAGCTGCAATGCCTATGAAAGAAGAAAGTTCAATCAAACAGCAGGCAGCAAATGATATTAATATAATTCAAAATCTCGTTCAGTCAGGTGTAATGAGCTCTGAACAAGGATATAATTTGATGAATTATGTAACTCAAAAGGCGTTTGAAAAGTATAGTACACAACAACAAGATGCTCAGATCCCGCCTGATGTTTCGCCTTATATGTTAGAAAATGATGAATTTTTTAACAAAGAAGGAAGAACAGATGTTTTGAATTATTTAAAAAATTCAAATACTGCTTTTGATAAGGATGAAATCGCAAAAATCTCTGCAATGATTGAGAATATTGAGAAAACTGCTGTTGCAAGATATTTGCGAGAACTTGATCACGAAAAAACATTAAATAACGAAAATGAATCCGCAAAACAAAAATTGCGTGCAAATGCGCAAAAAGCTGTTTCTGACGGAAATAAAAATATGGTTTTTACCCGTGACCAAATCGGCAAAATGAGTGGTGCTGAATTTGCTAAAAATGAACGTATGATTATGGATCAGCTAAGAAAAGGGCTTATCCGTTAGCAATTTCAAATCTTTGAGAGAACAGCTTTTTTAAGCTGTTCTTCCTCAAGGATTTTTAAAGGAGATTTTATGAACTATTTGGAACTTATTAATAAATGCCTTGTAGAATTAAACTACAAGCAGGTTGGTTCATTTTCAGAACTTACCAAAAATGACCATAAAAAATTAAAAAATATTTTAAATGTACTAAACGCAGAAGTTTGCGGTTCTGACAGATGGAGCTTTTTGCTGAGAAAAGAAGAAATTACTCTGCCCAAAAATACTTGCGAAATTCAAAATACAATTGACGGCAGAATAGAAACAGTTATTGTTGACGGGGCTAAATTTGATTATTATGAGGACTTTGAAAAGTTCTTTACCAATGCTCAACCGATGCAGACTTACAGTCTTTTTAACGATAAAATCTTGTTCCCTGCTTTTGATAAAAATAAAATTGTAGAAATTATTTACTACACCAAAAATCATGCAAAGAATGCTGAAGGAAAAGAAAAATATTTAATGGAAGAAGATACTGATTCTACCTTAATTCCCGAACCTTTTGCAGAGCCTGTTTTGGTTTACGGTGCATGTATGAGGCTGAAAGGAAATCCACAACACGTGAGATTTTCTTATTGGATGAGTATGTACAGAGATGCGCTTGCAAACATGCGTTCAAGAGTTTCTGCAAGCATAGATGAAACTCCGTCAGTTAAGATGCATAGAAGATAAGTTTCATCGGATGTGGGAGGGCGGACTTTGTCTCGCTTGCGATAGATGGTACCGTTCACAACAACAACGAAAACTCAACGTTTACGTTGATTGTTGTTCAACTTTCGCTTGCGCTCATACCTCTGCTCGCGACACAAAAAAAACAGGAAGTTTAAAATTCATTTCCCCTCCTGTTAAGATTTACACTAGCCGAAATATAAATAGCATGTCTATTATACAATTTTTTTCAATAAAAGACAAATTATGCTAAGAAATGTAAAGTATGAAACAATTAACAAACCAACAAAAGAAATTCGTAAAAGAATATATAAAAACCCTTAACGGAGAACTTGCTGCAAAAAACGCCGGCTATAAGTCTAAAGACCTGAAAGAAATTGCCAATAATTTGTTGTCGCAGGATGCAGTTATTAAAGAAATTAATTCTCAATTAAGAACTCAAATTTTATCTTTAAGGGTAAATAAAGGATACGTAATCCAAAAATTATTGCAAATAGCTGAATTTTCACTTGAAGAAGAAGATATTTTGGACAAAGACGGATGTTTTACAGGCAAAAGAAAGCTTCGTGATACATCTGCCGGACTAAAAGCGCTTGAAAGCCTTTGCAAATATCTGGGCTTCAGTTCTAACTCCGAAGAAAAAGATTACAAGGAGGCAAAAATTATAACTATTGCAAATTTGGATGATAACAAAATATAAGGAATATTAATCATGAAAAATAATAATGCAGAAGAAATGCTTTTAAATAACGCTTCTTTAGAAGATTTAATAAAAATGAAAATAGAAAAAGAGTTTATGGCAGAACTTGAAAAATCAAAGAAAGAACCTTTAAAAAAGGTTTATAAAAATATTTCTGAAGTTCCGCAGGATATTATCTTTTCTAAAAAAGCGGTTTACAGATATTTCAACAGAAATACAAAATGCGAAACCTTTATAGACGGTGTTCAGGCAGAGGCATTGATAGGAATTCAAAATAACGTAAGAGAAAAAATGCTTAAAGGTGAATTAAGTGCATTTACCACAGATGAGGCTTACGTAAAGTTTGACAAGGCAACAGTATGACAAAGTTTTTACCTCCGTATGAAAAACAGGAATATCTGGAACAAGCTTTGTTTTTGTATCTGAGGTATTCCAAATTTTTGGATGATGACTATGCTCAAAGAGGAATGCCTGTTTTTGAATACTTTAATCAGCTTATAACTTCTCTATCGCCATTTTTCTGGGTTATTACGGAAGATGACGAGGTAAGCGGCTTTGTTTATCTTGATAATCTTATAGGCGATGGTGAAAGGCTTCACAGTGCAGAGCTGACAACTTGTTTTAAAAAGAAATTCTGGGGAGATTATACAAAACGATGTGCAAGGCTCTTTTTGAATTTTTGTTTTGAACGGTTCGGATTTTATAAAATTAAAGCGCTTGTATATCCTGAAAACTCACGTGTAATAACCTTATTGAAAGATTCAGGGTTCCGTAAAGAAGCATTATTGAAAAATGAAACCTTAAGAAATAATTCGCTTCAGGATATAGAGGTTTATTCGGTTTTTAATACCAGAAAGGCAGAAAAATGAAAATAGAAACAGAAGATTTAACCAAAAAGCTCTCAGAAAATGAGGAGCTTTTTTTAGTAGGCAGTATAACTGAAAAATTTGACAGGTATGAAGAATTAAGAAACTCGCAGCTGACTGATATAAAATTGGTCCGCGATGCGATTTACAATTCTGATATACCGAAGCTTAACGGCTGGGACAGCAATATTGAACTTCCCGATATTTATGAACTTGCGCAGACATTGAAATCTCACATAAGTGAAAATTTGTATTCACATCCGGATGCAATGTTTGATGTATCAGGAACAACTCCGCAGACACAGTCTTTTGCAAACCGCCAAAAAGCAATGCTTGTTAATACATTCGAGCAGATGAATATTGAAAATGAAATTGAAAAAATTATTGACGGGATTGTGGAAACAGGTGAAAGCACATTGTTCGTGGGCTGGGAAACAAAGATTAAATCCGTTAGACGTGCGCAGACGCTTGAAGAACAATTCTTAAATCCTGAAAAGCGAGGATTTGTAATAGAAGATAGAGTTGTTTACGATAATGCGATAATTAAACATATTAAATCCGAAGATTTTGTTTTTGATAAATATAACAAAGATAACTGGGATTCTTGCGCAAAAATTTATAGAACTTATGCAACAACTGATGAGTTATTTTCGGATAAGTCAAATAATCTTTTAACGAAAGAAAAACTGGAAATTTTGAAAGGAGTGGTGGCAAAAAATAAAAGCCGTTCAGATGAGGACATTGCTGTTGACGGCAAAAAACTGGAAATATTAGAATTTTGGGGAGATATTGAGCTTGCAGACGGAAGTCTTTTAAAAAACTGGCTTATAGTAGTAGCAGGAAGACGTGAGATTATAAGGTTTGAATCAAACCCGTTTGTAACAAATCCTTTTATTCACGCAAATATAATTGAATCACCAAAAACAGGCAGAGGAATTTCACCTTTGCGTGTGGCTTTAATATTAAATAACATAGCTTCAACTATTTTAAACAAACAAATCGATGCGCTGGCTTTAATGATGAACCCGCCGTATCTTGCACCTAAAGGGTGTTTTAAAGGTCAGCAGGATGTAAAACCAGGTAAAATTATTGAATATGATGCGGCATTAATGCCTACTGCACCTACACCCCTATCTTTTGATAAAGCTATGGTAGGTTGGGACTTCTTAAATTACTTTAAGTCTACAATTGAAAGTGCGACAGGTATTTTCAAAAATATGGCAGGAAATCTTCAAGCTGCACAGAGAACCGCTACCGAATTAAACTATTCGGTCAGCGGACAGGAGGCTCGTTTGAATATGATATTGGATGCTGTTAATCGTAAGATTATAGTTCCTATGGTGGAAAAAACTGCTGAAATTATTTCAAACTTTAAGCTTGGCAGAGAATTAATCGGAGTTAATGACAGAGGAAAAACAAGTTTTATTGAAATTGATGATGAAGTGAGAAATGCTAATTATGTTTACCGTTACGGCGATAGAAAAGCAACTTTTGAAAGAAAGTCAAGATTGAAAGAACTTTTTGAAGTCGTAAGCTCATTTGCACAAGTTCCTGAAGTTGAAGAAAAAATTGACTGGCTTGAATGCTTTAAATTTGCACTTGAACAGTATGGAATAGAAAATGCCAACAACTTTTTGTTAAGTGACGAAAATCAATAGTGCCGCATAAGCGGCACTTTATCTTAACACAGCTAAAAGTATTATATACAAACAATCATTTTTGAGTAAAATAATATTATTATGAAAAAATTAATTTTAATATTATTGTTATTACTCTTTCAAATTCCTGTATTTAGTGAGGAATTTCCTCCTACCGGAGCAGGTATTGAAGTAACCAAAGAAACCAATCCGATATACTGGGGGTATTTTGAAGATTATGGTAAAGCTTTAAAGCAGGCACTGGAAGCAGAAAAGATGTTTCGCCTTCGTGGTTGGGGATCAAATTGTGAATATATAGTAACACGTAATGGAGAGATAAAAGGTATTAAAACCAATATATATCAGAATGATTATTTTGATGAGAAAGTAAAAAATATAATTTTATCTGTAAAACCTTTACCTTTTCGTGACGGAATGAATATGGATGAGATGCGTTTTAGCGTGTATCTTGGTTATGAAAGATATAATGAGATTGATATAAGTGTTGGTGGCTCTTTTATAGATAATAAAGAAATATTTAGTTTGATGATAATAACAAATAAATAATTAAGAATAGCAGAGAAGTATGATTATTTCAAACCGCTGAAAACAGCGGTTTTATTTTAGTGTGAAAAAATAGAAAGGAAAGAAAACATGAAAAAACATGCTATGGCTAACGAATACAAGATTTTATGCTCGGAAGCAAATTCAATGGTTAAAATGAAGAACGGTGCAGTAACATCAAACGGGTGGACAAAGGTTGACGGTGAACATGACCTTCGCAGTAACTTTAAAGGAGTTCTTTATGAAAAGGACGGACAATATGCTCTTTGTTTTGTTGGTACAGACAGGTTCAGTGCAAAAGACTGGGGCGCAAACGCTAAAATGGCTCTGACCGGTGAAAGTAGACAAATTAAATTGGCTCAAAAATTTGCAGATAAAATGCAAAAAGAATATGGTTTAAATTCAGAAAACACTGAATCAATCGGACATTCGGAAGGCGGTACAGAGGCAACTGCCGTTGGTATTCAATATGGTCTGCAAACTACAACTTTTAATGCATTCGGTGTCGGTAAAAAATATGCAGAGCCGGGCAAAAATTATGATAATTTAATTACTAATTACAGAGATCCTCATGACCCAGTTTCAAAACTTAAAGAAAATGTCGGAACAACATACATTACCCCGAATTTACAAAATGAATTAATGTCAACAACTCCTTTCGGTTCTGTTAAGGCACATAGAATAGATAATATGGGGGATTGTACACAGTCTTTACCTGTTGATTATTACAAAAAATCTAATCCGTTCTTTATCAATAAAATTTCTGATGCAGATATTTCAAGACAGGATATTGCAAATATGGAATCTGGTTTATTTAAAGTTTATGAAAAAGAAATTGATAAACGTATGACAAACAATAAGATAGGTAATTCTTCAGAAGATAAATGGGTTACTATTAATGGAAATCATGTTTTGATTAAAGATTAGTATTTATAAGTTGGGGAGGTTATGTTATATAAACTTTTAAAATCGCAGAGGGAGTTTTTGGAAATCCCTCATGATTATACTTTGGATGTTGCTGTTTATCAGGGAGGTTACGGCTCCGGAAAAACTTTTTCAGGTTCTTTGCTCGGGATTTTGCTTGCTTTAAAATTTCCTGGAATAAGAGGACTTGTCGGTGCACAAACTTACACTCTCGTCAGGGATACGACATTACAAACTTATTTTGAACACCTTGATAATTTTGGTTTTGTTGAAGGGAATGAGTATGAATGGTCTTCTTCTCTGCAAAAATTATCTTTTAAAAACGGTTCGGAAATCCTTTTCAGACATTTTGACGAACCTAATAAGCTTAAGTCCTTAAACTTGGGTTTTGTAGAAATTGAGGAAATGTCAGATATTCCTTATGATACTTTCAAAATGCTTTTAGGGCGTATGCGGCAAAGAGTTAAGAAAGTTTGGAAAAATTTTACATACAGAATTTTTGGTCACACTAACCCGGAGATGCAAAGAGGCTGGGTTTATAAAACTTTTGTTGAAAATCCTTCGCCGAATTACAGATTAATTACGGCACCTACTACGCAGAATATTTATCTGCCTGAAGGGTTTTGTGATGAATTAAAAAAACTATATGATGAACAATATTATAATATTTTTGTTCTTGCTCAAAACGGTGAATATAATAACGGGCTGGTTGTTAAAGATTTTACAGACGAGAACGTGCGAGAAATCGCATATCAGCCTGATATGGATTTGCATATATCATGCGATTTCAACGTTGATCCTATGTGCTGGGTGCTTGCTCATAAAACCGATGATAAAGTTTTTTATTTTGATGAAATTGCAATGGAAAACACTACAACTGCAAAAGCGTGCGATGAATTTTACAAACGTTATCCGTGTCATAAAGGAAAAGTTATTATAAATGGTGATGCATCCGGAGATAACCGGAGCTGTACAAGCGAATACACCAATTACGTTATAATTAAGAAAAAACTTTTGCAGTACGGATATGATGTTGAAATCCAGATTAAAGCATTTAACCCTCCAATCAAAAACAGAATTATGGCTTTTAACTCAAAAGTTCGTTCTGCAGACGGAGAGGTTTGTCTTTTTGTAGATAAAAAGTGCGAAAAACTGTTATTCAATATTTATAATTTGAAATACAAAGAGGGTTCATCAAAAATCGATGTGCCTACATATCAGCAGATAAAGCAGTCAAAGGAATTGAAGTTTCTGTCGCATCCTATTGATGCAGCCTCATATCTTGTTGACTTTTATTGGCCGATTACACTGTAAAGAAGGGATTTTATGGAAGATTTTGTACAATACTCACCAATATTAATTGTTATTTTTATGTTTTTTATTCAGCATAAGATTTTTGTTACACCTGAGCAGCTGGAAAAAAAGCATAGAGAGATAATAGAAGAAATAGAAGAAAAATTTGTAACGATAAACAGTTTTAAAGATTTAAAAGACCAATTCAGTGAAGTTAAAGAGAAAATTGATAAAATGTACGATTTGTTAATTGACTTAAAATGATGTTAACAAATGTTACATAAGTCCCATGTTTTTTAAAGTTTTACTTGAAAAATGTCGTTAATGCGAATAACAGACATGTTGTTACTAAGTTAAATCTAAAGTAAATCTAAAGAAAGGGTAAAAAAAATGGGATTGGCAGCTTCACAAGCAAGATTTTTAGCCATAACATCCAGAAAGATGAATTGCGAATTTCAATCAATGCAAATTGCGCAAGAAAAACTTTCTGTTACCCGTGATTTGCAAAAAGCATCTCAAGAGTATCAAAACTCATTGTCTGCAACAAAACTTGTTTGGGATACTGAGGATAATACTGTTTACGATTTATCTTATGATGTAATGATGACACCGTCTATGGCGAACGATTATAACCCTTATCTTGTTACTGATACAAAAGGAAAAATCGTTCTTTCAGAAAGTATGTTTAATGCAGCAGTAGATGCAGGAGTTATTGATGCAAAAACAGGGGATCCGAAAAAAGGTACAAAAACGATTGGTACCGAAACTTCAACAAATGACGGATCTCGTAACGCATTTTTATATCAAATGGGTGTCAGAAATCAAATAACACCTGAAACTGTCACTGCAATTAAAAATTTAGGTAATAAAGGATATACTAATTCAGGTATTGGTGGAGAAGCGTTAGACAAAACTATTGCTAACGCATTCAATACAAATTCGTTTATTACATATATGAAAAACGCTAAAAGCGAAGACGGGAAGTCTTCTATTTATGCGCTTAATGTCGGTGATATATTATCAAGCAGCGGATACAGTTTTGGAACTTCTAAATCAGAATTTAGTAATAATCAAGTGATAATTACTAAATCAGGTTCACCTATATCAGAAAGTGAAATGCAGAAGCTGACACTAGGTGAGCTGTTATCAGGCCAATATGAATTGACAGGACGTATGAATGCTGAAGCAATGAGAACTCTTGCTCAAAGTATTTTGAAATCTATGGGCACAACATTAGGTTGGCAAAATGCAAATATCGGCGGTTTAAATGTTGATGATGAATCTAATGAAGCGTTACTTCAAGCAATGGAATTTACTTTAAAATGTTTAAACAAAGATTACGACACATCTTCAGGTGGTAAGATATTATCTAACTCTGTATCAAATGCAATTAACCAGGCAGCACAAACAAATAGTATTGTATCAGGTGAAAATAATGTATCATCAGTAAGTTTGACAAATATGTTAAAATCATTCCTTACCAACTTTGCTGTTGCAATAGAAGGTTTTGACTGCGGATATTATGTAACGGAAAATGACAAAAACAAATCAACTTATGTTACAGATGATATTGGCTATCAGTTCTTGATTAAAAACGATAATACATCAATTGATGAAAAAGATGTATTAATGGCAGATTTCTATAACCAATTATATAATAACTTATGCGTAAGCGGTGCTTCAACAGACGTAAATAAACAGCAGCAGGTTACTGATAAGAGTTATTTATCAAATGCAATTAAAAACGGTCAATTGTTCATATCATCATTGAATAATGACGGCTACTTCTATCAAGGTGCTTATACATTGAACGGTCACGTTGCGGAAGTCGCCGATGAAGATGCAATTGCACAGGCAGAAGCAGAATACAATGTAATTAAAAATAAATTGAATTATAAAGAAGAAACTCTTGAACTTGATATGAAAAATATTGATACAGAGTTATCATCACTGACAACCGAATACGATACAGTTAAAAACTTAATCAGTAAAAACGTAGAAAAAGTATTCACAATGTTCAGCACTTAGTAAATAATAAATATTTCCTTAAGAATTAACAAAATTTCCTTGTCCGTGTTAGTATTATTATAAGAATACCAGACGGAGAGGAAATTTTTATAATGTTAAGCTTCTTATTAAATATGTTGGGCGATCCTAACGAAAAAAAAGTCAAGAGTATAATGGGAATTATTGACCATATTAATGCATTGGAACCGCAGTTTGAAAAGTTAACGGATGAGGAATTGCGTGCTAAAACCGATGAGTTCAAGGAAATTTTGGCAAAACGCCCTACATCATCAGATTTCAAGACAGACAGAAAACTTGAAAAAGAAGCTTTGGATAAAATCCTTCCCGAAGCGTTTGCGACTGTGCGTGAAGCAGGTAAACGTGTGTTAAATATGCGTCACTTTGATGTTCAGCTCGTAGGCGGATATTTTCTTCATAACGGTCATATCGCAGAAATGAGAACAGGTGAAGGTAAAACTCTTGTTGCAACCTTGCCTGCATATTTAAACGCTCTTACAGGAAAAGGTGTCCACGTAATCACTGTTAACGATTACCTTGCAAAACGTGACAGCGAATGGATGGGTAAAATTTATAAATTTTTAGGATTGTCAGTTGGTGTTATTTTGTCAGGCGGTCGTTCTGCTGAAGATTTTGAATCTAAAAAAGCAGCATATGATTGTGATATTACATACGGAACAAATAACGAGTTCGGCTTTGACTACCTCCGTGACAATATGGCAGGAAGCCTTGAAATGCTTGTGCAGCGTCCTTATAATTATGCGATTATCGACGAAGTTGACAGTATTTTAATTGATGAGGCCAGAACTCCTCTTATTATCAGCGGTCGTCTTGAAAAATCTGCCGAAACTTACCAGCTAATGGCAAAAGTTGCTCCGCAATTAGAAAAGATTAAAGATTACGAAGTTGATGAAAAGAATAAAAATATTATCTTGACAGAAGACGGTATTGACAGAGCTCAAGAGATTATCGGTGTAGATGATTTATTTGATATTAACACTCAATATGCTCACCATTTATTACAGGCTCTGAAGGCAAAAGAACTTTTTGTTAAAGACACGGATTACGTTGTAAGAAACGGCGAAGTTATGATTGTTGACGAATTTACTGGTCGTTTAATGGAGGGAAGACGATGGTCTGACGGACTTCATCAGGCTATTGAAGCAAAAGAAGGCGTTAAAATTCAGGATGAAACACAAACTTTAGCAAGTATTACTTTCCAAAACCTGTTCAGACTTTATCCGAAACTTTCAGGTATGACAGGTACTGCTATGACTGAAGAAGCTGAATTCGGCAAGATTTATAACCTTGAAGTTACAACTATTCCTACAAACAAGCCTGATATTAGAATTAATTATTCTGATGTAATATATAAAAACGAACGCGCTAAGTATAACGCGGTTGTCGAAGACATTATCCAAATGCATGAAGCAGGACGTCCTGTTCTTGTTGGTACAATCAGTATTGAAAAATCAGAATATGTATCCGATTTATTGAAAAAGCGCGGAATTCCTCATCACGTTTTGAACGCAAAACACCACGAAAGAGAAGCTTATATTATTGCACAGGCAGGACGTGTCGGAGCCGTTACTATTGCAACCAATATGGCAGGCCGCGGTACTGATATTCTCTTAGGTGGTAATGCCGAGTTCCTTGCAAAGGAAATGCTTGATAACAGAGGAATTACTCCTGAAAGTGAAAATTATGAAGCTGAAAAAGAAGCAGCATTGGCAGAGGCTCGTTCCATTACAGAGGCAGAACATGCAAAAGTTGTGGAAGCAGGCGGTTTGCACGTAATAGGTACAGAACGCCACGAATCACGCCGTATTGATAACCAGTTAAGAGGTCGTGCTGCTCGTCAGGGCGATCCGGGGTCTACAAGATTTTTCTTATCTTTGGAAGACAACTTAATGAGAATATTCGGCGGTGATAAGATTACTGCATTAATGAATATGATGCAGGTTGATGAAAATATGGCTATTGAAAACTCTCTTATTACAAGACAAATTCAATCAGCTCAAAAGAAAGTTGAAACTTATCACTTTGACATAAGAAAGAGCGTTCTTGAATATGATGATGTTATGAATATTCAACGTGAAAAATTCTATGCTCAGCGCAGAAAAGTTCTTGCAGGCGGAAATCTTTCAGAAGATATCTATTATATGATAGAAAAAGAAATAGACAGACTTTTAAGAAGCTATATAGCTCCTGATTTACACCCTGAAGAATATATTTTTGAAGACTTACAGACAATGGTTAAAGAACTTCATTCAATCATTCCTCAGCTATCAGGTATTCAGGTTTCTGATATTCAAAATTTAAGATTTGAAGCTATTTATGATAAGTTAAAAGACTTTGCGCTTCAATCTTACAGAGATCATGAAACAGAAGTTATTAATTTCTATAATCAGGTTGTAGCTCAGTATGACACAGAAGCTGTTCCTCAAGAAGCTTTCAGCGATAACAATGTTATCCGTAACCTTGAAAAAGATATTCTTCTTCGTGTAGTTGATAATAAATGGATTGACCACCTTCACAATATTGATATGCTGAGAGAAGGCATCGGACTGCGAGCTTACGGTCAGAAAGATCCGTTAATCGAATACAAACGTGAAGCATACGACTTGTTTAATAAAATGATGTATGAAATTCAGGGAGATACCGTAAAACACCTGTTTAGAACAAAATTCGGAATACAGGTTATCGGACCTTCAGATGAAGATGTAGCATAAAAAAAGCGGTTTTAAACCGCTTTTTTTATCTTGAAAAAGTTTATAAAAAATGTTATAATAATAAAACAGCCAATGTAGTCGCTGAACCATTAAATAAAGGAAAGGAAGCAAATTATGAAAAAAATTAGTTATGTCGGGGGGGGGGCAGACTTTTAAGCTCCAACCTTAAAGGATTCACTCTTGCTGAAGGTGCTACGCACGTAGCCATGTTGAACAGTCAACGCCGTTTCGGATTCACTCTTGCTGAAGTTTTGGTCACACTCGGTATTATTGGTGTCGTTTCTGCAATGACAGTACCGTCTTTAATGCAGAATTACCAAAGACAATCTTATGTTACACAGCTGCATAAGGTTTATAACGAGCTGTCACAGGCTCTTATTATGTATCAAACTGATAAAAACGCTGTAAATTTGACAGAAGCAGGTTTAAATTCTGTTGAGGCTTTTTCAGGGTTTTTCAAAAATTATTTTAAAATTGTACAGGATTGTGGAAGTACTCCAACACCTTGTTTTGCATCAGAATATAAAAAAATATCAGGTGTAAAGTCTAATTTTACTTGTACCAATAATTGTTTTTCTCTTGCAAATGGCGCTTCAATAGGTAATTTAAATAAAATTGAAACTTACGGCGCAAATTCAATTATTGCATTTGATATTGATATTAATGGTCCTAAAGGTCCTAATATTATCGGTCGTGATGCTTTTTATATTTTATTATATAAAAATGGGATGTTGGACGATTGGTTTCTTGATAATGCTGCAATCGTAGCACCTGCATCAAAGGATGAAAGAGAGAAGGCTTTTAAGTATTGTACAAATACTGATACCGGATATTGGCATGGTTGTTTCGGCAAAATTCTGAATGACAATTGGCAGATTACTTATTAATATTTTTTGTATATTTTTGATAAGGCGGGAAGGACTTTCCGCCTTTTTAAATTTGTTTGAAGTAAAATATGAATAGTGAATATTTAAGAAAAAGGAAATTTTTATAATGCTAAGAACAGGGATTGTCGGATTGCCGAACGTTGGAAAATCAACTTTATTTAATGCTTTAACAAGCGCGAAAAATGCTCAAAGTGCAAACTATCCGTTTTGTACAATTGAGCCTAATGTCGGAGTTGTCACCGTTCCTGATGAAAGACTGGATATACTGGCAAAATTGTGTAAAACACAAGAAATAATCCCGACAGCTATTGAATTTGTTGATATTGCAGGTCTTGTAAAAGGTGCAAGCAAGGGCGAAGGCTTGGGAAACCAGTTTTTGCATAATATTAGAGAAGTCGATGCAATTATTCAGGTTGTAAGATGCTTTGATGATCCGAATACAATCCACGTTGCAGGAAAAGTTGCACCTTTAGATGATATTGAAGTTATTAATACAGAACTTGCGCTTGCTGATTTGGCATCAGTTGAAAAACGTCAGGCAAGAATTGCAAAACAGGCAAAAGGCGGCGATAAAGATGCGGTTTTAGAAGATAAAGTGCTTTCTAAGTTAATGGAACTTCTTTCAGAAGGTACATTTATTAATGTAAAAGACCATTTTAACGAAGATGAAATTCCTGTTGTAAAACAATTAAACTTAATGTCTACAAAACCTGTAATTTATGCGGCTAACGTTTCCGAGTTTGACTTGAAAGACGGAAATAAATACACAAAACAGGTTAAAGAGTATGCATCAACTCACAATGCAGAAGTTGTTCTTATTTCTGCAAAAATTGAAGAAGAACTGGCAGAACTGGGCGCAGAAGAAGCTAAAGAATATTTGAATGAACTCGGTATTGAAGACAGCGGTATTAACAGAATGATAAAATCTGTTTACCGTCTATTGAATTTGAGAACTTTTATCACAGCCGGTGAAAAAGAAGTTCATGCCTGGACAATTCCTGCGGGTGCAAAGGCTCCTCAGGCGGCAGGTGTAATCCACACTGATTTTGAAAAAGGGTTTATCAGGGCTGAAATTACTCCTTATGAGGAGTTTGTTAAAAATGGCTCATATGCTGCCTGCAAAGACAAAGGTGTAACACGTCTTGAAGGTAAGGATTATGTAGTTCAGGATGGTGATTTAGTTCACTTTAGGTTTGCTGTTTAGTCAACAGGCTAATTGAATATGTCGTTAAGGTTCGTTTAAATCAAAATATGAACGAAATATTAAATAAATTAACGGAATATTTTGATTCCGGAGTTACACGTGATGTAAAATTCAGAATAGAAGCATTAAAAAGACTTAAAAAAGCTTTTGAGAAATACGAACCTCAAATTATTCAGGCTTTGCGAGATGATTTGCACAAACCTGATTTAGAAATTTATACAATGGAATTTGGTTATGTAATCGAAGAAATTAAGTTTGCCATAAGACATCTTAAAAAATGGGCAAGCCCCAAAAGAGTTCCTATTCCAATGTATTTACAACCTGCAAAAGGTTATATTGTAAAAGAACCTTATGGTAACGTTTTAATCATAGGTGCATTTAATTATCCTTTTCAATTAGTTTTTGTCCCTCTTATAGGTGCAATTGCTGCAGGTAACTGCGCCCTTGTAAAACCTTCCAAAAGCGCTGTTGAATCCGCAAAAGTTATCCATAAGATTATTGAAGAAACCTTTGATAAAAACTATATCAGATGCATTATGCCTGAGGAACATTCTTCGTCAGAACTTGTCAGCGCAAAATTTGATTATATTTTCTTTACGGGAAGCTCCAAAAAAGGTGCACTTGTTGCAGAAGCGGCAGGTAAAAATTTAGTTCCGTATACGCTTGAACTGGGCGGAAAAAGTCCTGCAATAGTTGATAAAACTGCAAATCTGGAGTTTGCTGCTAAAAAAATTGCCTGGGGTAAATTTGTTAATGCAGGTCAAACTTGTATTGCACCTGATTTTGTTTATGTTGAAGCAGATGTAAGAGCAGAGTTTGTAGAAGAATTGAAAAAAGCTATAAAAGGATTTTTCGGTCCAATGCCTCAAGAAAGCAAGGATTACGGAAGAATAGTTAATGCGGAGGCTTTCCACAGACTTGTTGATTTGATTGAACATGATAAAGTTATAACAGGCGGTCACAGCGATGAATGCGGGCTTTATATTGAACCGACGGTTGTTAATGCTGATTCTTTTGATGAAAAAGTTATGCAGGATGAAATTTTCGGACCAATATTACCTGTTTTAACTTATTATAATATCGAAGAAGTTATATTAAATCTTAGAAAACGCCCGAAACCGCTTGCCTTATATATATTTTCCGAAAATAAAAAGCTTGAATGGAGAATAATAAGAGAGGTCTCATTTGGCGGCGGTGCCGTGAATGAAGTGCTTGCGCATACTGTTAGCCCTTATATGCCGTTTGGCGGAGTAGGAATGTCAGGTGTCGGAAGATATCACGGAAAATATTCGTTTGATACATTTACGCATCTGAAAAGTGTCCTTATCAGAAATTATGATAAGGTTTCAGGAAAGATGTATCCGCCTTATGATTTCGAAGAAGTTAAAAAATTACGTAAGTTTATAGGTTAATTATTTGCACTTTGTTTTATTTTCCCAATCTAAATCATTGCAGCGCATATAGTCCAAATTTTCGTTAAATATAACCCATGCGGTACATCCGAAACCTTGATGTGTAGATTTATCTTTACAGTTAGTTTCAAAGCTAAACATAGTTTCCAACTGTGCTCCGTGCGGAATTATTCCGTATTTGCTTAAGATAAATCCATATCTGTCACGGCCTACTTGATTTGGCGGTTTGGGACCGTTTATGTCTACGGAAAAAGTGCCGCAAACGTTCTTTAGAACAACGGAATCACCCCTATCCTGCTTACAATCAGGTTCTCTGATATTCATTGCTATAATTGTTCCGTCTGCGAGTATAAGTTTTGCATATGAAGTGTTATTATCTATACTATAATTATATTTCTGTCCGTTCAAATATCTATAATCAACATCGGTATAGCATCCGGGTGCATTGCCGCAATACTTGGCAACATTCATAAATTCAGCTAATTTGCTCAAGGCGTTATCAGCTCCTTCCGGACTGTCATATTCTGTTAATTCCCAATTCTCCGGAGTACCGTATTTTTCTTTTGCAAGTAAATATGCATTAGATAATGTTGAATAAACCTTCTTTAATTTTGCAACTGTTTCTTTTTCTTTATGATTAGCAATCAAAGACGGCATAGTCATTGCAGCGACCACACCAATAATTCCGAGAGTAATCAAAACTTCGGCGAGAGTAAATGCAGTTTTTTTTGAATTACAGTGATGCATAACATCACCATTATAACAGTGTTTTTTACTCTTGTAAAGCCCTAAATAACTAAATAACCTAAACCCTCTTAATCCCTTGCAGCTTATGAGTTTTTCGGGGGGGGGGCAACCCTTAATGCTTCTTTCACCATAATTTCAGCCTCCTTTTATGTTTTCACAAGAGGCTTAAGCCTCCTTTTTTATTATTTATTACTTTAAGGCTTTTGTCAAGGTTAAAGACTTACTTGCTTGTTAATGCAAGTTTAGAACCTGTGACAACTTGAGGTTTTTGCTGATAAGGATTTGAAGTAAAACTGTATTGAGGATTATACATTACTTTGCGTCTGCCTGTAAATGAAGGTTGGTGGTATAGAACCAGTGTTGTATCTTTAAATTTAATAGGTTCATCATGACCTGTTTCAGGATTGTGACGTTTTAAGAAATATTCTCCGTTTTCATGTCTTGTATAGTAAATTTCTTTTGGATTGTTAGCGTTTACAAACTTCAAGCCTTGACGAATACCGCATTGTAAACCGGCTCTGCCGCCTCTTGCATCATGGAATTTGATTTTATCCATAGTTATTTCTGCAGGTTCATAGTATTCATCATATTCGTGGTTAAGACCTTTTGTATTGAATACAGTGATAGTCATTGCACCGTTAGGGCTTTGTCTTAACAATGTTGATAAGTTTGCATCGCCTTCTTCATAACCTTTAAGGTTTTCTGAATTATGATATCCTTTAGGGTCGTTATATAATTCTTTTTTATATCTTGCCTGTTGTGCATCAAGAGCAAACGGAGCACCGTCGTTTAATGCTTCAAGTTCAGGACGTGCACGTAAAGCCATTTGATAATCAATATAGTCTTTATGTATTTTAATAAACGGTTTAAAATCTTTGCTGTTAGATTCAGCCCATTCATCGTGAACTACGTTACGGTTTTGAAGGTATATGTTTTTAGAAGTAGTTTCAAAACCTGTTGCACCTAAATCGTCACCGTCAAATAATGTAGGGTTGCCGACAAGTCCAGACAAGAATTTAATTACACCCAATGCCTTTGAAGCAGCAGGTCCTACAATACGTTCAAATGATTTTTCTTTAAGGTCGTGTCTTTCTTTCGCTGTTAATTTTTTGCTTTCATCGGATTCAAGGTAATCCATTTCGTCTAAAACGATATCTAATGCAATATCATAAGGTTTTGTTCCAAAGCCTTCAGCATCATGGATTTCACCTTTAAATTTATTGTTAGTAAGGTTTTTGAGTGCTTCAACCATTTTGCCGTAGATGTAGTCTTTTCTTTCCTGACTCAAGCCTAATTCTTCTTTAGCTTTTCCCATTCCGCTTGCTATTGATTCACTCTTAGCAAGTGCAATGTTACTTACTCTGTTATAGTTGTAATTCTGTACAGCTTCAGGATCAACAAATTCACCATATTTTACTCCGTTAAGAATTCTATATGCTCTTTCACGGTAAGGGTTTCCTTTTTCTGTTAAATCAGCGTGATGAACAAAATCCATATCCATTGCAAAACCTTCTAAAATACGGCATTTATCGTGGTTGCCTGCAAATGTATATGAATACAGTAATGAATACAGCGGAGCTGAATTTAAGTAATTGTCGCTTCCGACAAGTTTATCGAGGATTGTTCCGTCATGATCAAGCCCTTTGTCAGTACTGCTTTGTCCGTCATAGTCAAATAGTTTACCAAAGATTTTAGTAATATCTGATGAGAAGTAGCTGTAATTTACTGTTGTTGTAAAACCTGCTTCTGTTAAAAGTTTTTTAACAGCTTCCTGACTGTTGGAGTATCTTCCGCCTGATTTAGAGCCGTAACCCTTGTCATAAATATTTACTTCATCTGTAACTTCTGCTGCAATATATGCATCAGGGTGAGATTCTTTAACTGCTTCCGTAAATCTTGACCAAAAATCAATAACTTTATCCCAAGTATATTCAAAGTCAGTTGTTTTGTTTCTTACTGATTCAATATCACCAATATCTTTTGTCGCATCAATTCTCCAGTCCAAACCTGCTTCTGCTCTGTCTACAATCATTTCTGCAAGTTTAAAACTGTCAGCGTTTGTACCTTTAATAGATTTCCATAATGCGCTTGCCAATTTTTCTTTATCGGAACCGCTGATGCGAGAAATTCCGTCTTGAATTTTTTTAATAACGGATTTAGCTTCATCTTCAGGACTGTCTGCAATAATTCCCATACCTAACAGAGAAGTATTTTTCAAATCTTTATAAGGATAAGTTATTTCTCCTGTTTCTTTATTGTATGAAAATTCAGTGTTCGGGTTAACCCCTTTAATGATAGCGAATTTAGCAATTTCAGCAGTCAATAAAGGAATAACGTATTTACCAAACTGTGTTGCGTTACCGTTTTCATCATTAAGTTTATTGTCTTCAGGTAATTTAGTATTCAAAGCATCCAAGACTTCTTTTGCAAGAGATAACATTTCTTTAGTATACATTTTATCTGCAAGGTCATAAGTTTCCTGAGTGTCAGGTCTTAAATGCTGATTGCCTGTCTGGTACATTTCAAATCTTGAAACACCAATTTGGTCTTCTTTAACGGCTCTTTTTGAAACAAGAGGAGAAGATAAAACAGAAACAATGTCATCACCGACTTCAACCGAATCCAAAGGTACATCCATTAAACCTTTTAATATTATATCTTTATAAGATTCATCGGTATCAGCACCTGCAAGATTATATCTGTCGCGTAAAACGTTTTTAACGATAGCAGGCGTAACATCAAGGTCTTTAGGGAATACTTTTCCGTTTGACTGGCTTTCAATCAGATTATAAATTTCATCAGAGCTCATACCGTCTATATTTCTAAGATGTTGAGCTGCATTAAGATTTAAAATTTGGTTTGTTTTATTTGTCCAATATTTTGCAGATGAAACAGCGTAATCTTGAACTTCCATGTTTTTGCGTTTCATCAGTTTCATTGCATCTGCACGTTTTTTGGGATCGGCAATATTTTTTAATGCTTTAGTGTCAGAGTGTGAGAAAACATAGTTTAATTTAGCGATATCAGGGTTAGCATCCCAAGTTTCAAATCCGCTTTCCTGTTTTCCGCCCAATCCAAAGTATTCAAATTGAGAGAGCATTCTTGTTGCTTCACCGCTTTTGTAGTTAATACGTTTGTGATCAGGAAGGCTCTTATTATATTCGTTTAAAATTTCTACGTTTCTTTTGTATGCATCAGAATCTACTCTGAAGCTGTAAGGAACAACAGTATCATTATGATTGTTAATTTCCAAGTGATTATCTGTATTTAATTTATCATAAGCTTTTATTAATTCTTTATCGCTCAAATTATCAGCATTAACAAGTCTGTCATCATATATTTGTATATATGTAGGAGCTTTAGAATCATACTTTTTGTTAGCAGTTATTTTTACTGTACCGTCGCTTTGAGATTCGTAATTGTATTTTGAGTTAACAATTCTGTGAGTAACATGGTTTGTTTTCTTGCCGAATACGCCCATACGAAGCGGACTGTCTTGTAATCCTGAGATTTTAAACCAGTTAAAGTAAGGTGATCTTTCACCCCATTTTAAGATGTGTTGGAAGTGAACACCTTCCAAACCTTCATTAACATAAGCACCATCGGAAACAAGGTTGATACCTTTAGCAAACATTTTCTTTTGAACAGAAATGTAATTATTTATATTACCTAAAGTTTGTGCCATTTGGAAGCAGTTTTTGTTCCAGTAGGCATGTGCTGTAAGTGAATCATCAGTGAATAAAGGAGTTGTGATAACTCTTCTATAATCGTCTAATTTACCTTCATCCAAATCTTTTTCTATACCTGCCAAAGAACCGCCGATTTTGTTAGCAAAGTTTTTTGAAGATTTTCTTGCTTTATCAACTTGTTTGTTAGGTACAATATTATTATCTTTGTCATAAACCCAGCTGATATTGTGATTATCAGGGATTATTAATTTCATAGCACCGCCTTTTGTAACGGTTGAGGCACCGTAAGGAACGATGTTATATACATCCCAAGGTTTTCCTGTGCTGCCTGATTCATTTATTATCATACCTGCATCAAGTTTATATACAGGCGGAGCATCGTTGTGACCTTTCGGATATAATTTGTAGTGGTAAGCAAACGCTTCGTCAGGAGCTAAGTGATAATCTTTGGCAAGGTCAACTCTTGTTGCTTTGCCGCTTTCAAGTTTAATTCCGCGCTCTTTATCACCAGCAATACGCATTTGATCAGCATTTTCGAGGATGCCGTTGCTGATATAATTGCCGTCTGCATCTTGTTTTACGGCAAAAAGTTCTACATAGCAATCCCAATTTTCATCATCGTAAACATAATTAAATTCGTATTCAGTATCACCATATTTGGATTTTATGGGTTTGTAACCCTCGAAATTAACGTTATTTATGGTGTTTGGTTGATTTAAGTTTAAACTGACTTTCACGTGAGAAACTCCTTACTACTTCATTTATAACTCAAGTGAATATTTTTTTTTGACAAAATGACATGCATTATTAAGAAAATTTTACATAAATTGGTTGAGTATGTATATTCCTGCTATAATTTTTAGGAAAAGGAGACTTAGAATGTTGATGAAAGAAATGAAATACGATATTAAAGATATTAATCTTGCCGATCAGGGCAAAAATCAAATTGAATGGGCTTTTAAAGATATGCCTGTTTTAAAACAAATTCAAGAAAGATTTATTGCGGAGCAGCCTTTTAAAGGATTAAAATTATCTGCATGTGTTCACGTTACAAAAGAAACAGCGGCTTTATGCGTGGTGATGAAAGCAGGCGGTGCTGATGCGGTTCTTGTTGCTTCAAACCCTCTTTCTACTCAGGATGATGTTGCTGCTGCACTTGTAAAACATTATGATATACCTACTTTTGCTATTGCAGGCGAAACAGTTGAACAATATAAATCTCATATTAAAGAAGCTTTGAACCATAATCCTGATATTGTTATTGATGATGGATGCGATATGGTTTCTATGATTCATGCCGAAAGACCTGAACTTGCTTCAAAAATTATCGGTTCTACTGAAGAAACAACTACCGGTATTATCAGGTTACAGGCTTTGGAAGCTCAAGGAGAATTAAAATTCCCTGCTGTTGGTGTAAATACAAGTTTGACAAAACACCTTTACGATAACAGATATGGCACCGGTCAAAGTTCTTTGGACGGTATTATTAGAGGAGCAAATATTCTAATAGCAGGTAAAACGGTTGTTATTTCAGGATACGGATGGTGCGGCAGAGGCTGTGCTTTGCGTGCTAAAGCTCTTGGTGCAAACGTTATTGTTTGTGAAGTTGATCCTCTTAAAGCTCTTGAAGCTGCTATGGAAGGTTACAGAGTAATGCCGATTGAAAAAGCTGCGCTTGAAGGTGACATTTTCTTAACAGTTACCGGCGACAAACATGTTATTGACGTTAAACATTTATTAACAATGAAAGACGGCGCTTTTGTTGCTAACGCAGGTCACTTTGATTGGGAAGTTAACGTAGGCGACTTAAGAGCTTATACAACAGAAATTAAACAAATCAGACCATCTTTGGAAGAATACAAACTTAACAACGGAAAATCAATTTACGTGTTTGCCCAAGGCAGACTTGTTAACCTCGTTGCAGCGGAAGGACACCCTGCAAGCGTTATGGATATGAGCTTTGCTAACCAGGCTTTGGGTATTGAATTCCTTGTTAAAAATTACGGTAAATTGGAAAATAAATTATATACACTTCCTCATGAAGTTGATGTAAAGATTGCAGAGTTGAAATTAAAAGCAATGGGAATTGAAATTGATACATTAACTCCTGAACAGGAAGAATACTTAAACAGCTGGAAATTCTAGGAGCGTAGCCGCTCCACCCGTGACAGGAAGTTCAAGCACTTCTCAAGTCAATACTAAAGAAAACGGAGCGTAGCCGCTTTTCCTGTAATATCGGGTTTTATTATAATGTTTGTACGATTAACTTTAGGGTATTTCGATATCCTAAAGTTTTTCTTTCCTGCCACAAAAATTTAATTGTTTCCGGACGGATTTTAATATTGTTTACAATATTTATTTTAGTTGTGTAATCACTGTGTAATTTTTTATTGCCGGTAACAAGCGAGCAGCTGCCTGCGTTGTTTTTGTGTCTTCTGTATCCTGTAAGCGGTGCATAAATTATTGCAGAACCTCCGATTAGGTTTGCAAAATTAAATAAGAATTTATCGGGACAAATCTTCCATTTGTCTGTGTTTTTATAATTCTTAATCAGTTCTAATGATGATTTTCTAAAAATTGCAGAGCTGTTAGGTGACCAGTACCAGCCGCCGAAACGTTTCCTTTTTAAAATTTTATATTCTGGTTTTTCAACTTCAAAAAGTTTATCTAATGCAGCGCTATGAGGTGATGCGATTGATTTCATAGTGTGTACTTCATCATCCTCTCCTATTTCAATGATTTGGCAGGAAGTGAATGCAACTGATGTTTCAAGATGCACCCTTATATGAGCTTGTGCATATTCAGGCATGAGAACATCATCGCTGTCAACAAAACTTACAAACTGCCCTTGAGCATGTTTTAACCCTTTTATCATTGATGCAAGCTGTCCCTGATTTTCTTCATGAATAAGCATTGTTATTTTCAAATCCTGATTTTCGGAAATGAATTGCTCTATAATTTGGCGAGAGTTATCTGAAGAACAGTCATCAACCACGATAATCTCAAAATTTTTATAGGTCTGATTTTTTATACTTTCAAGAGTTTTTAAAATATATTTTTCATAGTTATATGAAGTTACAATAAATGAAACTAAAGGAAGTTTAAGCATTTTCATTTCCTGTTTTTTCTTCTGCAAGAAGTCTTTCCATTTTTTTGTTATGCATTATTGAAGAAATTAATGCGCATACAATAAATCCTAAACCTATACCTCCTGTTACAACTTCAGGAATTTCTTTAACTGTTGATATAAGCATTAAACAAGCTAAAGCTCCGATTGCCCAGTGTGCTCCGTGTTCAAGATATAAAAACTGTTTTAATGTTTTCTTTTCAACAAGCATTATAGTTAAAGAACGAACAAACATTGCTCCGATTGCAAGCCCTATTGAAATAATAATAATGTCTTTTGATAATGCAAAAGCTCCTAAAACTCCGTCAAGTGAGAACGAAGCATCAATTAATTCAAGATAAATAAAACTGATTAACCCCGTACATCCGACAGAGCCGGCTGCACATTTTGCAAGACGCATTTCTTCGTGTTTTTCAAGGTAATGTGTAAATCCGTCAATAACAAGATATGTAATAATACCTGAAATACCCGCAATCATTACATGTACTTTTTGTTCGGCAGGTACAAAATTTTGTGTTGCCAAAAGCATTAATAATGATATAACAACCTCAATTCCTTTTAAGTGGTCTAAATGTGAAAGCCAGTTTTCAAGCGGTCTCAGCCAGTGCACATCTTTTTCGTGATTAAAGAAGTAGTTAAGAAACAGCATTACCAGAAACATTCCGCCGAATGTAACAATCGGTGCGTGTGTTTGGTGCAGATAATATGCATATTTGTCAGCATTTGTTAAAGCTATTTTTGCGACATCAATCATACTTAATTTTGCAAAAATTGAAACAACTAAAATAGGGAATACAAATCTCATACCAAAAACTGCTATAATAATGCCCCAGGTTAAGAATCTGTGACGCCACTTGTGGCTCATTTTTTCTAACTTCATTGCATTAACTACTGCATTATCAAAAGATAAACTTACTTCAAGAACGCTAAGAACAAGCGCAATGAAAACACACGCCAATCCTGTCCCTGCATGAACGTGTTCACCCCATAGGTAAGCCCCTATCAAACCTGCTATTGTTACTATATATGAACCTAAAAAGTATTCCAGCATTTCCTTCTCCTTTAATTTTCAAAACAATTATACCCAAAATTTCAAATTAAGCAATCAACCAAAACTTGTATAATAAATAATATTGAAAACCGTTTAGAAGTTTGATATAATTAATAGCAAACATAACAACCTAAGATTAAGCAAATGAAAGGAGCAACCAGCGTAGCCGCTGGACCCGCTACATTTGGTTATGCATAAAAAGAAAGGAGCAATTTATGAAAAAATTTAGTTATGTCGGGGGGGGGGCACTCTAAAAGCTCCTGCATTTACTCTCGCCGAAGGTGCTACGCACGTAGCCATGTTGAACAGTCTAAGCAAGTATGCGTTTACTCTCGCAGAAGTGTTGGTCACACTCGGTATTATTGGTGTTGTTGCGGCATTAACTATTCCTGCTTTGATTGCAAATTATCGAAATATGGTTTTGGAAAACCAGTTTAAAAATCATACAGTATTTTATCTCAAGCTTTAATTAGTACTAAAGAAGAACTCGGTGAGAATTTACACCAAAACTATATTCTCGGACAACAAGAAGGTTGGAATGGTTCTGTTGAATTTAGGGAAACTTATTTTAAATACCTGGCGAAACTTTCACCAATTCAAGACTTAATATACTTGTTGATATTAATGGCAGCAAAAAGCCTAACAGGACAGGTTATGATGTTTTTTTATTTGTTGTTGATGCAAAGCAGGACAAGCTTATATCCTGGTCTGATGACAAAAGTTATTGTGATAAAACAGCAAAAACTGCAAGTTATAACGGCAGAGCCTGTACTTATTTTGCTATGATAAATGAAAATCCTGATGACAAATCTAAAAAATATTTCCAATCTTTAAAATGGTAATCAGGTAATTTGAAAAATATTTTGTTCTTGATATAATCAGGTTATGAAAGATATGTTAGACAAAATACTTCAAATAGAGAAGAAATATAACGAGCTGGGAGTTACATTATCAGATCCGGCTGTAATACAGGATTACAATAAATTTAGGGACCTTTCTAAACAGAGAAAGTCAATGGAAGAAACAGTAGAACTTTATTATGCTTGGAAAAAGGCTGTTGATGCGATTGAAGAAGCTAAAGAATTGATTCGTTCAGAATCTGATGACGAAATGAAATCGTTCTTAAAAGCTGAGATGGAAGAAAACGAAGCGAAACTTCCCGAATTTGAAGAAAAAATGAAAGTGCTTTTATTGCCGCGCGATCCGATGGATGACAAAGATATTATGCTTGAAATCAGAGGCGGCGCAGGCGGTGACGAAGCGAACATTTTTGCAGGCGACCTTGCAAGAATGTATATGAGATATGCTGATAAGCAGGGCTGGCAGACACAGGTGTTAAGTAAAACAGAATGCGAAGCGGGCGGTGTTTCCGAAATTATTATTTCAATGAAAGGCGACAGTATCTATTCTAAATTGAAATACGAATCAGGAGTTCATCGTGTTCAGCGTGTTCCTGCAACAGAATCTCAAGGGCGTGTGCATACATCAACTGCTACGGTTGCCGTAATGCCTGAGGTTGATGACGTTGAAGTTGAACTCAATATGAACGATGTTGAAATAACAACAGCTCGTTCAGGCGGTGCTGGCGGTCAAAACGTTAACAAAGTTGAAACTGCGGCGCGTGTTTTCCACAAACCTACCGGAATTATGATTTTCTGTACGGAAGAACGTTCTCAGTTGCAAAACAAAGAACGTGCATTGCAAATTCTTAAAGCAAAACTTTATGATATGGAAGTTCAAAAGCAAATGCAGGAAATTACTGATTTAAGACGCTCCCAAGTCGGTACAGGCGACAGAAGCGAACGTATAAGAACTTATAATTTCCCTCAAGGCAGACTTACAGATCACAGAATTAACCATAACCTGAATGTTAATACTGTAATTGACGGTGATTTGGACGAACTCATCGGATTGCTTATGGAACACGACCAAAAATTAAAATTGGAAAAACTGGCAGAGGTGAATTAGTGGTTGAACGAAAATGTGCAGGATGCGGTAAGATTAAAAACAGGGATGAGTTAATAAAAATTACTAAGGAAAACCTGCACGGAAACGTTATTATAAACCACTGTAATAAAATATTTGGCAGATCGGTATATCTCTGCTATAATAATGCTTGTATAGAAGCTGCTTTTAAAAAAAACAGAATCTCAAAAGCGTTAAAAGCTTCTGTACCGGAAGATTTGAAAGGAAAATTAATAAATGAGTTTTGAGACAATAAGAATAAATGAATTAGCTAAGGAACTTGGGCTTACCAGTAAGGAAGTCATAGAGAAATTTGCACAGCTATCAATAACAGGCAAAACTCATTCAAGTACTGTAACTGTTGATCAGGTGAAAAAGTTGAAAGATTTTATAAATGCCGGCGGAGTGAAAGAGGTTAAAAAACCTAAAGCTTTTGTTGTTAAAAAAGCTAAAACTGCCGAACCGGAAGTTAAAGAAGAAGTTAAAAAAGAAGAAGTTGAACCAGAGGTTAAAAAAACAGAAACCCCTAAAGTTGAAGTTGTTAAACCTAAACCTCAGAGCCGTTTGGAAATAGTCAGACGTGCACCTCAAAGATCTGCTGGTGAAGCTAATACAACAGAAAGACCTCAAAGAAATAATTCTGAAAGAAGATATCCGCAGCGAGGCGATAGACCGCAAAGAACTGACAGGCCTCAATATGGCGACAGGCAACCTCGCGGTGAAAGACTTCAATATGGTGATAATACTCAGCGTACTGACAGACCTCAAAATGGTGATAGGCCGCAAAGACCTTTCACGCAAAGACGTGACGGGGCTCCTGCAAGTAAAAAACCTTTTGAAAAGCCATCTTCAGCTTCAGGTGAAAGAAAACCTATTCAAAGAACTATAATTTCACAGGAAATTTATGATAACAAAGGTCCTTCAAGAAAACGTACAGGTCCTGAAGTTAAGAAAAAAGGTAAAGATTTTAACTCTAAAAAAGAAGAACAGGAAAGAATTTCTTTAGAAAAAGCTGCAGCTCAAAAACATAAAAAAAGATCGCATAAAGAAGAAGAAATTCTTGAAGTTAAACAGCTTGTCGTAAATCAAGCAATGACTATCAGTGAATTGGCTGATAAAATACAGAAGACACCTGCTGAAATTGTTAAATTTTTAATGTTTCAAGGGATTATGGCAACCGTTAACCAGTTGATTGATGTTGATGTAATTAAAAAAGTCTGCGCTGAATACGAACTTGAAGTTCTTGATGAAGATTTAGATGCTTTCATGGAAGAAGAACTGGAAAAAGAAGAAAAAGTTAAAAAGCTGACAGAAGTTGATAAAAAATTGTTGAAAAGACGTGCACCTGTTGTAAGTATTATGGGACACGTTGATCACGGTAAAACAACTTTATTGGACAGCATACGTGCATCAAAACACAAAATTGTAGCAACCGAAGTCGGCGGAATTACTCAGTCTATCGGTGCGTATACTGTATTTTTGGATGATACTCAGGATAAAAAGATTGTATTTGTTGACACTCCCGGTCACGAAGCGTTTACCGAAATGAGAGCACGCGGTGCGAAAGCTACTGATATTGCAATTCTGGTAGTTGCAGCTGATGACGGTATTATGCCTCAGACAATTGAAGCTATTAACCACGCAAAAGCAGCAGAAGTACCTATTATTGTAGCCGTCAACAAAATTGATAAGCCGGGTGCAAACCCTGATAAGATATTGCAGCAGTTAACAGAACATGGTCTTGTTCCTGAAGAATGGGGCGGAGATACAATCACTGTTAAAGTATCGGCTTTACAGGGATTAGGTATTGATGAACTATTAGAATATATTCTTTTGGTTGCTGATGTACAGGATTTAAAAGCAAATCCGAAAGCTGAAGCTTCAGGTGTTGTAATTGAGGCAAATCTTGATAAAGGTAAAGGTCCTGTTGCAACATTATTGGTTCAAAACGGTACATTGCGCGTTGGTAACTGCATTGTTGTCGGTACGGCTTGCGGGCGTGTAAGAGCTTTGTTATCTGATGCAGGTGAAAGAATTCAAAAGGCTGAACCTTCAACTCCTGTTGAAATTCTGGGGTTAACAGAAGTTCCTCAGGCAGGTGACTATTTTGAAGTTGTTAAAAACGAAAAAGAAATGAAAACAATTGTTCAGGAACGTAAAGAAAAAGAACGTAATAAACGTCTTGATGCAATGCTTCCTGCTCATGTAAGACGTGAAGCTGTTGCAGGTGAAGATGATGTTCCGCAATTGAACCTTATTATTAAAGCTAATACTAACGGTTCTGCTGAGGCTGTATCTCAAGCAATTGCTCAGGTTGAATCAAGTGAAATTAAGACAAAAATTATTCACGTAGGTGTAGGTGACATTTCCGAGGCTGATGTAATGCTTGCATCTGCATCAAACGCTTTAATTTTGGGCTTTACTGTCAAGGAAGATTCAAATGCACTTGTCGCTGCAGAAAAAGAAGGTGTAACAATTAAAAAATACGATATTATTTATCAAATCCTTGAAGATATCGAAAAAACTATGTTATCACTTCTTGAACCTGAAATTAAAGAGGTTGAGCTCGGCAAAGCAGAAGTTCGTCAGGTATTTACAATCGGCAAAACAACAAGAATTGCAGGCTGCTATGTTACTGAAGGTAAGATTGTAAGAAGCAAAGATGCTGTTCTTCTCCGTGACGGCAAAGAAATATTCAGAGGTGCAATTGACCAGCTTAAACGTTTCAAAGATGATGTGAAAGAAGTTGCTCAAGGTTTTGAATGCGGTATTTCGTTTGCTAAATTCAATAATATTGAAGTTGGTGATATTATCGAAGTTTCAACGACAGAGGAGTTGGAAAGAAAGAGTCTGTAAGTCTTTATTCTTTAGGCTTTCCGATTTCGTAAGGTGTATACTCTAATTTCCCTTTAGTTAATACTGGGATTATATCTGTATAAGACACGAATTTACCGTTATAATTTAAGTCAAACCTGTATATGTCTGCTCCAAATTGATTTGGGCCGTTTTCTACTCCGTTTGCATCAATATAAAACAGAGCACAATAATATAGTTTATATTTAGAAAGTTCCGGGTTGCCGTTCTCATCGTATATAATATAGCCGTTCTCATCTCTTTTAGGACTTGTAGCATCACGCACACATGTAGAATATTGAACGACTTTATATGCAGTTCCGTTGGATGAAACAAAGTTTGGAGCGAATGCATCTCCTGTTGCTGTCTTGCCGTCAACATAATATGGCTTGTTACTTTTTATTGAAATGCTTTTGCATATTCCACTTCTTGATGTACACCTATGTCCACCTTGAAATTGACTGAAAAGTTTGTCTGCAAGTTGTTCGCTTGTTTGGTTTGTATCTGAAATGCAGCTTATATCAGAGCATTCGTTCTGTGCAGCATACATTTTTAGTGCATTTTGGAGTTGTGAGTATGATTTTTTAACCTTTGTTACTAATACCTTTTCTCTATGGTTTGCGATTAATACAGGCATTGTCATTGCTGCAACCACACCAATAATTCCGAGAGTAATCAAAACTTCGGCGAGAGTAAACCCTTGAAACAATCCCTTAAAATCATTAAAAGCCCCAGTTTGGCGGGTCAAGCGGCTACGCTTGTCGGGGGGGGGGCAACTTTCATAGCATTATTACTGTACATACTGTCTCTCCTATTTAAAAATTTACTATTATACTTATTATTTACTATGTTTTTTGAATTGTCAAGGGTATAGTTTATTAAATTTAGTTATTTGGTTTATTAAATTTTGTCTCTTTCATGTTATAATTGATTATACCAAGGAGAAAATTATGACTCTTAGAAATGAACGTGTTAGAAAAGAATTAATGAGAGATATCTCTGATATATTGCAAAGAGAAATTCGCGGACTTGCAGGCGTTGTGTCTGTTTTGGATGTAGAAGTTTCTCATGACAATTCTTTTGCAAAAGTTATTTACAGTGTTTTAGGTTCTGATGAACAAGTTGAAAAGACTAAAGAAACTATTGAAAAAAGTACCCCTAAAATTCGCTATGAAGTTGGCAAACGTATTCGTTTGCGTTTAACGCCCGAGTTAAAATTTGTTTATACTGATTCACTTGAACAGGGCTCAAGAGTAAGCGAAATAATTGATAAAATTTCACGAGGAGAGTTATAGTTGTGTGTGATGGGAGTCCGAAGCTTGATTGTTCGCAATTAACGGTGTCGCCTTTGCCTGCAAAAAGTCTTTCAGCCTCACCTCACAATCCGCTGTTCGGGTTTCTGAATGTCTACAAGCCGCAAGGTATAACTTCTCATGATGTTGTTGCAAGACTGCGCAGATTGACAAAAATCAGACAAATAGGACATACAGGAACTCTTGATCCATTTGCCGAAGGGGTTTTACCTATATGTATAGGTAAGGCTACACGCCTTATTGAATATTTGAATGACGATAAAGAGTATCTTGCAACAGTTCAGTTCGGTGCAGCGACATCGACTTATGATTTGGAAGGTGAAAAGACTTTTACCTCAGATATTAAGGTATCAAAAGAAGATGTTATTGAAGGATTAAAGAGTTTTGAAGGTGAAATTTCCCAGCTTCCGCCTATATATTCTGCAATAAAAGTTAAAGGCAAAAAGCTTTACGAGTATGCGAGAAATAATGAAGAAGTTGAAATTCAGCCAAGAAAAGTTGTTATTGAAAGGATTGAACTAAAATCTTTTAATGAAAAATTGCAGCAGGCTGAAATTCTGATTAAATGTTCAAAAGGTACATATATACGTTCAATCGCGCATGATTTGGGCGAAAATCTCGGTGCATGGGCACATTTAATAAAGCTTATAAGAACTCAGGCAGGAAAGTTCTTCATAGAAAAATCTGTTATGCTTGATGATGACCTTGATGTTAACAGGAATTTGATTAATCCTGTTGAAATGCTTGATATAGCTAAACTCGAGGTAAGTGAAGAAGAATTATATAAAATTCGAAACGGACAATTTTTATTAAATAAAAATATAAGGCATGGCGATTTTGTTATTTTGATTTATAATGAAAACGTAGAGAAAATCTGCGCGGTTGGGATTGCAGATAATGATAAAATAAGAGTTAAGAAAGTGTTTTTGTAATGAAAAAAATAATATTGCTGCTGGGAATTATGGCTTTAGGTTCAATATCTTTTGCTGCAGATTGCGAAACGTTGTATTGTGCCGAACCTTATAGTTTAACATCTAATGTTTCAAGATTTTTCAGTAATGTTACGGGACAAAACTTTTTAGCCGAAAAAATCGGTGAAAGCCTTACCAAAAAAGCAATCAAAAAAAATATTTTAAGCGGGAATATTAAAGTAAATTTGGATTCTTACAGCGTAAGGGATTTGAAGGCCGGTAAATTTAAATCTTTGGAAATTACAGGCAAAGATGTTAATGTGCAGGGTGTTTACATCTCCTACTTTAATGCAAAAACCTTATGTGATTTTAATTACATAGTTCAGGATAAACAAGGAAATGTAACTGTGATAGAAGACATTCCCGTTGCTTTTAAAACAGAAATAACAGAAGAAGATTTGAATAAAACAATGAATTCTTCTGATTATAAAAGACTTTTAAATGATATTAACAGCATTGGCGGAAATTTTAACATTTTCCAAATAACTTCAACAAATGTTAAACTTAAAAATGGAAAAATGTACTATGTTATGAAATATGCCATGCCTTTTATGAGAAAATCTCAAGAAGTTGTTATAAGTGCTGATTTATGTGTGGATAAAGGTAGAATTGTTCTGGCTGATACAAGCTTTGTTAATAACAATATGTCTTTAGATGTTAATAAATTTTCACGAATTTTAAATTATATCAACCCACTTGATTTTTCTGCCAAAATACTGGAAAATAAAGATGCGAGATTTAACATTGAAAATGTGAAAATCAGTGATAAAAAAATAACTGTTGACGGTAGAATGACCGTTCTTAAGGATAAGGAATAAATTATGCGTAAAAATGAAAGAATGTTTCTGTTGGTTACAGCCGTAATTATGATTGCAGTTTGCGGTTTTCTTACATTAAGAATGTTTTATCACAATGATGAAAATGTTTCAGGGCCGCTGCTTCCTGTGCCTGAAAATCAACTGCCGCCTGATGAAGAAACACCTAAACCTCAGGAAAAAGAAAAGGTTTATGTTAATGTTTATTTTATCGGACAAAATGCAAATAAAGAGGAAGTGTATAAAGCTGTTAACCGTGAATATGATAAAGATATTGACGGAACAAAAATTAAATTTGCAATTGATTGTTTGATTGCAGGCCCAAGACAAAATGAAAAAGCTAAAGGGGTTTACTCTGAAATTCCTGCAGGAACACGCGTAATCTCAATTAACGAAACAAAAGATAAAGTTGTTATTAACTTGAATTCTGCTTTTGAAAACGGCGGAGGAACTGACAGTATTTATAAAAGACTTTATCAATTGATAAAGACTGCTAAAAGAAATACAGATAAACCTGTATATTTATACATTGAAGGCAACAAGGCTGAAGTTATCGGCGGTGAAGGAATTATGATTAATCAGCCGTTGAATGAAAAATCTTTGGAAGGTTAAATGGCTGAAAAAGATTTAGATTACTACCTCAACCTTGATTGGACATTAATTGAAGGGCAGGATTTGGATTTTGACGGAAATCCATACTTTTATGTAGAAATAAAAGAAATCCCGAGCTTTACTTTTTGTGCAAAAACGCAGGAACGTGCGCGAGAAAGGTATAAACAGCAATTAAAATGGACACTGCAGGTTATGCTTGAAAGCGGAGAGCATATTATAGAACCCGGTGAAGAAGATGGTGAACCTGATTGGGAAAGCTTGTGCCCTTAATAAAAAAGTGTTATAATAAATAAAAATAATATGGTCAAGAATTGAAAGGAGCAATAAATGAAAAGATTTAGTAAAAAAGCTGCTACGTTAGTTGGAGAAGTTTTGACAAAGCTCCAATGTGACG